>Ga0224742_10373_pt1 | contig 11415 bp, 7 predicted proteins | sample LIM_E_Water_Neg_FD_161631 | JGI IMG/M metagenome (GOLD analysis project Ga0224742, IMG submission 161631) | Enriched cells from gastrointestinal tract of the lab mouse from Pacific Northwest National Laboratory (PNNL), Richland, Washington... | ecosystem: Host-associated > Mammals > Digestive...
ATAGAATCTTTTGTTAATTGAGATCCCTTTACAGGGAATTGTTCTGTTACAATTTCATCAGATTTACCAGAGGTACTGCAGATAAATCCAGCGTTTTTTAATATTTTCTCTGCTTCAGCCACCGTCTTATTTGTAACATTTGGTAAAGTGATAGTATTACTTGTAGTGTTACTAGAAGTATCTACAGGTATTTGCATATATGGTAGTATTTCTTTTAACATTTTTTGAGCTGCGATAGAGGCAATAGGAGTACCTACCGTATTAGCATTTCCTTTTGTAGGATTATATAAGGTAACAAGCATTACAATTTCCGGATTTTCCACAGGAGAAACTGCTAAAAATGAAAAGGTAAGACCTTCATCTTTATTTCCTGGGTCAGGTTCTGAGGTACCTGTTTTACCACCAATAGAATATCCTTTAATTTGAGAGTATCTTCCAGTACCATCTGTTACAACGGTTTCCATCATAGATAAAACTTCTGCTGAGGTCTCTTTAGAAACAACCTGTCTTACTTGGATAGGAGCAATAGTAGTTACAGCACCATTATCTGTATTTTTCATTTCACTAACAATTCTAGGTTTCATGAGCATGCCATTGTTTGCAATACTAGATACTGCTGTAATCATTTGAAGTGGCGTAATTTTAAATCTCTGCCCAAATGACATAGTAGCAAGTTCAATAGGTCCCACATTGTCTACATTCCAGAAGATAGGAGAACCATTTTCTTCAGAAGTTTCAATTCCTGTTTTTTGGAAAAGTCCAAATGCATCATAATATTTATAAAAAGTATTTGCACCTATTTTTTGTCCTAACTGGATAAAAGAAGGGTTACAAGAGTGGGCTAAAGCCTCTCTTAAACTTTGATAGCCATGTACTGTACCATGTGCACAGTTTATTCTGATTCCAGATACCACTTCTTTTCCCTTGCAATAATATGCTTTTGATTTATCGGTGCTTGCCTTATCTTCTTCAAGGGCTACAGCAGCAGAGATAATTTTAAATACTGAACCAGGCTCATAGGTATCAGAAACAGCACGATTACGATAAACTGAATATAGAGTTTTGGTCTGCTCTTCAGATGACAGCTTTTTCCAATCTTTTTCTTTTAAATAGCTTGGCATTTCAAAAGGTGTGTTTAGGTTATAATCTGGATAAGTAGCCATTGCTAAAATATCACCAGTTTTAGGATCCATGACAATTACATTACCACCACGGTCACAGCCATTTTCAATACAAGCTTGCTTTAAATACTTTTCTACAATTGCTTGAATATTCGCGTCAATAGTTAAAGTGAGATCATAACCATTCTCAGCTGGGATATAGGTTTGATTTTCGTCAGGAATAAATTCTTGAAAAGCATTTTGCGAAGTAACTACTTTACCAGGAGTACCTGTTAAAACATTGTCCCAATAAAGTTCTAATCCATATAGACCTTGGTTATCATTTCCGCAAAATCCAATTAAAGAGGAGGCTAAGTTCTCATAAGGATACGATCTTTTGGTATCTTCTTCAATATTGATTCCACTAGAGAATTTTTCTTCTTTCATCCAAGTTTTTAGTGTATCTACCTTGTCTTTATCTACCTTTCGAATAATGGTTTCATAGGAATTTTCACTAGATACTTTTTTGAGTGTTGTTTCATAATCTAATTCAAAAATGTCAGAAAAGACCTTTGCTACTTTTTCCTTCAAAGCTTTTGTAGCAGTTTCATCTAATTTTCCACCCTTCATGACAACAATACTATTAGGATTAATTGTAATTGTATCTACTGGTGCACTAACTGCTAAGGTCTTACCGTTAGTGTCGTAAATAGTTCCTCTGTGTGGATTGACTAATCTACTAGTAATTAATTGATCATACATCTTTTCCTTTAAATCAGCACCTTGCACAAATTGAATAAAGCCAAGGCGAATGACAAGTAAAATTAGTAATGTAAAAAATACTAACATAATGATTGTTAACTTTTTGGAAGTAGTATATAATTTTTTTACTTTGCTCATTGTACCTCCTTTATGCCACAAGTTAAATAACTTATGACACATCCTTTGTTTAAACTCTTAATTTTTTTATAATTCGGATTTCAGCATGTAATTGGGCAATTACATTTTGTCTAACAATTACTGCGTTTTTATATTCTTCTAAAATCTGCTCGAAATTTTCGATAGTTTCACCCTCTTGAAGCAATAAACGCATACCTTCTAAATAATACTCTTTTGTTTTTTCTTTGCTAGAATGATCCGCTTTTTTCTTATAACTTTGCATTAATTCTAAACGCTTTATTTGTTGTTTTAAATATTCAACATAGTCCATAACTCCACTAATTTCATATAAAGTGTCATCAATAACTACTTTAAACAGTCTTTTTAAAATAAGACCATTAATTTTTCCATCTTTTTCCTTAGATGCTAATTGATCTAAAGCAACAAATTTAGGGTCTGGTTTTGCGTCTTTAATAAGATCCTTTAGAGTTTCAGAGATATTAACATGTGTTTTATATTGTCTTTTGGTGACTAAAGCATCATATTCGTCTGCCACACGCACAATCTGAGCTTCATAGGGAATGTCCTTTTTTCTAATGCCATTAGGATAACCGGTTGCCATCTAATGCTTCATGATGATCTAAAGCGGCTAGAGCATAGGGTCTAAGTTTTGGTTCTTTCATACATATTTTATAACCTAAAGTGGTATGCTGTTTCATAATTTCATACTCTTCTTCAGTTAATTTATCAGGCTTATTTAAAATTTTTGTAGGGATTTGCATTTTGCCAATATCATGTAAATAGCCACAAATAGTACAATGAACTGTGAAAGATCTTCTACAGTGTAAATATTGGCAAATACGACAACATAAATTAGCTACATTTTCACTATGTCTTCTAGTAAAAGGGTCAAGCCTTTCTAAAATGTCTAATTGATAACGTATTGTAGACTCTAAATTATAGGTTTTTAAATCTATTGGACTATAAAAATCGATCTTCTCATTCTTCATATTTTCACCTTTAGTTTCTTTTGTATTTATGTAATCATACTACAAAACAAAAAAAATGGCAAGTAAAAGAATGGTATAAAGTGGTTGGAAGATTGAAAGATAATTTGATAAAAATAATTCTACAGTTGTGTATTGCAACATGAAATAAATTGATATATAATACCCATATACTTCCTTTTATTTGAGGTGTCATTTTGATATCATATTTCCATAAAAAGACAATAAGAGATAGCAATTTAAGCGAATTTTGAACGTTGAAAGAGGGAATATTATAAAAATGAGAAAGCAAAAGGAAATTGTGATAGGCGATAAGCTAAAAGCACTTAGGAAAAGTTATGGATATACACAAGAAAAACTATCAGAGTCAATTGAATGTTCAACAAGATATATTGGCAATATTGAACAGAATAAATCAAAACCATCTTATGAAATATTAGTAAAAATATGCAATTTATTTCATGTAGGAACAGATACAATATTTAGTGAATACCTAGAAAAAGCAGATAAAAAGTCTCAAAATGTGGGACTAGTTGGTTTTGAAAAATTGAAACCTGAAAATCAGGAAATGATTTTACATTTAATTGAATATTTTAATAGGAATAAGGAATAGTAGTTTAAATGAATCAAAAAAAAGAGAAGTAGAAAGGTAGGGTGTTACTAAAATGACATCATATTTTTCTATTTTTCTCTATTCTAGGAACTCACTTGCAAAATGAGAAAGGGAATTGGATTTCCTAGATGTAACATTTTAGTGAGTACTAATAAGTTATACTTTAGTAAGTGAGTGATACAAAATATTATAAATTCTTAACAACTTGTTATTGAAGTTTGTTAGTTTATATTTGTTAATCCAAAGTTTCTTTTAGTAAATAAGGGGAAGTCTAGCATAAAAAACAAAAAGGGGGGAATAGTAGTAATAAGGAGAGGAGGAAGCCTTTGATAGAAGGTAAATGCACATATGGAAGATAAAAAAAAGGAAATTGATGATTTGCTAAAAAAACTAGACAAAATGCTAAAAGAGGAAAAGTCAAGAGAAGAAACAGAAAAAATAGTTAACAAAATAGAGAAATTATTAAAAGAATATTTAGAAGAAGACTAAAGTTTTACTTGAATAATACAAATAAATTCAATATAATGAAGGCATAACAATATTGAAAATGGAGAGAAAATGATGCAAGATTTGTTAATAAAAAATGGAAAAGTATTACTATTTGAAAATGAGGATGTTATTGTTAAGAAACGAGATATTTTAGTAAGAGACGGTAAGATAATTCAGATAGAGGAAGAAATAGAAGAAAAAGCAGATATAAAAGTAATAGATGCAACAGATCATATTGTTATGCCTGGAATGATTAATACTCATAGCCATATTCCAATGAGCATTTTTAGAGAAACAACAGAAGGATGTAAATTGTATGAATGGCTAAATGAAAAAATTTGGCCAAGAGAAGAAAAACTGACTAAAGAAGATGTCTATTGGGCAAGTATGTTGTCTTATTATGAAATGATTGCAACAGGAACTACAACCATTAATGACCAGTATTTTATGTCAGAGGAAATTAGAAAAGCGGCTGAGGATTGTAAAGTAAGAGCAGTTATTACTAGAACAATTATGGACGCAGATGGAAGTTATGAACAAAGAGTGAAGGAATTTAGAGAGTTTTATGAGTCTAGAGATACAAAAAATGACTTAATTACTTATTGCGTTGCACCGCATAGTTTATATACTTGCTCAGACGAATGCTTACAAGCTACAGCAGATTTAGCAAAAGAATATCATTTGCCAATTCATGTACACTTTTTAGAGAGTATGGATGAAATTGAAGATATTCAAAAACAACATGGAAAAAAGGCGATAGAAGTATTAAAACAATATTTTGATGGTATTCATACAATTTTAGCACATGGTGTACATTTAAACAATGAAGATATTAATATATTAAAAACAATGGACTGTGGAATTGCACATAATCCAATTTCAAATTTAAGATTAGGTTGCACAATAGCTGATACTACCAAATATTTACAAGAAGGAATTAATGTTGCACTTGGTACAGATGGACAAGGCTCTGGAAGTAATTTGGATATGTTTGAGGCAATGAGAGTAGCATGTTTAATCCAGGGTGGTATTCATGAAAATGAGGAGAGAATAACTGCTAAGAATGCACTTCGCATGGCAACGATTAATGGAGCGAAATTATTAGGTTTAGAAGACAAAGTAGGTAGTATAGAAGTAGGCAAAGATGCAGATTTAATTCTAGTAAATGTAGAGGAAAGTTTAGATAATATTACTATGTTACCAAACTTAAATGAAATTGCGAATTTAGTATATAATACTAGTGGCAGAAATGTAGAAACAACGATTGTGAAAGGTGAAATACTAATGGAAAATAGGAAGATGAAAATAGGAAATGTACAAGAAGTAATCAAACATTGTAACCAGATTGCAGAAAGAATTTCAAAGTAGAATTTAACTATTGACAAAAAAGTGATTAATGAGTCTAATAAATATAGAAATAGGAAACCACAAAAGTGGTCGCCTAATTAGATTGTTTTTTAATACACACTCTAACTGCGAAGCAGAGTGTGTATTTGTTTTTTCTAGAATATAAAAAATGAAACTGCTTGCAAAATTGACAAAAATCCAGTATAATAAAGTCGAAATATGGAGTTTTTCTTTGTGTAAGGGAAAGTTCCCATTATATAGAAAAATAGGTGAAAAAGTTGTATTTAAAGAGAATGGAATTGCAAGGTTTTAAATCCTTTGCAGATAAAACAGTATTAGAATTTAAGCCAGGTATTACCTCTGTTATTGGACCAAATGGATCAGGAAAAAGTAACATTTCAGATGCTATTCGTTGGGTGCTTGGTGAACAAAGCATGAAATCCTTAAGAGGTGCAAAATCTGAGGATATTATTTTTGCAGGAACACAAGCCAGAAAATCATTGGGGTTTGCTGAGGTTTCTATTGTTATTGATAACTCAGATAGCAAACTACCAGTAGAATATACAGAAGTAACTGTTACAAGGAAAATTTATCGTAGTGGAGAAACAGGATATTTTATTAATAAAACACCTTGCCGTTTAAAAGATATTTTAGAATTATTCATGGATACAGGAATTGGAAAAGATGGATATAGTATTATAGGACAAGGGAAAATTGATGAGATTTTAAGCAATAAATCAGAAGATAGAAGACATATTTTTGAGGAAGCAGCAGGAATTGTAAAATATAGAACGAGAAAAGCAGAATCTGAAAAGAAATTAGAGCAAACAAAATTAAACTTACTTCGTATTAATGATATTTTATCAGAAATAGAAGGAAGTCTTGAGCCTCTTAAAATACAAGCAGATAAAGCAAAACAATTCTTAGACTTAAGGGAAGAGTTAAAGTCTATTGAAGTAGGGCTTTTTGTATATAATATTGCTACTTACAAAGAAAAATTAGAACAAATTGTAAAGGACTATGACATTTTAGTATCTCAAAAAGAATTAGAAGATACCAAAATGGAAACTTTGCAATCTGATAAAGAGACACTAAGACAAGCAATTGATGATATTACTAGGCAAATTGAAGAAATGCAAAATTTAGGGTTTGAAAGTAGCAATAAAATTGAAAAAATCAATTCTGAAATAGGAATTCACAAAGAGAGAATTCAAAATAATCATAATAACCAAGAAAGATTGACTGGTGAGATTGAGGAAGTAAACAATAGAATTTCTGAATTACAAGAAGAACAAAAACAAAAATTAGAAAAGAAAACTAGTTTAGGTTCTAATAAAGAAAAGTTTGAAAAAGAGTTAGAAGAAAAAGAAACTGAACTTGCTGAACTAACAAAGAAATTATCAGATAAAGAGTTAGAAATAGAGGGAAAGAAACAAGCGGTTGAACAATGTGCTGACAAGAAGTATGAGCTAGCAGGCGAAATAAATACATTAGATGTTAATTTTGAAAACCTAGACAAACGCAAAAAACAAGTACAAAATGAGATCAGTTCTACTATTTCTGAATTAGATGCCAAAAGAATGGAAAAACAAGAACTTTCTAAAGGCTTTTATGAAATTGAATCTAAAAGGAACACAGCTGCAAGCAATTTGGAGAAAAAGCAAGATGTTAAAAATGAAAGCATGCAAAAGGTAAAGCAGTTTGAGGAAGAAGTTAGTAAATTAGAATATAACCAAAGAATGAAGCAAGCTAGACATCAATTTTTAGTAGAAACTGAAAAAGAAAAAGAAGGCTATAACAAAACAGTAAAATCTTTATTATTCCATTGTGAAAAGGATAGCAGTTTAAGTAAAGGTGTTCATGGAGTTTTAGCAAATCTTGTATCAGTAGACAAAGAGTATGAATTAGCAATTGAAATGTGTTTAGGACAAGCTTTGCAAAATGTGGTTACAGAGACAGAGCAAGATGCAAAAAAGCTAATTGAGCATTTAAGAAAGAATAGCTTAGGTAGAGCATCCTTTTTACCGATTTCCTCTGTTCAAGGTAGGAAACTAGACAAATTAACAAAAATGGATGGCGTGATTGGGATAGCATCTGATTTAGTAAAATGCAACAAAAAGTATGAGCAAATTGTACTAAATCTACTAGGAAGAACAGTAGTAGTCAAAGATATGGATACAGCTATTAATTTAGCGAAAAAAGATAAGTATTCTTTTAGAATTGTTACACTACAAGGGGACATTATCAGTTCAACTGGTTCTATTTCTGGTGGTAGTGTTCAAACAAAAAGTGTGAATATTTTAGGTAGAAGCAGAGAAATTGAAGAGCTTGAAAAAGAGTTAAAGAAATTAGAGAAACAAATAATAGATAAGAAAAAAGAGCAAGAGGATTATGCTGCTTCTATTGGAGATTTAATTGAAGAAACTGCTAAACTAGAAAGAGAACTACAAGAAATTGAAATTATATATGCTACAGAAAAACAGAAAATGGTGGCTATTGAAGAAAATATTAGTCGCTTAGAGGAACGACGTGACAAATTAAAACAAGAACAAGTGACAATAGAAAAACAAAAGGTAGAAAATAGAAAGCAAAAAGAAGAAAAAGAACAAGAAAGTATTTCTATTGTGAAAGAAATGGAAGAACTAAATGCTGTTATAGAGCAATTTGCAATAAACAACAAAGATAATCAAAAATATATTGATGATTTGAATTTAGATATTACCAATTTAAAAATTTCTGTTAGTTCTTTTGATGAGAGCGAAAACTCTATTGATGAAATGGTTGCTAGAATTGAGCAAGATATTGAAAATCAGAAAAAGAGTATGGAACTAAAACAAGCGACAATAGAAGAAAACAAAAAAGATAATCAAGAGTTAGAGTTGGCGATTCAAAACTTAGAAGCACAAATTGAACAAATCAAATTGGAGGTTAGCAATAGTTCAAACAAAGTAGAAGAACTAAAACAAGAAAGAATCCAGAAGAATGAAAAGATGACAAAAACAGAAGCTGAGATTACAAGTCAATTTGGTGTGTTAGAAGGTTTGAAAGAGCAAATTGTCAAGCTAGACGTGAAAAAGACAAAAGTAGAACAAGATTTAGGGCAAGTAACAGAAAGCTTATGGGAAGAGTATGAATTAACACCGAATAATACCGAAGAATATCCAAAGCCAAATAATGTGGCAACAGCACAAAAACAAGTAAATAGCTTGAGAAATAAGATTAAAGATTTGGGAAGCATTAATATTGATTCTATTGAAGAGTACAAAAAGACGAAAGAAAGATATGATTTCATGTCTGAACAACGTTTAGACTTAGAAAATACAGCTTCTAAATTAAGAGGTATTATCAATGATATGACAGAAACCATGAGGCAACAATTTAAAGAGAAATTTGCTATTATTAGCAAGAACTTTAATGAGGTATTTGTAGAATTGTTTGGTGGAGGAAAGGCTGAGTTAATTTTAGAGGATGAAAATAATATCTTAGAATGTGGTATTGATATTCGTGTACAACCAACTGGTAAAAAGCTACAAAATATGATGCTATTATCAGGTGGAGAAAAGGCGTTTACTGCGATTGCATTGTTATTTGCTATTCTAAAAATGAGTCCAGCACCATTCTGTATTTTAGATGAAATTGAAGCGGCATTAGATGATGTTAATGTATATCGTTTTGCAGAGTACTTAAAGAAATTTTGTAGAGAGACACAGTTCCTAGTAATTACTCATAGGAAAGGTACTATGGAAGCAGCAGATACTGTTTATGGTGTTACTATGGAGGAAAATGGAATTAGTAAGTTGCTATCGATTAAATTGAAATAAGGAGGATATAAGATAAGAGTTGCAATATATAGGAAAGTTGGACAGACATAAAATTGGGGCGCACGGAAAAAATATTGTAACAGAAGATGTTATACTAACAAATGACAGAATAAAGCATATTCAAAAAAGGCATCCACGGTGATTATGAAAAATATGCTAAATACATACAAAATATAATAAAAAATCCAGATTATATATTGGAAGATGCTAAAAATATAGATACAATAATAATGCTAAAGAGGATAATAGAAGAAGGAAAAAATATACAATTGGTGATAAAACTAAGTACTGGAATAGATAAAAAAAGGGATAAAAATTCGATCTTGACGTTGTGGAAAATAAGAAATAGTGCATATAAGCAATTGATCAAGAACAAGAAAATACTTTACAAAAATGAATAGAAATGCTATAATTAAAATACAATATGAATAGTTGTTTGAGGTGGAAAATTTTCGTGCCTTCCACGCACCTAGCAATAGGTTAACAAGAGATGTAGGAAACTTTGGCACTCCTACCAAATAACTAAAAGAAATAAGAGCTGTAGTGATACAGCTCTTTCTATTGTCTAATTACAATTTTTATCATATTCTCTTAAGGCCTCTTGTGCATATTGTGTATCAGTTAAACAAGGAATATATTGTGTACCAATTTTTTGACGAGTTTCATTTCCTTTTCCAGTAATCAAAATAACACTATTAGGGTTTTCTAGAATTGCTTGTTTAATTGCTTCTCCTCGGTCATCTATTATTTTATATTCTCCATGTTCTTCTGAAACATAAGTTGCAATTTCTTTACTAATATCACAAGCTTCTTCAGGGCCAGGATCTTCAGCTGTTAAATAAGTTATAGCTGAATTTTTGCCAGATAAACGTCCTAAATCTTTTCTACGAAGAAAGGCTTTTCCACCAGGACAACCAAATACAGTAATAATCTTTTTGTCAGGATATTCTTGTTTGGTAGATTCATATAATTTTTCAAAACTTAGTTTATTATGAGCATAATCTACAATAACAATAATGCTGCCATCTTTGCTCATATGTGATTCCATTCTACCGCTTGCTCTAGCAACTTTTAGACCTTCATAAATATTCTCATAAGGAATACCCAAAGTAAGTGCTACACAGATTGCAGCTAAAGCATTTTCAACATTAAATAGACCTGGCATAGTAAGTAATATTTCATTTTCCCATTGAGGTGTTTTTACTTTAAAGCTAATAGAGGTATGGCTTGTTTTTTGAATATTATATGCATACACATCTGCTTTTGAATTTTTAATGCTAAAGGTGATGATTTTTTTAGATGCTTGAGCTTCTTCTAAAATCCTATCTACATAGTCGCTATCTAAATTCACACAAGCAGTTTCTACTTGTTTAAAGAATTTCAATTTTGAAGCAAAATAGTCTTCAAAATCAGGATGTTCAATAGTGCTAATGTGATCTTCAGAAATATTTAAAAATACTCCTGCTTTATAATATACATCATGAACTCGATCTAACTTTAATGCTTGACTACTAACTTCCATAACCAGATTTTGTATTTTACAATCTACTGCATTTGCAATGTGTTCTTGTAAATCAATTGATTCAGGGCTAGTGATAAGAGACTCTTTACAAGTTTTTCCATCATAAGTATCAATAGAAGAAACAATCGCTGTATCTGGTAAGTTTTGAGATTTCATATAGTTATCTAAAATGCTTTTAATATAATAAGCAGTAGTAGATTTTCCTTTTGTACCAGTCAATCCTATCATATTTAATTTAGTAGCAGGAAAATCATAAAATAGGGTGGAAATTACTGCTAAAGATTTTCTAATGTCTTTTACAACAATATGAGGAAAATCAGGTTGTGAAACATTTTCCTTTTCAGCTACATATACCATAGCACCATTTTGAATAGCTTCAGCCAAATATTCAGGTTTGTATTTAATACCTTTACAAATATATAAAGTATTCTTAGTTACATTCTTAGAGTTGTGAGCTATTTGCGTAATAGGAGTAGAAAGCTCTAAATCCTTTACTATAATTTCATCTATTAAATTTTCTTTTTCTAAACTATTAATATAATCTTTTAATGTATATGTTTTCATTTTGATACCTCTCTTTTTATCAATCCTCTTGATATGTTTTTCCACTTTTTTCAATACAAGCTTTTACTAAATA
>Ga0224742_10403_pt1 | contig 11397 bp, 13 predicted proteins | sample LIM_E_Water_Neg_FD_161631 | JGI IMG/M metagenome (GOLD analysis project Ga0224742, IMG submission 161631) | Enriched cells from gastrointestinal tract of the lab mouse from Pacific Northwest National Laboratory (PNNL), Richland, Washington... | ecosystem: Host-associated > Mammals > Digestive...
AGCAGAAATTGCACAAAAGCATGGAATTTCCATACTGGACGCTTCGCTCCCGGCGGCATGTTTATATGAGCATAGGGGATATAAGACTGTGGGGCACGGCGTTTATGAGCTGGAAAACGACGTGAAACTGGTTTATGAAATTATGGAGAAAGAGTTGAACCGCAAGCCGGATACCTCGTCGGATTGCTGTAAGTCGAATGCCTTTTCGGATTGCTGCATAGCTGATAAACAGATGAAAAGAGTAGTCTCGGAAACTCAATAATGAATCAGTCGAAAGGGGTTGGTTTTCAGAAATGGAATTAATAAGTGATGGATGACAGAGGAATCTGAGTGCACAGAGGAGGATAAAGAATAAAAATGGGCATGGCTTTTAGACCTGTCAGAAAACAGGACTGAAAGAAGCCTGAGAGAGGAAATATAGATTATGCAGCTGTCTGCATCTGCTGTTTATAGCGGGCATCCAGATGAATGCAGATGCCAATCATGGTCGTCATGAAAGAATAATGCTCCTTCGTGTGTATAAACATGCGGTGCAGCCCATAATCATTCAGGATACGGTTGTTGATGCGTTCCGTTGCGGTTCGCTGCTTATATATCTTCTTATAAGTTTCCGAACTCCGTGGGATATCCGTATATAGCCGGATATCCCACTCAGGCCTGGTTTTGATGACACGGCCATATATGGAAGAGGTACAGCTACATCTGCATTTTGTCTTGTGGTCTTTTCCATAAGGGCAGCGCCACATCTGGCATCCGATGTGCCCTTTGGAGCTGTAATCGTTTCCGTTTGGGACCATAGGAAGCCCGGCAGCGCAGACAGGAGTGCCGTTTTTATCAATGCGGATGTTATCATGGATTGTCTTGGGATGTCCGCTTTTACTGTTGAGGTCAATCAGGGCGCTTATATTCCGGGTCTTGAGAAGCCGGTAAGTGGGCAGGTTGTCCATAGCGGAATCGAGGCACATATTCTTTATGGAAAGACCGGGCATATGTTTTTCCAGCTCATGGAAAGCAACAAGGAAAGAGACTGAATCATGTCGTCTGGCGCTGGTAAAGCGGAGCAGCAGCGGGATATCTGCATGCAGCACAGGGTTGTGGCAGGAGAGCTGGAACAAAGTATAGCCAAAGTAAAAGGAATCGAGGTCGCTGTCCCACCCCCATGAGGCATCCGGGTCAGAATAATGTCTTGGGAGTGAAGCGTATTCCTGCTGAGAAAGGGTATGGGCAGGGGAAGGCAGGATATGTCCATTTGGGTTGGAATGGGCATGGACAGAAGTGCCGTCGCCGGATATGGTAAGGGAGCTGTCGGGAATGAGGCCACATTTGAGAGAGGGCAATACGGCAATCGTATAAAAAAGCTTTTGGAGCCGTGCCTCAAAGTTGAAAGGGAGATCCTTGCCGTCAAGGATTCGCGAAACAAGGGAGTCCGTGATGGAGGAACGGTTTTCAGAAGCCTTCTGATGCCTGCCTTTGGGTTTGGGCGGTTTTTTACGGTTCCAGCCTGGAGAGAGGAGTTTGCCCCTCTTATAAAGGGAATGGTCAGGTCTGGTCCAAAGCCGATCCATGAAATCATAGTAAGAACCCAGCGGGGGAAGCGAGTTTACGGAGCATCCGAGCAGAGAGGCGAGGACGCAGTCAGATTTCAAACGGCTCACCCATGTGGTAAGGGAAGGGGAAGTAAGGTTGATGGAGACCAAAAGGAAAAAGAGGACGAAAGAACGGAGGATCTGAGGCTGGTTTGATGCGGGCCTTCCGGTGTTGGAATAAAAGGGTTCAAGAAAGTGCATGGCAGCATCCGTGTCCAAAAGGCGGAGTTTTTCCCTTGCGGAAGCAAGCTCGGACTGGAGCCGGACTCTTTCAGAAGAGTCGAAAGTAGTTTTCGCGTTGGTGAGAAAGCAGTGGTATTCCTGGTTAGTTTGCCAGTGCTTGATCATAGTGCGGTACCTCCTTGTAAGTAAGTTGTGTTGGAATACTTCTTAATTACAAGGGCGCATTTGATGATTGCAAGCAATCATCAAATGCGCAGCACAATTCGAGGGAAATGTCAATAGCTTTTTGAAAAAATCTTAAATTTTTCACTCCCAATAGGGAGGATAAAAAAATAAAAGAAATGAAAAAAGAGCGATAATTCGGGCTTTGTCGAGTTTCCGAGACTGCTCAAAAATATAAAGGGAGGAAAGTTGAAAATGAAAAATATTTTCAGGATGACAGGCCGGGGGATAGCGGAATTATGGCGGATGCTTCTTGCCTTTTGCGTATTCTGTCTGCGCTTTTTCTGGAATGCGGCGTGGCTGATGTTTTCCGCATTTTGCGGTATTATGGCAATGATAGTGCTTATGGGTGCTGGAACGATGCTTATTTTTGTGCTGAAAGGATATCCCATCTTTGGCCTTTTCACTATCTGCGCAGGCGGTCTGCTGTGCCTTGGCGCGATGTGTGCGGGAGCGTTTGGCATGATAATCAGAAGGAAAAAGGAGGAACAGGACACAGAGAGGACGAACGGCAGACCCGGGGGGCCTGAGGGGGAGGTGCAGTATGAGTAAACATTTTAAAATTTTAATCGGTATCTTTTGTATTGGCGTCCTGATTTGCGGATTGGGAATCGGTATTGCATTTATGGAATTTTCCACACTCACCTATGGAGGAAAGCAGATTGTAGGAAAAACGAAAATGGTAACGGAAAACGTGGACGTTCCTTTTGAACCCGGAGAGGAACAGTATCTTGTCTGGGGACAGTGGGGCTGGAAACAGACGAAGATTGTAACGGACAGCAAGGTGCCGGAAGACACTGTGCGCTTTCGGGTGACTTACAATGCGGAGCGCGTCACCCCCCATGCTTATCTGAACCAGGAGGCGAAGGAGTTTCATTTTACATGCAGATGGACAGGCGACGACTGGGATGAAATCGGGCTGCTCATAGAGGCAAAGGATTTGGTTCTGAAGAACCTGAAGGAGAGAACAATTATCTCTCTTGACCGGATAGAGATGGAGGAGGTCGTGGTTTTGGTAAATCCGGGAAACGAGGAGGATGTGAAGCTGATTTACTGATGAGGGAACAGATTCCGGGCGATGCATGGGACGGAAATGGGGATGAAGAATATAATAGGATAAGATTTCATTTACGCGAGCTTCAACGATGGCAAATATAAAAGGAATTGACGTATCTTATCACAACGGAACCATAGACTGGAGGAAGGTAAAACAGTCGGTTGATTTTGCAATCATCCGCGCCGGATATGGCAGATCAAAGGCCGATAAGCGTTTTATTTATAATATTACCGAAGCCCGGAAGGCGGGGCTGGAAACCGGTGTTTACTGGTTTATTTATGCCAAAGATGCAAGCCAGTCGGTAGAGAATGCAAAGAAGTGCGAGGAATGCATCAGGGATTACAAGGACAAAATCACCATGAGGGTATGGGCAGACTGGGAGTATGCCTCTGATAAGCGCAACCCGCAGACAAAAAAGAGCCGCACGGAGATTGTCAGAGCGTTTTGCGGTTACATGAAAAGCAAAGGGTATGAGGCAGGGGTTTATACAAATGTGGATTACCTGAGAAATAAATTTGGCAGCCTTGACGAATACCCACTGTGGCTTGCCAGATATTCTTCCGACAGAGAAAGCTACAATCCTCTGATGAGGCAGTATACTTCAAAGGGCAGAGTACCGGGGATATCGGGCGATGTGGATTTGGATATCTATAATGGAAAATGGCCTCCGCATAAAAGACAACGCGGTATCATAAAAATGGGAAGCCGTGGAGCCGACGTTTTCTATTTGCAGCAAAGGCTTACTGCAAAGGGATATGGCGTCGGCGCTATCGACGGGATTTTCGGTATTAAGACCCTTGAAGCGGTAAAAGCCTATCAGGCGGAGAACGGGCTGAAGGTGGACGGCATTGTGGGTCCGGAGACATGGAAAGCGCTGGGATGATTTTGGCGGGTATTTCCCCTGCTTTACACATTATCTGGAAGTTTCCGGTAATTACCTCCTGTGTACTGTCACATAAAATTTTACAATAAACTGTAAAGATATGCAGTTTTCAGATTTCTGTGGTGTGGGAAATGAAAGGAAAATGAAGGAATTTCCGAAAATCAACGTCCATTTTGCTTTGTGTGGTGTTGGGAATCCAGTCTTTTTTGGAAATCAAAAGGAATGATAACACAAAAGGTACAGAGATAAAATAATCTGGTGAGCAATGCGTCAGATTAAGATATCCTGTACCTTATTTCATTTGGAGAAAAAGAAGGGATTTTGGTTCAGATAAACTGACAAATAACAGCCAGGCGAGCCGAGGTTGGAGAGACTTCATGTTTCCATATATAGCCCTCGTTTTGCTATTGATTATATTCCATTTGTGGAATATAATATAGGAGTAGAACAGAGCAGAGTAAGGAGGGCGCATTGTATGTTAAAGCACGGGATTTTAGGGCTGCTCAATTATAAAGAAATGACCGGGTATGAGATTATGGAAATTTTTCGAGATTCCCTAAACTATTTTTGGGATGCGAAAACCAGCCAGATTTATAGAGAGCTTCAAGGGCTGGAACAAAAGGAATATGTAAACAAAACGGTTGTTCCGCAAAACGGAAAGCCAGATAAAAACGTCTATTCCATCACAGCAACAGGGCGGGAAGAACTACTGCGATGGCTTGCAGATGGTGACTTGGGACTGAGGGTCAGGACACCGATTTTGATGAAAGTCTTTTTCCTTGGAGAAAGGAGCGCGAAAGAAAATATTTGTTATTTTGAAAGCGTTAAGAAAAGCTGCGAGTTATTCCTGAAGAGTTTAGAGCCGGTTCCACAGCTTATATGCACCTATGGCGATATGATTGGGCAGAAAGAGAAAACATTTTATTGGCAGATGACGGTAGAATATGGGCGTCGAAGTTTACAAATGCAAATTGAGTGGGCACAGGACTGCATCCGGCGGTTGGAAGGAGAAATGAAGTTATGAACATTTTGGTGATAAACGGAAGTCCAAAAGGAGCTGACAGCAATACCTGCCGACTTACGTATGCATTTCTGAATGGCATGAAGCAAGGGATTCAGGATATTCAGACAAAGGAACTTTCCATCAGTCGTATGAATATTAAACCTTGCCTTGGCTGTTTTTCGTGCTGGAAGCGCACTCCCGGGCAATGTTGCATACAGGATGATATGCAGCAGGTCATTCAAGACTTACTTTGGGCGGACATTACAATATGGAGCTTTCCCTTATATTACTTTACGGTTCCCGGTTCACTAAAGAACCTGATTGACCGCCAGTTGCCCATGCTTCTTCCTTTCATGGAAGAAAAGGAGGGACAGGTTGGAAATGGAAACCATCCCTCCCGGTACGATATGAGTGGAAAAAGAACAGTGGTGATTTCAACCTACGGCTTTTATACGGCAAAGGGGAACTATGACGGCGTATATAGTCTTTTCGATCATCTCTGCGGGCGGGGAAATTATACGACTGTTTTTTGCGGTCAGGGTGAACTGTTTCGGGTGCCGGAGTTGTCTGCACGCACGAATGAATACCTTTCGTATGTGAAGGCAGCAGGACAGGAATATGCCAGCGGCAACATTTCCGACCAAACACAGGAACTGCTTGATCAGCTTTTACTGCCGCGAGAGACCTTTGAAGCCTGCGCTGATGCAAGCTGGGGGATTGATAAAGGCGACGGAAAAACAGGAGAGACTACAACAAAAAAAGAATCTGAAACGCTGATTTTTACCAGACAAATGGCGGCGCTTTATTGCAAGGAAAACTATCCCGGCAAAGACATCGTGCTGGAAATGCACTATACTGATGTGGAGGAAATCTACCAAATTCTGCTGGGAAAAGACGGCAGCCATGTTTATACAGACAGGTCTTTAACAGCCACTACAAAGATTGAAACGCCGGTTTCTGTATGGCGCGCGATTGCAGCCGGAGAAATCCGGGGTGATGAAGCCATGATGCAAGGGCTTTACAAGGTAAAAGGGGATTTTACCTTGATGCTGAAATGGGACACCTGTTTTGGCGGTTCACGGCCGCAGATGGCACGGGCAGAAGCGGCCCCGGCGCAGAAAAACACCAATATGAACATTATGCTCATTCCGTGGATTGTTTTATGGGTAGCCCCCGCGATTCACAGGCAAGTAGGATGTCTTATCAGCATCGGTGTCTGCGCACTCATCCCCCTTATCTTCTATAGAAACAAAAAAACTGTATATGATATTTTGACAAATGCTTTGGTAACGGGTTTTTCCGTTACAATGCTGGCCGGATGTTCAGAAAAATGGATTCTGCCGCTGTCATATCTTTCCTTTGGCGTGATGTGGCTTGTGTCCTGTTTTGGGAAAGTACCTCTTACGGCTCATTATTCCATGAACAGCTATGGCGGTGCGGACGCTTTACAAAACGCGCTCTTTCTAAAGACCAACCGTATTCTGACTATGCTTTGGGGTGTCCTTTACCTGTTTACATCCGTCTTTACCTGGCTATTGATGCGAACCCCTGTTAGTAGCTATATTGGGCTTATCAATTCTGTACTTCCTATCTTTATGGGGATTTTTACAGCATGGTTCCAGAAATGGTATCCGGCGAATGTGGCTGGAGGAAAGTAAGAGCATTATAGTCGGTAAAAAATGTTCACGGCAGAGGTAAAGCTGCCTGTTGCAGGCTATCCGGACCATTTCGGCGCGCCGGTGATTATCAACAGCGGATACTGGACGGAATCTTACAATACGTCAGTTGGCGGCGCAAGGAAATCCTGCCATATGACAGGACAGGCTTTTGATATCGTTGTCAAAGGCCATACACCTGCAGAGGTAGCCCAGTATGCCCAGTCGCTTGATGTCAAAGGGATTATCCGATATAATAATTTTGTCCATGCAGACAGCAGAGAAGTAAAGTACTGGGCGAGGGATAACAATGGAAAAATAACAGTGAAAAATTGTTTTTAATCCGTGTTGCATAGTTCTAAATTCACATGAAAAATATATAAATTTTATGCAATCGGTTTTACATACGAGTAACAAGAAATCCAGTAAATACAAGGCTTTGTATTTACTGGATTAAATAATAAATAGCGAGAGGGGGATTTGAACCCTCGACACCACGGGTATGAACCGTGTGCTCTAGCCAACTGAGCTATCTCGCCGTATTTCTTTTAAATGGGACCTATAGGGCTCGAACCTATGACCCTCTGCTTGTAAGGCAGATGCTCTCCCAGCTGAGCTAAGATCCCATGTCTGCAGCTATGTACCTGACCGACTTTGTTAGTATACTATTTTGGGGGTATACTTGTCAAGTTTTTTTTGAAAAAATATGGAATAATTATTTTTCTAATGCGACAGCTATCTGTCATATTTAATATAATATAGTCTGTTTGTGACTAAAGGAGAGGGCACGATACAAATAGAGCGGTTGATTCAGATGGTTTTTTATATCGTCAATCACGGACACGTTACGGCGAAAGAGTTATCCGATTTTTTTAACATATCAATGTGGACGATATACAGGGATATCAATACACTGACGCTTGCCGGGGTTCCTGTAATATCGGCAAAGGGAAGCGACGGGAAAATACAGCTTTGCGGACTGTTTAAAGGTTACCCGGGAGTTGCCGGTATGGTTATTTTTAAAACACAAACCTATGAGGAAACGGGGAACTGTGCAGACTGGAGCCTCTTATGGACGAGGGGTGCAACGTATGCGCTTGCCTCTTTGCAGGTGGCCGATAAGGATAATAACTATTTGCTTTAGAAAAAAACTTTAGAAAAAATAAAATCGGGTCTTGACGAATCATGTTCTTAATGGTATCATAACATTTGTTCGTAAGGACACGCGGAAGTGTCGGAACTGGCAGACGAGCAAGACTAAGGATCTTGTGTGCATTGCGCACGTGTGGGTTCAAGTCCCATCTTCCGCAGTCAGAAAAAGGAAACCTTGAGATGAATGAGGTTTCCTTTTTTAATGCATATCTATAATCGACTATTCATCAAATAAATCCGCATGTGTGCCTGTGTCAATCAATGTCAATGTTAATATATCATCTTCTATCAAATATATTAATAACTAATCTGGCTGAATATGACATTCTCGATACCCTTTATAGTTTCCACTAAGCGCATGGTCTCTATTTTTTGGTTCCAAAGGAATTTTGCGTAGTAATCGTTCTACAATATCCTCCAATAAAGAAATATTTAATCCCCGCTTTTTAGCAATCTTCAATCCTCTTTTAAATTTTCCGGTAAGGATTAACTCGTATTTCATAAATCAATGTCCTCCAGCGCCTCCGCAAAACTGCCGTATCTCTTTGTTTTAGGATCTCTACTGATTTGTTTTGCTTCTTCCATAGCCTCTATCACCTCCTGCTTATATTTAGGAAGTTCCACACTGAAAGGAAGTCCGCCGCGCATAATCGCCTGTCTCAAAAACATATTTACAGCACTGGACATGTCAATTCCAAGTTGATTAAACAATTCTACTGCTTGCTTTTTCACATCTTCTTCTATTCTTATTTGTGTTTGCACAGTTGCCATAAATTCACCTTCTTTCTTTTATGATTATTGTATATCATTTCGTTTACATTGTCAATCAATCATTCCATTAACATATCGTTCCCATACTTGCGGCAATTTTTCTTTTATGAAAGAAGCATAAGAGCATTCCGAGGTTTCTATCATATGCTTTTCCTCTAAATATTCGACACAGCATGAATACCACCATTCCAACTGTTGCTCTGATTTATCTTCAAAATGACTCACTTTCATTTTTCCCTGCTTCACATATTCCATAAATAAAGCATATGCATTTTCTACCTTGGTACACTTCATTACTTCAATAGGTTCTGTCGCCAATCTTGCGCATGGAATATTTTTGAATGGAATGATTTGATTTTCTTCTGCAAGGACTTCATAGATATATCCGCTGACGCCTTCCGAAACTTCTTTCAGCGCATTCGGGTACAGTTCGTGATAGACAGGTATATTACTGCCGCCTTCAAAACCATAAGGGAACCAATAATAGGGCCTTTCTACCGCATTGCATAAATAGAAGGCGGCAACCACATCGATTGTAGTCATATATACATAAGGTCGGTCATGGTCAGCCTGATTTGGTCTTAAAACTTTAATATTTGTAATATTGCTTCCATGATACAGTACCATCATAATACCCCAATCTTCTGCTTATCTTATTGCATCATTTTACCATATGTGAGAATACTGCACCATATAAAACAGTTTTTACATTTATGTTGCTCCTCAATGTGTCAGCGGAACTTTTATTTACACTTTGGTTACATTGCGAAGATGATGTGTCGGAAGCCCCTTTCTATCAGTATTTTTTAAGTAACAATACTTCAAGTCCCATCTTCCGCATTGGTTAAAGAGTGAGGAAACCTACAAAACATCAAGGTTTCCTTATTTTTTGCCTTCATAAATTTTGAACACGCTTGAACACGTTGTTCCTTATTTGTAAAGAACATATTCCATTTTTCCATCGCTATAGGGCAGTACAAGATATTACTCAATAGTAAGTGTGGAAGTAACAATCTGTATATGCTGTTTCACGCATCTTGAAAAGAACTCTTCCATTGATTCCGTATAAAGAGGACTATTTTCTCCAAAATATATAATCGGAGCAGTATCAATAAATACCCTCTTAAAATCTGTTATTATCTCTCAACTCCCTTACATATTTATCCGCATTCAACTTATTTTTCTTTTATGTCTGATGCTCCTGATAGTCCGTTCACACCCTGAATAATCTGAATGGAATGATTTGATTTTCTTCTGCAGGAACTTCATAAATATATCCGCTGACGCCTTCCGAAACTTCTTTCAGCGCGTTCGGGTACAGTTCGTGATAGACAGGATATTACTGCCCCATTAAAAACCATAAGGAAATCAATAATAGGGTCTGTCAAACTTTTATATACTGAATAAATATATGAAAAAGTCTTTTTTATTCCAGTAACAAGTATGATATAATCAAATCTACATATCGCAGGCTTTGGAGGTGCCATATAAATGAAACTGGCGGATATATCAACGGGTTCAGACTGGATAGTATGGTTTGTTTTTATAATATTTGCCGTACTTTCCATAGTTTTACTCTCAGGACACGGAAGCTGGTTTATTTCTGGATATAATACAGCTTCAAAAGAAGAAAAAGAAAAATATAATGAAAAGAAACTATGCAGAACAGTGGGAATCGGAATGTCTGTCATAACACTTCTTATATTAATTATGGGATTGCTGGAAAATATTCTACCAGCATTTTTTGCATATATTGCATTGGGTATTATAATAGTTGATGTTGTGGTGATTATTATTTTAGGAAATACGATATGCAGAAAGTAACTACTTACAGTTTGTAAAATAAGGGAAGTAAGTAAAACTGGTCTGCTCAATTTACTCTGATGTGGCTGTTTCAATATATCCAGTCGCGGCATATAATTACCTCACCACGAAAAGGAAAGGCGGCGGCAGGATGCATAAGAAAATACTTTTAATAAACGATATGGCCGGTTATGGAAAAGTGGCTTTATCAGCAATGATTCCGGTATTGTCCCACATGAAATACGAGGTTTTCAATCTGCCCACGGCGTTGGTGTCGAATACGCTGGATTATGGGAAATTTGATATTCTGGAAACGACGGATTATATGAGAAATTCCATGAAGGTGTGGGAGGAGCTTGGATTTGAATTTGACGCAATATCCACCGGCTTTATTGTTTCCGGGGAGCAGGCGGAGCTGGTGGCGGAATTTTGCGCCCGTAAATCTGCAGGGAACAGCGCAAGGGGCGCGGCAGTTTTTACAGACCCGATTATGGGGGATGACGGAAAGCTGTACAATGGAGTTACGGAAAACACGGTGCAAATGATGCGGCGGCTGGTTTCCGTTGCGGACTATATTGTTCCCAATTATACGGAGGCGGCGTATCTGGCGCAGATGCCTTATCGCCCGGAGGGCGCTTCTGCCGACGAGATTTATGCCATGATTGACAGACTGCGGGCGATAGGAGCAAAGTCGGTGGTAATTACCAGCATTGTGATGAAGGGAATGGAGGAGAAGTCTGTAATCGGATATGATTTTTTGAAGAAAGATTACTTCCGGTTGGATTTTGAGGAAATTCCGGTGAGGTTCCCGGGAACAGGAGATATTTTTTCTTCGGTTCTTATGGGAGGGATTCTGGACGGAAAGGACCTGAAAAGCGCGACCTGGAGGGCAATGGACATTGTAAGGGATATGATAGCCGGAAATCGGAACAATAAGGACAAATACAAAGGGATTCCGCTTGAATTATGTATGGAGGCGCTTGACAAATGAAGAAACCGAAGATAAAAATTACGCTTATCGACCGGAAGGGAGCGGCGGGGTGCCACCGGGGACATAAGGTGGGGGATTCCTTTGATTTTGA
>Ga0224742_10353_pt1 | contig 11371 bp, 7 predicted proteins | sample LIM_E_Water_Neg_FD_161631 | JGI IMG/M metagenome (GOLD analysis project Ga0224742, IMG submission 161631) | Enriched cells from gastrointestinal tract of the lab mouse from Pacific Northwest National Laboratory (PNNL), Richland, Washington... | ecosystem: Host-associated > Mammals > Digestive...
ACCGTGAAGCATATCTGGTTGCTGGTTCGTACCCAGGGCAGGATATTTATCTAATTCAGCATACTTTTAACAATTGGTATGTGAATTTAGATTTTGATAAGCTGGCGGCTGCGACTGTGGTGGTAGGAAGCGTGCTGTTTGTTGTGATTATACTGCTGAATTTTTTATGGAACAGAGAATTATAATATAGAGGAGTTTGAGAGAATGCGGATAAGGAAGCTGATGCGTAAATCAGCGGAATTGGTAATAAAATTAATATTTATTGCAGTGGGTGTAATAATCTGTATGCCAGTTTTTTTGGTGGTTACAGGATCGGTAATGGGGGATAGTGATTTACGGGAATGCCTGGCACCGGTGTTTTTGGAGGGACGGGGATTTGTCACTTGGAGGGTAATACCGCAGTATCCGACCGTGGAACACTATATTCGGCTATTGTTTCAATCGCCGCAGTTTTTTATATTGTTCTGGAATTCTGTAAAATTGGTCGTGCTGATTCTGGCGGGACAGCTATTGGTAGGTGTTCCGGCAGCATGGGCATTTGCTGTGTATCAGGTAAGAGGGAAAAACCTGCTGTTTACAACCTATGTGGTTTTAATGCTGCTGCCGTTTCAGGTAACAATGCTGTCAAGTTATTTAATATTAAATAAGCTGCAGTTACTAAATACACATTGGGCGGTTATTTTGCCGGCAGTGTTTAATACGTTTCCGGTTTTTGTAACATACGGCGGCTTTCGCGCAATCCCGAAAGCGTTAATTGAAGCAGCGCGAATTGACGGTGCGGGAGAATTGTATATATTTTTTCGGATTGGGCTTGGCATTGGCAGAAGCGGGATTCTATCATCAATGGTGCTGGGATTTTTGGAGTATTGGAATATAATAGAACAGCCATTTGCTTTTTTGGAAGATAAATTTTTGTGGCCGTTATCTCTATATTTGCCAGAAATCGACTGGACGCAGGCAGGATTTGCGTTTGCGGCATCTGTAATTATGTTGATACCGGCAATATTTGTATTTGTAATGGGACAGGATTATTTGGAACAAGGGATTGTTTATTCTGGTATGAAAGTTTAATGGGGTATTGAGATGGAGAAAGATGAAAAGTGGATTAGCCAAGAACGTCTAAAAAAATGGTTAAAGATATTTGTGATTTTTCTTGCTGTTATGTGGGTCTGTACAATTATTTCGAAAAGTATCTATGTGGCACAACTGCCGCGGGTTCAGGTTAAGACGCTGGAAAAGAAATATATTGAACATGTGGTAGAGGGTGATGGGATCGTCGTGGCAGGCGGCGAGCAGGCGGTTAATGTGCTCCCAGGGCTGCGCGTTTCCAATATTAAAGTGCAGGAGGGCGATTTGGTGGAAAAAGGTGACTTGCTGTTTGGAATTGATTTGGAGGATTTATCGGATATGATTTCCGATAAAGAGGCAGAATTGACGAAACAGAGAATGCACTTGTCGGATACGCAGTTTAATCAAATATTGGAGTCGCAGAAAAAGGAGATTGGGATTCTTTGGGCAAAAGAGGACTATGAAAGTGCAGAGAAAGAAACAGCAGTAACTGTAGAACGTGCAAAGCAGACGCTGGCAGAAGCGGAAACGGATTTACATAAGCATCTGGGAACGCCGATACCACACACTTCCGATAAAGACCGCGAAAATGCATGGTTTGACTATAACCAATGGAAACAGCGTGTCTATGATTTAGAGGATAAAATAGCCGCCAAACAGCGCAAAATTGAGGAATTGCAGGAACAACTGCAGAATTTGGAGGTAGAGTCCGCAGAGAAACAGCAGAAAGAAAATATGCAGGCAGGTGAGGGAGAAAAACAGCAGAAAATGGTAAATTTATCGAGCAGTGGAAATCGAAGAACAGCAGAAAATAAAAAACTTATCATGCACAAAAATTTACCAGAAAATATGAAACTTACAACAGATGGAGATCTAACAGGAGATAAAGAACTTACAACAGACGAGAATCCCTCAGAGAATAAAGAACCTACAACAGACGAGAATCCCCCAGAAAATAAAGAACCTACAACAGATGAGAATCCCTCAGAAAATAAAGAACCTACAACAGATGAGAATCCATCAGAAAATAAAGAACCTACAACAGATGAGAATCCATCAGAGAATAAAGAACCTACAACAGATGAGAATCCATCAGAGAATAAAGAGCCTACAACAGACGAGAATCCCCCAGAAAATAAAGAGCCTACGACAGATGAAGACGCAGCAGGAGATAAAGCCCCCACAAATGGTAATCCAGCTGCCGCCGACAAAAACAGCACAGCCGACAGCAGTTCCAATCCCGATAATGCGATTGAGGAGAAAAAAGAAGCATTGCGTCAGGCAGTAAAAAAGGCGAAGGCAGAACTTACGGACTTAAATAATCAGTTAACAGACTTAAATAGAAATTTAGTATCACAGCCCGATTATTCGGCGGAGGAATTGGAGTATGATACTTGGCAGCAGCAGAAGTCGAGTTTGGAAGATGCTGTACAGGCGGCAAAGCGCGCATTGGAGGATGCAAGCTTCCAGCGGGAACAGACGCTTCGACAGAAAGCACGTGAAATTGCAAATGCGGAAGTGGTCAGTCCGGCAGATTCCACAGCTTCGCTCTATGAACTTGAAATTGCCCAATTACAAGAAGATATTGCAAAATTGCAGGCGATTCAAAAGAATAATGGGTTAATCATTGCGGAAGGCAGCGGTTTTATTACAAAGGTACAAATTGCTGTTGGAAGCCGAACAATGGACACCGCAGCGATATTGTTAACAGACGCAGCAGCTCCCTGTCAGTTCAAATGCAGTATTACAAAGGAACAGGGAAAGTATCTCAACTTAGGTGATACAGTGGAATTAAAAGTAAATGGTACAAGTACTACGGGAAGCGCGAAATTGGAAGCGACTGTCGATTATTTAACAGAGGGCGCAGGGGGATATGATATTATATGCCGTCTGCCTCAAAACACTGGACAGCCCGGAGCTGGCGGCAGTATCCGCAAAGCAGTACAGGGTGAACTTCATAATACAATAATCCCGATAGAAGCGCTTTATCAGGAATCGGAAGCATATTATATCTATATATTAAATGAAAAAACGGGCATTCTTGGGAAGGAGAATTATGTCGAAAAAATTAAAGTACGCGTTGCCGATAAAAATGATATTTATGCTGCACTAGAAGCAGGAATTATCGGCAGCGATGTGCAGATCGTAACGTTTTGCTCTGGTACATTAAAACAGGGAGCAAGTGTAAGGCTGGTGGAATAATAGACCAGCCTTTTAAGCAAGAATCAACCAAAGCCGCAAAAATGCATTGTATTCAAGCTGGATTTATTTTATAATATTCAATACAAGGGAAGTTCTAATCGCGCAATCGGAAGGGGATTGCGCAGGTATTGAGAGGACAGTGTAAATGGAAGATTTTAACAAAAGCGATAACAATAGCAACAAAATAAATAAAATGGATATTACAGATAATGGCGGCAGGCATTCTACAATCGACGACGAATCTCAGCATGAAATAGAATTGGATCAGATGAAACAGTTGAATCTGGAATTGAAAACGGCGCTTGAAGCGGCAGAGGCGGCAAATCGGGCAAAGAGCAGTTTTTTGTCGAATATGTCCCATGATATCCGCACACCAATGAATGCAATTTTGGGTATGACATCTATCGGACTTGCGCATATTGATGAGAAGGCACGAGTACAAGACTGCCTTCAGAAAATTCAGTCGGCGTCAAATCATCTAATGAGTTTGGTCAATGATGTGCTGGATATGTCAAGGATTGACAGCGGGCGCATGACTTTAAATGACGAAGTGTTTTCTCTGGCGGATATGGTACATGATATTACCATTATTGTGCGACCACAAGCAATGCAGAAACGCCAAGAATTTCAAATGGAAATCGGGCAAATCTATGAAGAAAATTTAATTGGCGATCCGTTGCGGCTGCGGCAGATTTTGGTAAATATTATTGGAAATGCGGTAAAGTATACACAAGAGGACGGGAGAATATATGTTTATTTTTCACAGCGATTGGAGGAAGAAAACCAGGGAATGCGCAGGATTTTGTTGGATTTTGTTTGTGAGGATAATGGAATCGGCATGAGTCCGGCGTTTTTGGAGCGCATTTTTATGCCGTTTGAGCGGGTGAATAATACAACCATCAGTAAGATTGAGGGGACTGGTCTGGGCATGGCGATTGTTAAAAATTTGTTAGATCGTATGGGCGGCGAGATTAGCGTAGAGAGTGAAGAGGGAAAAGGAAGCTGTTTTCGTGTTACGCTTCCTCTTGCGGTAGCGCCACAAAACCAAATGCCACATACGCTTGTGCAGGGGCAGACAGTATTATTAGCAGGCAATTTTGATGGTAAAGAAATGCAGACAGAACAATATTTAACAGAAAGCGGTTTAAAAGTAGAGTATATTGCAAACGGTATGGAGGTAGTGACTTGGCTTACAGAAGCGCAGTATGAGAATCGTATGCCGTGTGCCTTACTTGTAGGTAAAGAATTGGCGGATATGGCAATGCTGGAATTGGTTTCTCATGTGCGTCACCTTGCTGGCAAGAAATTTCCAATAATATTGGTGGCAGAAGTGGATTGGACGCAATTAGAATATCGTGCTGTACGGGCAGGTGTCAGTGCGTTTGTGCCATGTCCGCTGTTTCAGAGCAGGCTTTTGGCAGTACTGGCAGATTGTGTAGGCGGAGCACAGGAAAAGAAAGAGGATTGTGGAAACGGTAACTACAGCAGATTTCGTATTTTGTTGGTGGAAGATAACGAATTGAATCGAGAGATTGCGCTAGAATTATTGTCAATGACCGGCGTGCAGGTGGAAACAGCGGAGGATGGGCTTTGTGCGGTGAATGCGTTTGAACAGTCGCCAGAGGGATATTTTGATATGATATTAATGGATATTCAGATGCCTGTCATGAATGGTTATGAGGCGTCAAAGCGTATACGGCAGATGAAAAGAACGGATGCAGAAAGTGTCTGGATTGTGGCAATGACTGCTAACGCTTTTGTTGAAGATATTCGTATGGCACAGGAAGCGGGTATGAATGAACACTGCTCTAAGCCAGTGGATATGGATCGACTGCATGATATCCTGCGCAGACAGTTTCAGGCAAGAAAGGAGTAACAATGCAGCCATATCAAGAAGAATATATTTCCAATTTAAAAGATATCCATATTCTGACTGCGCGTAAAAGGCTGGCGGGATGTTCTTTTGCAACGTATCAGGAGGCGCTTGCGCAGGATAGGCAGCAGGTAAAAGAGAAGATAGAGCGCAATATGTATTTGCTGCGCGAAGAATTGTTTCCATTATTGGATAATCTATTGGATGCGAATGCCGAACAGTTGGAGGAACTGTATAGTTTCGCCAATGAATTGCTGAGTGGGCGCAATGAATTAGATGGAGGGCTGTTTTGTCAGATTCACAAGGCATTGTTAAGCAGGGCACGTCTTTCTAAGGATAGAAATACCATTATACGCGAATTGTACTGGCTGGGAATGGGATTGCATAATATGTGCGGCAAGATGGTAGGGTTGGATTATGCAAAATCCGAGAAATATATGTCGCAGATGCGGCTTTGCTTTGCGGAAGCGGCGGCATATTTAAAATATTTTGATGAAATTGACGACAATGAAACAAGGGGTTATATTTTTCGTTCGCGAGCAAATACATCTTTGGGACAGTTTAAATCTGCAAGTGAAAAGATCCGGCGGGTAAGGCAGACTTTACAGATTTTGCAGGATGAAGGGTATCAAGAAAAGGCACCGGAACTTCCGTGGGAAAGGTATATCTATATGACGCACCAGCAAATGTCGTCAAGTATTTCTTACAGCAGAGAAAACGATATGACTTCACAGGATGTTGCGGATATTATGGAGTCGGCACATATTGTCTATGAAAGACAGATTGCAGATGCAAAAGAAAGAAATGCAACGTTGCCAGTAAAATCAGCGTTTTCTTGTTTTGCAACAGAGTATTACTGTGGATTATCTGTGTTAGAGGAATTGCTTGCAAATATGGAAACATTGATGGACGCAGCTGACAGCACCGATTTTTCTTCAGAAAGTATGTATGGAATCATTTCCCTTCCCGCATTCTACAGCCAATATCTGCGGGAATATCCGGAGTATTTAGCAGGACGGGAAGAATATTTAGAAGGGTTGTACCAGCGTGTTTTGGATTATGTGGATATTTTTCCAGAAGCGGGGAAAAACGAGCAGATTTTCTATTTTTTGCGTCAGCTTTCAACGGCTTTTATAGAAATACAGCACGGTATTACTTATGGGATGTTTCAACAAAAAATTATGATACGCTTTGCACCAGATATCTATGTGCATTCATGGGTAGTCGGTGCAGCGGCATCTGCATTGTGTGCAGTGATTATGGAGGAGGAGCCGACGTTTTTCGATGATATTGCACATATTCGTGCGATTCTTGACCCAGAAAAGAAACAACAGTATGTGCGGACGTATGCAATGGAGTGCGGCCTGTTTCATGATGTGGGCAAAATTAATTTTATGAGCCTGTATTCGCAGACCGCAAGACAGTGGTTTGCGCAGGAGTATGAAATAGCACATTTGCATACCGTGGTAGGGGAGGCGCGCCTTAGCGATTACGAATCAACCTGTCATTATGCAGCAGCGGCGCTGGGGCATCATAGCTGGTATGATGGATCACAGGGGTATCCGGAAACCTATCAGCGTTTGGAATGCCCATACAGGCAGATCGTCGATGTGATTGGCTTGGTGGATTGGTTTGATAATGTTATGCAGATCGATTGGCTGTATGGCTGTGTTAAGAAAACATTTGATGAAGCAGTGCAAGAAGCAATTTCTTTGGAGGGCAGGCGCTTTTCTCCGCTGTTGACTGCATGGCTTCGTGACAAGGCAGTGGCACAGAAGTTTAAAGAAGCGTTTGCAAACGGACGCTTAGAAGCATATCAGAAATTGTATCAGGCGAATGTCAAAGAATAAGATACCAAAATTAAAATATCGCAATATAAAAAATCTATATACAAAATATGTCAAAAAAAGTGCAATATACACCGAAACAGATATTGTGCTTTTTTGTTATGATATAATGTAAAAACTAGTTTGCCTAAATATACTATTATACTGCATGGCAGAAAGATTTGCCGTGTAGCTGCGCCAGCCGCAAAGCGGCAATTTTTCTTTGTGCTGCTGTGTGTAAATGGTTATACTTAGCGTCAGTCTTTTCGATGCTTCGTATAATATGAAATGGCAGCATAATTTTGTATATAAAAATATAAGGGGGAGTGTATGTTAGGAGGTTCTGTGTATATTGCAATATTGCGGTTCGCAATTAGTCTTGTAGGGACAAGTTTACTATTTTTCCTGATAAGCGAGCCGCGGTATGAAAGAAGAAAGGCAGTAGTTTGTTACGCTGTTTTTTGTATTGCTGCACTAATACCAGCAAGTATATGGTATGTGATGGATTGGGAAAATTGTGTGAGGATGGTAGCATTTTTGCTATATGTTTGTTTTGTGGTATTTTCCATCTGTATGAGCAGTGATCCAATTTATTTGTCGGTGTATAAACTGGCGCTAATTTACTATTTACTGGCAGTATTTCTGATAGGCGGAATTGAAGTTGCAATGATCTTTTTTGATGGGAATGTATGGGCTGATATTATTACGCGTATTGTCTTGATATCATTTATGGCATTTTTTATTAAAAATAAGCTACAAGATTCTATTAAAGCATTTGGTATCTATGTAGAGAATGAGCTGGATAGATTTAGCGCAGTGATTATGACAATGAGCCTTTTATGGGGGATTAGTTTTATTTTGAATCCAAATCAGCTAGAACTAGAGCAGACACCATATCGCCTTTTGCAAATAATGATTAATTTTTTCCTAACTGGTTCTTTGCAGTTTTTGGTGTTTCGACTTTATCTTCATATTGGCAGAGAGCAGGAATATCAGAAGGAAAACCAACTAATGCAGATGAACCATAGGTTATTGGAGCGGCAGATGGAGCTTTTGGAAGAATCCGTGGAAGCTAGCAGGCGTATCCGTCACGATGCAAGGCATCATAACGCGGTGATTGCAGAGTATGCCAGGCAGGGGCAGATTGGTGAATTACTGCTGTATTTAAAGGAGTATGAAAAGGAAACAGATAAGGATATGGTGGAGGCTATCTGTGAGAATACAGCGGTCAACAACATTCTTTCTGCTTACACAAGAAAGGCAAGAAAAGCGCAGATAAAAGTTACATTGGATGTAGAACTGGACAAAGAACTTGCAATACCAAACATTGATTTGGTAACGATTTTGTCTAATGCTTATGAAAATGCAATTTTTGGCTGTATGGAAGTGAAAAAGCATATGGAAGAACGAGAGTGCTTTATCCATCTTTTGATTAAGCGAAAAAAGAGGAAGCTGGTTATTTGCTGCAGCAATACATGCCGAAAGGAAACAGAACTAAAAAAGGGGCAGCCTAAGCCAGAATTTACGGGCGGTATCGGAGTGTCCAGCATTATTAAGACAGCGCAGGAATATGGTGGAGAATATGACTTTAAAAATGATGAAGGCGTGTTTATATTTCGTTTGATTATGAACATTCCAGCTAGAAAGGGCACCGGTTATGTATCTGATAGCACTTTGTGATGATGAAGAAGCGGATTTGGATAAGGCAGAAAGTATGTTGAAAAATTATCAGAACCAACATCCAAAACAAGAACTTGTAATAGAGCGTTTTTCGTGTGTTGAGGAATTGCTTTATATGGTTAGGGAAGAAAGCTTTGTGCCAGATTTGATTTTTATGGATATTTATATGCCAAAAAAAATGGGGACTGATGCAGCAAAAGAGCTGCGTAATATGGGCAATGAGTGCAAACTTGTTTTTCTTACTTTGTCTAAAGAACATGCACTTGAAGCGTTTCGTGTGGATGCTGCCCAATATTTAGTGAAACCTGTTTCAGAAAAAGTATTGTTTTCCCTGCTTGACAGGTTCTTGCAGGATATAGCAGAAGAACGCAAACGGTATTTGCTGCTGCGGATAGATGGAAGGATTTGCAGGGTACAGCTAAGTGATATTGTCTGCTGCGAGGCGCAAGGAAAGACACAATGCCTGTATCATGCAAATGGTTCACAGTCTTTGCTGCATATGACGATAACAGAAATTTTTGCGATGCTTTCAGACTACCAAGAATTTGTAAAGGTGGGGGCTGCTTATATTATAAATTTGGAACATGTTGAGAGCTTGAATGCACAGGATGTCTATATGGATAACGGAAAAAAGATCTATTTGCCGCGTGGCGCATATAGACCTTTGCGACAGCAATATTTTCAATATTATTGTGAGGAGGATTACTATAAATGAATCAAGATGCAAAAAAATATTCAGAGAAGGCGTATATCAACCATATGACCATATTGGGTCATACAATTATTGTGACAGTTCTTTTTTTAGCGTATACGTTGGAATTGATAAAAGGTTCTAGGACAATCGGATATTATACAGTTTTTAGCTTATTGGCAGTTGTTCCAGTGATAGCGGAGTATGTTATATACCAAAAGCAGCCAGAGAGTTCGTTTATACGTCACGTTATTGGTATTGGATATAGTGTTTTGTATCTATTTGCTATTTTTACGACGCATAGTGTTACCCCATTTGTCTATGCATTTCCGATGTTTATGGTAATTATTTTATTTATGGATGTGCGGTTTTGTATTTTGATCTGTGTGGGGGCTATTCTTGGGAATGTTGCTTATATTGCTTATTATGCTGTTTCTATCGGGTATCATGCCGAGGAAATTCCGGACTTGGAAATTCGTGTTGCCGCGCTCTTGTTAACAGGGATATTTATGGTGATGTCAACAGTGGCTGTGAAAAAGGTAAATGGAGAAAAATTAAAGATTATGGAGCAGCAGGCACAGGAGAATGCTACACTATTGGAAAATGTTTTAGGTACATCAAACAGCATGGTTTCTGGAATTGGGGAGGTCGTGGAGAAAATGAAGCATATGGGTGAATCGGTTACTCATATTCGAGAATCCATGAATCAGGTTTCAGCAGGCAGTACGGAAACAGCGGAATCTGTTATGGCACAGATGCTGCGTACAGAACAGATTCAACAGCATATTGTAAATGTAAAAGAATCAACGGCTGGTATAGAACAGAATATGGCAGAAACAGAGCGCAGGGTAGAGGAAGGCATGCAGCAGATGAATGCCCTGTCACAGCAGGTTGATATATCTATTTCTGCAAACAAAGAGATGTTAGAGAAGATGAACGCCTTGCGGGAATATTCCAATCAGATGAATACAATTATAGATACGATTAACAGTATTGCAGGAAGTACTGGAATGCTTGCACTTAACGCAAGCATTGAAGCGGCCCGCGCTGGTGAATCGGGTAAGGGATTTGCTGTTGTGGCAAGTGAAATTTCAAATCTTGCAAATCAGACGAAAATGGCAACCGTGGATATTACAAAGTTGATTGAGAATATCAAGAAAGAATTACAATCGGTTATTGAGGCCGTGGATGTTGTGACAGACAGCAACCACGCCAGCGAGAACAATACGCAGGTAGTAACAGACAGTTTTGATGGTATTGCTGGCGAAACCAAACATATTGGGGAGCAGACACGGGAATTGCTTGATATTGTGGAGTCGTTAAAACAGCAAATGCAGATATTGTAGAAAATATCCGAACGATTTCTGCGATTGTTGAGGAAGTGTCGGCACATGCAAATGAAACATATAATGCATGTGAGGAAAATTCGCGTTTGGTGGATTCTGTGACAGAGATTGTACAGGAATTAAATGATGATGCACAAAAGCTGCAAAGGTTTTCTAAAGAATAATAGTCAAAAACAGTTGCTTTTTTAGTGAGTGTGTGTTAGAATATGACTTATCATAAAATATGGCAACGACAATGATAAGAAGTAGTAAAGGTGTATGCTATTGCAGAGAGCTGTCGGCTGGTGTAAGGCAGTATAGACAAACCTTGAACTCGTCTTTGAGTCCTTGCAGTGAATATATCACAGTGAAAATGTATTGGGGAATCACAGAGAATGAATCACAGAGAATGAATCCCAATAAGTGATAAGTAGCTGCAGGCGGGTATTCCCGTTATAGAATTTGAGAGCAGATTTTATAATCTGAAATAGAGTGGTACCGCGGATAGAAGTTCTCTCCGTCTTTATAGTATAATATAAAGATGGGGAGTTTTTTTATGCACAGCCCCGTGCAGAAGAAATATGCCACTAAAGTGGCGCACGGGGCGCGCGGCGAGTAGAGAAAATGAATCTTCTCTACTCGATTACACACGGACACTCAAAGGAAGGTTGTCAGCATAGCTGACGAGTGTCCGGCACAGCGAGTA
>Ga0224742_10348_pt1 | contig 11348 bp, 9 predicted proteins | sample LIM_E_Water_Neg_FD_161631 | JGI IMG/M metagenome (GOLD analysis project Ga0224742, IMG submission 161631) | Enriched cells from gastrointestinal tract of the lab mouse from Pacific Northwest National Laboratory (PNNL), Richland, Washington... | ecosystem: Host-associated > Mammals > Digestive...
GAGGAGATTGCGCCGGATGAGATAATCTATGTGGTGGATAAGCGGCAGGAGCTTCATTTTGAGCAGGTGTTCCGCTGTGCCAGAAAGACAAAGCTGGTAAAGCCGGAGACGGGGCTTAAGTTTCTGGGCTTCGGCACTATTAACGGGAAGGACGGCAAACCATTTAAGACAAGGGACGGCGGCGTAATGCGCCTTGAGTATCTGCTGGAGGAGGTTTACGATGAGATGTATCGGAAAATTTCCGAAAACAGGGAGATGCCGGCGGAAGAGGCGGAGCAGATAGCGGAGATCGTGGCGCTCAGTGCGGTGAAATATGGGGATCTTTCCAATCAGGCTTCCAAGGACTATGTTTTTGATATTCAGAGATTTACTTCATCGGAGGGCAATACGGGAGTGTATCTGCTCTATACGATGGTACGCATCAAATCCATCTTAAATAAGTACCGGGAACAGGGCGGCAGTGTGGAGGATACGGAAACGGCCGTGACGGAAAATGAGTCTGCCAAGGATCTGATGAAGGCGCTGGCAGGATTCGGGGCTATGATGGAGACCGCGTATCTGGAGACAGCGCCCCATAAGGTCTGCGCGTATATGTATGATCTGGCGAATGCGTTTAATCATTTTTACCATGAGACGAAGATTCTGACGCAGGAGGATGAGGCGGTAAAATCCGCTTATATCGCGCTGATCGCGCTGACGCTCCGGGTGATGGAGGAGTGTACCACGGTGCTCGGTTTTTCGGCGCCGGAGAGGATGTAAGAAGGGATAACTATAAAATAGAGTCAAAATTTTTGGAAAGTTAAAAATTTTGAAAAAAGTTGTTGACAAGGAGGTACATTTAATTGTATACTAGCAAAGCAGTCAGATAATATACGAATGATTTCACTGCAAAGCAATCCGGTATAATGGGATCTTAGCTCAGCTGGGAGAGCATCTGCCTTACAAGCAGAGGGTCATAGGTTCGAGCCCTATAGGTCCCATTTACAACAAAAGATCTGTATGATATATGGCGAGATGGCTCAACTGGCTAGAGCGTCCGGTTCATACCCGGGAGGTTGAGAGTTCAAGTCTCTCTCTCGCTACTGTGAAGCCTTGAAGTTATTTCAAGGCTTTTTTATTTCAAAGGATAATAAAAACAGCAGAAAGCAGGATTTTATGGTACAACAGGACAAGCTGGTACAGTTTTATTTTACGCAGTACAGAGACAGTGCGTTGAAATTAAAAAAGAAGAAAAATGACGGGAAAAGTTCTTATGAAAAGAGAGTCAGATCACTTTTTCAGGAATTAAAAAGGACCGGTTCGGCAAAAATAAAGAAGGCAAAGCTGGAGGACTATCACAGACAGGTGCGGAACGTCAGCTATTACGCGTTCCGGGAAAAGAACCAGATTGCGATCATGGAGATCCGGGATATGCTGCTGCCGGAGCTTGTGCGTCTGGATATGGCAGAGCTGACGGAGAGCGAAGCGGAGATTATTACGGGAAAATTCCTGGAGTATCTGCGGACGGATCTGCCCTTTGAAATCTGCCGCCGGACCATAAAGGAACTGAGTAAAAGTTATGCCGATGTGGGAATCCGGGGGGAGATCATCGATATGGTGCCGATGAACCCGGAAACGGAGTTCCAGGAAGCCCTTGCCATGAAGAGGCATTTTATCCTGCATATAGGGCCTACTAACTGCGGCAAGACTTATCAGGCGCTGGAGCGCCTTAAGACATCCCGGAACGGCACCTATCTCGGACCGCTGCGGCTTCTTGCGCTGGAAGTGTATGAGCGGATGATGGAAGCGGGAGTGCCCTGCAGCATGCTCACCGGCGAGGAGTATATTTTTGAGGAAAACAGCCGTGTGATTTCCTCTACGATCGAGATGCTGGATATTGAGAAAGAATATGACATTGTTGTCATTGATGAAGCGCAGATGATAGCGGACGAGGACAGGGGACATTCCTGGACAAGGGCGATACTGGGCGTGAAGGCAAAGGAGATCCATATCTGTATGAGCCCGGCGGCGCAGAAGGTCGTGACGCATCTGATCTCTCTGTGCGGCGACAGCAGTGAGATAAATCATTACAAAAGGATGACGGACCTGGTCTGTGAGAAGGGGGCTTTTCGTTTCCCGGAGGATGTGCAGGACGGGGATGCGCTGATCCTCTTTACCAAGCGTGCCGTGCTGGATATCGCGGGGAGGCTGGAGAGAGAGGGTATCCGCACCAGCGTGATCTATGGTTCGCTTCCCCCGGAGATCCGCAGGCGGCAGATCAAACTGTTTACGGAAAAAGAGAGCAAAGTGGTGGTTTCCACGGATGCCATCGGTATGGGGCTGAACCTCCCGGTACGGCGGATTGTTTTTGTGCAGATCGAGAAGTACGACGGGCATCAGAAACGGAAGCTGGAAGTGCCGGAGATCAAGCAGATCGCGGGACGTGCCGGCAGGTACGGCATTTATGAGACCGGTTATGTGAGTGCGGCCGGGGAGGAAGAACTGGAGTATATCAGGGAGCGCTACGCGAAGGAGGAGGAACCCATCAGCCGGGTAAGCCTTGGCTTTCCCCATGTGCTGCTGGATATGGAAGATCCTCTGGATACGATTCTGCAGGTCTGGAAATCGGTGGAACCTTCGCCGCCCTTTGAGAAGATCAGTATCGATGAGATGCTGTTTCTGTATGAGCGGGCTTATAAGGAGAGGAAGGATATCGACGGTTTTGAGGATAAACGGATACTCTACCGGATGCTGACCTGTTCCATCGATATTAAAAACAGGGATATTGTGGATTTGTGGCTCTATTATTGTGAGACTTATACGGCGGATATTTCGCTTCATTTTCCGGCCCTGTCCATGTGTACCGACAAGGGTATCATGAAATATGAGACGTTTTATAAGATGCTGGATCTCTACCATCAGTTCTCCACCAGGCTGGGAAAAGAGATGGATGCGGAGCGGCTTGCCAGGGAGCGGGAAAAGACGGAAGATACCATTATGCGGTATCTGGTGAAAAATAAAAAAGATTATATTCAGAAGTGTAAATACTGCGGAAAGCCGCTGCCTTTTGGCTATAACTTTACGGTATGTGATGAATGTCACAGAGGCGGTAAGAAGTTTTCGCTGATGGGAAGGAGAAAGGGCTATGACGGTGAAGGCGGCAGAGAGCAGGAGAGGCACAGAAAACCGGAGATAACGGAGAAAGAAAGGAAGAAAAGCGGCAAAAGCCACAGGAGAAGACGGAGAAGGCCGGAAGCTGCGGGAGGCGCGGGAGAGAGCACATGAGGATAGGGATGGGTTATGATGTCCACAGGCTTGTGGAAGGAAGAAAATGCATCATCGGAGGCGTGGAGATACCCTTTGAGAAGGGGCTTTTGGGGCATTCCGACGCGGATGTGCTGCTGCATGCAATTATGGACGCTTTGCTGGGAGCCGCGGCTTTAGGGGATATCGGGAAACATTTCCCGGATACGGATGAGGCTTACCGGGGGATTTCGTCCATGGAGCTTCTGAGAAAAACGGGAGAGCTGCTGCAGGAGAATACCTTCCTGATTGAGAATATCGATGCCACGATCATTGCCCAGGCGCCGAAAATGCGCCCCCATATCGATACGATGCGGGAGAATATTGCGGATGCGCTGGGAATAGAGACGATGCAGGTCAGCGTAAAGGCAACAACGGAGGAAGGACTCGGATTTACCGGAAGCGGTGAGGGGATTTCGGCCCAGGCGATCTGTCTTTTGACGACGCCGATGGAACTGCATGCCGAGAGCGTTTCCGGGTGCGGAGCGTGCGGGGGATGCCCAAAACGGGATGACAACCCTGCGGCAGGCTGCGGGCGCTGAAACAAGGCACATGGAAGCGGCAGCAGCATATGATAAAACAGTAGGAAACAGATGAGCGTCAGCGAGGAAAATGCAGCGTGGGTTTTATTAAAAGTATTCAGGACGAGATCAATATCATACGGGAGAGAGATCCGGCAATCCACAGCAACTGGGAAGTATTTTTGTATCCCGGCTTTAAGGTGATGCTGCATTATCGTCTGGCGCATAAACTATACATAAAGAAGCATTATTTTCTGGCAAGATGGATATCCCAGCGGGGGGCGCGCAGGACCGGCATTGAGATCCACCCCGGCGCGCAGATCGGAAAGGGGCTGTTTATCGACCATGGAAACGGTGTGATCATCGGGGAGACGGCAATACTGGGGGACAACGTGACGCTCTATCAGGGCGTGACGCTGGGCGGTACCGGCAAGGAGCAGGTAAAGCGCCATCCCACCGTAGGAAACAATGTGATGATCAGCGCAGGCGCCAAGGTGCTGGGCTCCTTTACCATAGGGGATAATTCCAAGATTGGCGCAGGAAGTGTTGTTTTGGAGCAGGTGCCGCCGGGTTCTACGGTGGTGGGGGTTCCGGGACATGTGGTAAAACGGAAAAAGCAGAATTTTCCTCAGGAGGAGCTGGATCAGGTCAATCTTCCCGATCCGGTGCAGGAGGATATCGCGGGACTGAAGAAGGCGAACGCGGAGCTCACAAACCATCTGCTGAGGCTGGAGGAGGAGCTCAGGGAACTGCGGCGTAAACTTTGAGAGGGGCAGTGCGGAACCGGTAAAGGAGAAAGGAAAGCCATACCATAATTACCGCACGAAAAAAAGGAGAAGACAGAGCATGAAAATCTATAACACATTATCCGGCAGGAAAGAAGAATTTGTTCCGATTGAGGAAGGAAAGGTGAGCATGTATGTGTGCGGACCAACGGTATACAACCTGATCCATATCGGCAACGCCCGCCCGATGCTGGTTTTTGACACGGTGCGGCGGTATATGGAGTACAAGGGCTACGAGGTAAATTTTGTATCCAATTTTACGGATGTGGATGACAAGATTATCAAAAAAGCGATAGAAGAGGGGGTGGACGCCTCCGTAATCTCCGAGAGGTATATCGCAGAGTGTAAAAAAGATATGGAGAGCATGAATGTAAAACCGGCCACCACCCATCCTCTGGCTACTCAGGAGATCGGCGGTATGCTGGAGATGATCGAAAAGCTGATTGAAAAGGGACATGCCTACGCGGCGGCGGACGGCACGGTATATTTCCGGACGAGAAGCTTTCAGGGCTACGGCAGGCTGTCCCATAAAAATCTGGACGATTTAAGGGGCGGAAACAGATCCCTCCTTGTCTCCGGGGAGGATCAGAAGGAAGATCCGCTTGATTTTGTGCTGTGGAAGCCGAAAAAGGAAGGGGAGCCTTACTGGGAGTCTCCCTGGTGCAACGGCAGGCCCGGCTGGCATATCGAATGTTCCGTGATGAGTAAAAAGTATCTCGGGGAGGAGATCGATATCCACGCAGGCGGCGAGGATCTGGTATTCCCCCACCATGAAAACGAGATCGCCCAGTCGGAGGCGGCAAACGGAAAGAGATTTGCCCATTACTGGATGCATAACGCCTTTCTGAATATTGACAATCATAAGATGTCAAAGTCCGCCGGAAATTTCTTTACGGTGCGGGATATTTCCGAGAAATATGACCTGCAGGTACTGCGGTTCTTTATGCTTTCCGCCCATTACAGAAGCCCCTTGAATTTCAGTGCGGAGCTGATGCAGGCGGCACAAAACGGCTATGACAGGATTATCACGGCGGTGGAGAATCTGAATTTCCTGATGCAAAACGGGGCTGAGGGAGAGGAGAGCGGCGCGGAGAAAGAACTGGAAGGCCAGGCAAAGGCTTTTGTGGCAAAATTTGAGGAAGCCATGGAAGATGACTTCAACACCGCGGACGCCCTCGCCGCGATATTTGAACTGGTAAAATTTGTCAATACCAATACGGATGGGGAGCACACAAAGGCGTACCTGGCGGCGTTAAAGAAGGAAATCGTGATGTTGGCAGATATCTGCGGGCTGATCGTGGAAAAGAAACAGGAACTTCTGCCGGAGGATATCGAGGCGTTGATTCGGGAGCGGCAGGATGCCAGAGGGGCAAAGAACTTCGAAAGGGCCGATGAGATCAGAAAGGAACTTCTGGAAAAGGGGATCGTGCTGGAGGATACGAGAGAGGGCGTAAAATGGAAAAAGGCTTGATGCTGCCGGAAGCTATCCTTGAGAGCTTCGGGGGGCGGAAGCAGGATATCAGAAGCTTTTCTCCGCTGACGCTGGCTTATATCGGCGACTGTGTATATGAACTGATCGTCCGTACGATCGTGGTGGAGAGGGGCAACAGACAGCCTCAGAAGCTTCATAAGGAGTCCGCCGGTTTTTCCAAAGCGGGCACCCAGTGCAGAATCTATGATGCACTCCTTCCTGAGCTTTCGGAGGAGGAGGCGGACATATTAAAACGGGGCAGGAACGCGCATTTTCATACCAAAGCAAAGAACGCCACGCCGGGCGAGTACCGGAAGGCTACGGCGCTCGAAGCGTTGATCGGATATCTGTACCTGACGGGGCGGTTAGAGAGGGTGCTGGAGCTTTTGAAAAAAGGCTTTGAGGAATGTGATCCGAATGGGCGGAAAAAACAGGATAAAGTGACGGTGACAAACGATGGCATATCATGAATATATAATAGAAGGCAGAAACGCGGTGCTGGAGGCGTTGAAGAGCGGCAGGCCCATCGACAGGCTCTATGTACTGGACGGCTGTCAGGACGGACCGGTTATGACCATAAAGCGGGAGGCAAAAAGGCAGGGCTGCTTTATGAAGTTTGTGGCAAAAGAGCGGCTGGACCAGCTTTCGGAGACCGGGCACCATCAGGGCGTGATCGCTTCGGCAGCGGCTTACGAGTACGCGGAGCTGGAGGATCTCTTTACGGCGGCAAAGGAAAAGGGAGAAGATCCGTTTTTTATCCTGCTGGACAATATAGAAGATCCCCATAATCTGGGCGCCGTTATCCGGACGGCGAATCTGGCGGGCGCCCACGGCGTGATCATTCCGAAGAACCGGGCGGTGGGGCTGACGGCCGCGGTGGCGCGCACTTCCGCGGGAGCGCTGAACTATACTCCTGTTGTGAGAGTGACCAATCTGGTGCGGACAATGGACGAGCTGAAAAAGCGGGGACTGTGGATGGTCTGCGCGGACATGGGCGGAACCAGAATGTATGACCTGAACCTGAAAGGAGCCATCGGGCTTGTGATCGGGAACGAGGGAGAGGGCGTCGGGCGGCTTGTGAAGGAAAACTGTGATATGGTTGCGGCGATCCCGATGAAGGGCGATATCGATTCCCTGAATGCTTCCGTGGCGGCGGCAGTGCTGGCCTATGAGGTGGTAAGGCAGAGAGGATAAAAAGGGCTTCGGGCATGTATGGCGATTATGAATTTCTTTCAGACGAGGAGCTGATCCAGAGGCTTCACGACGGGGACAACAGGGTAACGGAATATATCATCGAGAAATATAAAGATCTTGTCCGCAGAAAGTCCAAGGCAATGTATATTTTGGGCGCCGACCATGAGGACCTTTTACAGGAGGGCATGATCGGTTTGTTTAAGGCGATCCGGGACTATGACGCGGGGCGGGATGCCAGTTTTTATACGTTTGCGGAGCTGTGCGTGACAAGGCAGATTTATACGGCGGTACAGGCGGCGGGAAGAAAGAAGCACTCTTTTCTCAATTCCTATGTCTCTCTCTATGGCGGCCAGGCGGGATCGGAAGAGGAGGGCTACCCGGAACTGATTCAGGAACTGGTGGCGGAGGGAAGCAGAAATCCGGAGGATATGGTGATAGACCGGGAAAATCTGGAGAGTCTGGAGATGGCGATAGAAAAGGAGTTGAGCAGTTTTGAGAAACAGGTGCTGGAGCTGTGCCTGACCGGCATGAGTTATACGGAGATCGCAAGGGTTCTCGGAAAAACGGCGAAGGCAACGGACAATGCCCTGCAGAGGATTAAGACAAAGATCAGGAAGGTGAGAAGCGGTAAATAGCCGAAGAAGCGGCGGTTTGCCGCTTGTTTTGTTAAAATTTGCGGCAGAAAGTATCCTGAAAGGGATAATTTAAGGTTTTTTAAGATTTCGTTTATTGTATTTTAGAATAAAAAGCGTATAATCAAACATGGTGACCGACCAGCCGGTCGGTATCTGCAGATATGGAAAATTTGCAGTATCATAAACTGAAAAAGGGGCGCGGGGAGACAGGCCTGCGCGGAAATGAGGAGCAGCATGAGAAAATTCAGGAAACAGACGGCAGCAGGAATCGCAGCGATGCTGATTGCGGCGATGGTTCTGGGCGGATGCGGTGCCGCGGCCGAGGAAGCGGCAGCCATAACCGAGGAGGAAACAGCCGTGACGGTCAGCACCCAGAGCGTCGGAACGGGAACGATCACTTTGACGAACTCTTTTGTGGGCATGATTTCGCCGGAAGAGACGGTGATGGTCATTCCTCTCGCGGCGGGGACGGTGACGGAGACCTTTTTTGAGGTGGGCGATACCGTGGAGGCAGGCGATGTCCTCTTTAAAATAGACGATGAGGCGGCAAGACTGAGCCTTCAGCAGGCGCAGCTTCAGGTAAAGAGCGCGCAGCAGACGGCGGATACCCAGATGGATACGCTGCTGAACCAGCAGGACAGCACGGATTTGCAGCTTGAGAGCAGTCAGTTACAGTCCAAGAGCGGTTTTGAGCAGGCGCAGATCGCCTATGTGATGGCGAAGGACGCCTATGAGTCGGCGGACGATGCGTATGATGAACTGCGCTCTGCCTATGACAATGCCGGCAGGGATGTGAGCGGAAACAATCGCAGCGGCATATCGGAGTCGGCGCTGAGCCAGGCGCGCGCGGCCCGGGATCAGGCTTATCAGGCATACCTCACGGCAAGGAGCGCGTACCACACCGCACAGGACGGCCAGGATTTGACGGATGAGACGGCGGAGATGACCAGAGAACAGTTGGATCAGACCATAGCCAATACCGAGGAGACGCTGAAAACGGGCATCTCTCAGGCGGCGCTGGGAGTGGAATCGGCGCAGATGATGCTGGATTACTGTACGGTCAAAGCCCCTGTCTCCGGTGTGATCGAGAGCAAAAACGTGGATGTCAACGGGATGGCGGCGCAGGGAAATCCGGCGTATACCATTGTCAATAATAATACGATGACCGTGACGTTTCAGGTCAGCGAGGCGGTAAAGAATACCCTTTCCATCGGGCAGGAAGTGAGCCTTGAGCGGAACGGCGATACATATACGGCGCAGGTTACCGAGATCGGTGCCTCGGTCAATCCCCAGAGCGGACTCTTTCAGATCAAAGCCTGCGTGGCGGCAAACGGCACCCGGCTTCCCAGCGGCGTGTCCGTGAAAGTCAGCGCGGATACCTATCGTGCGGAAAACACGATGATCATTCCTTACGACGCGGTCTACTATGACAGCGACGGCGCCTATGTGTATACCAGCGTGGACAACAGAGCAGTGAAAACGCCGATTACAACGGGAATTTTTGACGATGACAATATTGTGGTGACAGATGGGCTTAACCTGGGCGATATCGTGGTGACAAGCTGGTCTCCCCAGCTCACCGGCGGCGTGCTGCTGCATGCGGTGGGGGCGGAAGAGGAAGCAAAGCCGGAAGATACTCAGGACCAGGCGGATGAAGAAGCGGCCGGGGATACCGAAAGCACGAAAACAGAATAGGGGGCGCGCAGATGAATTTGACAAAAACAGCTTTAAAGCGCCCGGTCTCCTGTGTGCTGATCATTTTGGCGCTGGTGGTATTCAGTATTTCTTCTCTTTTGGGGTTTAAGCTGGAGCTGACGCCCAGTATGGAGATGCCGATGCTGATCGTGATGGCGATGTACCCGGGGGCAGATCCGGAGACGGTGGATGAACTGGTGACAAAGGTCATAGAGGACGCCGGTTCTTCCTTAAGCGGCGTGGAGGATGTGACCGCCATATCCATGGAAAACGTATGTCAGGTACTGTTCCAGTACGAGTACGGCGTGGATATCAGCGAATGTTATTCGGACCTGCGTTCGGCGCTGGATACGGCTTCTCTGAGCCTGCCGGAGGATGTGGGGAGCCCCACCGTCATTGAAATGAATATGAACAGTATGCCGAACATGTATTTATCGGCTACGGAAGTCGGAGATATTGACCTGTTGAAGGTTATCAAAGAATCCGTGGTGCCGGACCTGGAAAAGATATCGGGCGTGGCGCAGGTGGAGGTCAGCGGCGGCAGCGAAGAATATATTAAGGTGGAGCTGAATGAAACGCTGATGAATCAGTACGGGCTGACCATGGACAGCATCGCGCAGATGCTTGCGACGATAGACTTCAGCTATCCTGCGGGGACAGTCACCCAGGGAAAGCAGAATATGACGATCACCACGGGCAAGGATTATAATACCGTGCAGCAGCTCCGCAAGGCGCCCCTGACTACGGGCAAGGGGAGCGTGATCACGCTGCAGGATGTGGCGAATGTCACCATGTCCGGCAAAGCGTCTGACTATATCAGTCAATACGATGGAAAAGAAGATATCAGTATCAGCATTCAGACAAAGAGCAGCTATGGCACGGTAAATGTCTGCAATGACGTAAAAGAGGCGTTAGAGGAAATTAAGGCGGAAAATCCGGCGATCGCCTTTGACATCACCTATGATGCCAGCGAGAGTATCGTAGAGTCCATCTGGTCGGTGGGGCAGACGCTGATTCTGGGTATTGTTTTGTCGATGGTGGTCCTGTTCCTGTTCTTCGGGGACTTTAAGGCGTCGCTGATCGTAGGGGCGTCCATGCCGGTGTCGCTGTTTGTGACACTGATTTTGATGAATGCCATGGGGTATTCGCTGAATATCGTGACAATGGGTTCCCTTGTCATTGCCATCGGTATGATGGTGGATTCTTCCATCGTCGTGATCGAGAGCTGTTTCCGTATGCAGGAGAAAAAGCCTGATTTCAAGGAGGCGGCGCTGGCGGGAACCAAACTGGATTGCCATCACAAGGAACACCAGAAATACCGCCGTCAGAATCGCTTTGACCAGCGTGTAAAATTCCTCCATCATCATCTTTGTCATGGCGCTGCTCGCCGGTGAAACCGTATCCGGGAACACCGTATTTTCCACAATCCCATCGATCGCCGCCTGGGCCTCGTAATACCCCTCGGAAGTCGTCGTTGCGGTCAGCGATATCTGGTACTGCCCATTCTCTTTATAAATCTGCTCCTGAGCCTCCTCGTAGACGATCTGCGCGATATCCCTGAGCGGTACCGTCATCCCCGTGGGCGTCATAATATTCAGGTTCAGCAGACTGTTCATATCCTCGTAAGCGCCTTCCGGGTATTCCAGCCTCACTTCATACTCGGAACCCTCCCGGGTTACGGTCATCGCCTTTTTCCGCCTTAATTTCCTCTAACGCCTCTTTTACGTCATTGCAGACATTTACCGTGCCATAGCTGCTCTTTGTC
>Ga0224742_10406_pt1 | contig 11345 bp, 9 predicted proteins | sample LIM_E_Water_Neg_FD_161631 | JGI IMG/M metagenome (GOLD analysis project Ga0224742, IMG submission 161631) | Enriched cells from gastrointestinal tract of the lab mouse from Pacific Northwest National Laboratory (PNNL), Richland, Washington... | ecosystem: Host-associated > Mammals > Digestive...
AGGTGTTCTCGGAAGAATCGATGAACATATACTTGGAGCCGCCGCCTACCAACTTCTCATTGGCGCCGTCGTCCGTATTCTGGGGAACGGGCATCATACCCATCTTCTCGGAATAGTCATAGGCATTGATCACGGACCAGTCCCAGTTGCCGCCGAACATGAAAGCGATCTCTCCCTCAGCCAGCTTCTGTTCCGTCATCTCGCGCTCTGCAGCCACAGGGGAACCTGCCGCATAATTATATTTCTTTAGAACGTCAAAGGTGTCCATCTTGGCATTCCACTTGGCGTTGTTCGCCAGGTCGGCGCTTCCTGCGTGAAGCGCGCTGATATAGGCCTCCACATCCGGCTGTTCCTCATAGACCTCGCACAGGAAATGGGCCCCCAGAGACCAATCCTCTTTCATGATGCCGGTAGGGGTCTCCATACCGCCTGCCACCAGCTCATCCAGCAGTCCCTGGAACGCATCCAGCGTCTTGTACTCTTCCGGATTGAAATCCTTGCCTGTAATGCCCTCGATGGCTTCCGCATTGTAGATCACGCCTCTTGCTTCCACACATACCGGGAAACCTACTACCTTGCCGCCTACGGATATGGCATAATCGGTATTCTCCACCCACTTCTCATTGCTTAAGTCGGCCGCATGCTCCTCTGCCAGGGAGTAGACGTCCTTTGCGTCCACCATGGAGATGGTATAGGGGTCGTTTGCGGAATACTTTGTGGCCATATGGGCTGCCACAGTATCATTGGAATAGTAGATTTCCACATCCACGCCCGTTGCCTTGCTGTACTCTTCCGCCATGGCCTCAAACTGACTCTGTACCTCTGATTTGGAGTTAAAGATCGTGATGGATACCCCCCCGCCTCCTGAAGAGCCGTCGTCTCCGCTTTCCCCGCCGCATGCTGCAAGGGAAAAGGTCATTGCTGTGGCCAGCATCATTGCAAGTAGTTTCTTTTTCATGTTGCGTTTCCTCCTTATTATGGCGCCCTGCGCCTTGTTCATGATTTTGAACTGTTTCCGCCTGACTTTCTGCCAAGCGTTGTTCCGTTTTTCATGGTATGAGCATAGCACAACTCTTTTAATATGTCAACCGCTTAACATATTTTTCGTCATAATAGCAAAAAATGATGGCTTTCTACGATGATTTTCACCCTGTTTTTTGTATATTTTTACTATATTTCAATGATTTTACTATATTTGCAAAATATGATAACCCTTTGTCATATTTATTTACTATACGATGGACAATGTTCTTTTTTACTGTCCCTGCGGCAGAATATTTTCCCCGAAAACCAGGACCGGACCTGCCGTCACCCAGGGCTTCATCGTCTACTTCGACATTTTTATGGACCTTTGTCCGGCAAAAAGGTATCTTTTTTATATTTATGCCCCTGCTTGGACTAACATTCCCTTGTCGCAAAGAAAGAGCCCCTGTTCCTCCCGGAACAAAGGGCTCTTTCTTTTGCGGATCCATTCCAAAGGGCCAGGATCTCTACGTAGTCTCCCGCTCCACCAGCCTCACGGGCAGTACGGTCCGTTTGGGAACCACCTTGCCGGAAACGGAATCATGCATTAGATTCATAACGATCTCTGCCATTTCCTTAATAGGCTGATGGATGGTGGTAAGCTGGGGCGTGGTAAGCGCGGCCAGGAAAACATCGTCAAACCCTATGACTTTCAACTGCTCAGGCACGCTGATATGAAGCTTTCTGCAAGTCTGCAGGGTTTGGGCCGCGATCACGTCACTGTTGACGAACAGTCCGTCCGTCTTGGGATATTTCAGCAGGGCTTTCTCTATCATATCGCCGTACATCATGCTGTCGTACTGAATCTCCTCCGTGAGCAGCTCTTCAAAGGGGACATGCTCCCTTTCACAGACCTCTCTGAACCCCTCTGTACGCATATCCGCAGGCATAAAGACACCTCCGATATTTCCCACATGAAGCAGATGCCTGCAGCCGCAGGCAATGAGCTTTTCCGCGGCCAGCACGCCGCCCTGTCTGTTGTCACACTCCACCGCCGCCATGCCGTTGTCCAAAAAACGCTCAATGGTAACTACGGGAATCCCGATTTTATCGAACACTTCCACAGGCACGGTCCCGCTGCACAAGATGATTCCGGCCACTTTATTTCTGGTGCAGATATCGATATATTCCCTTTCTTTCTCCTGTACGTTTCTGGAATTGCACAGCAATATCCTGTATCCTTTTTGATAGGCTTCATACTCCAGACGACTGATTATCTCCATGAAATACGGATGCCGGATATGGGGCACAATAAGCCCGATGGTATTACTGCTGCTCTTGGACAGGGAACGCGCCACTTCGTTTGGCTGGTAATTCAGCTTCTTCATTGCCGCATCCACCTTTGCCCGGGCTTTGTCACTGATATATCCCCTGTTGTTCAATACTCTGGACACCGTACCTACCGTAAGCCCCGCTTCTTTCGCCACATCCTTTAATGTCGCCATTTCCTCACTCCCTTTCCCATGTTTTATCTGTCTGTATGATAAGCGGTTATTCTTTTTTTATTAGTATATCACACTTCTTCTGATTCGTAAATGACAACTTTTCTTACCAGGTTATCATATGCTTTTTATAACATTAAAATTGAATTCTGATTTTATATGCGTTAAAATATTATGGATAAGGGATTCATCTTCAGGTCCTCTATCAAAAATTTCAGAGCCCTTCAAGCGGGCAGACAGGAGCGGAAATGTTAAGAATTGTTCTCATGGTACTTCGTAATCTTCCCTTTGTTCCCTACTGGTGGTGGCAGCTATGTCATACGGCTAAAAATCCGGAAGCCTACAGTGAGCAGGAGCGGTGGGCGCTGCTGCAGAAGATTACCACTCATGCCAATAAAGGGGGCAGAGTCATCATTGAGTCCCGGAACACGGAAAATATACCGGAATCGGAATCCTTTATGTTTTTCCCAAATCACCAGGGGCTGTACGATGTACTGGCCCTGATTGAAAGCTGCCCTCGCTTTTTCTCCGTTGTAAATAAAAAGGAAGTCTCTTCCATACCGCTGCTGAAGCAGGTATTCCGGATCATGGGGGCTTATGAAATAGACCGGGATGATTTGCGCCAGTCAATGGGTGTTATCCAGCAGGTAGCCCAGGATGTGAGAAACGGTAAAAACTTTCTCATCTTTCCGGAGGGAACCAGGGGGCGGCAGGGCAATATGACAGGTACCTTTAAGGGAGGAAGCTTTAAGAGCGCTTACAAGGCCAAATGTCCCATTGTTCCCGTGGCCCTGATGAATGCCTTTATTCCTTTTGACAAGAACAGTATCCGGAAAGTGACGGTAAAGGTCATCTATTTAAAGCCCATTCCCTTTGAGGAATATAAAGATATGAAAACTGTGGAGATTGCGGCTATCGTTAAACAGAGGATAGACGAAACGATTGCGGCGGAAACAGTGTAAGAAAGATAACAGGTATGCTGCAAAAAAACGCCTGTTAGCGGATTTTCGGTAAAGATGATAGTTTCCCGTTTTTATATGTCTGTCCTTGCAGGAGCAAAACTTTAATACCATTTGAATGAAGCTCTGTACCCGCAGAGCAAAAGTCATTTGCCCGGCGAAGCAGGGCGTTGATCCGCGACATTAACACGCTGACCTTAAATGGTTTTGTTATATAGTCGTCACCGCCTATATCCAAGCCCATAATTACATTGATTTCCTCGTCCGAAATCGTTAAAAACAGGATTGGCGCTTTTAATGTCTGCCGGACTTTCCCGACCTCCCTCTCATGCGGTATCAGCTTCTTTAACCGTCCGTGCAATATCTAATTCAAATTTTTCTTCCTCTCTTTTCCGCATCCTTTGGCATCAGCCATAACCGGCTGATGCCATTCTATTATATCGGAATTTTATCCTGTCATCCAGCGCTAAGCTCCACAAAAACAATTTCCGGACGGTTGTTGAAACGAATAAGCATGATTTCTTCGCTGCCACGCTGTAATTGTATTGCCCTGTCTTCAAGCACGGTTGATCCAATCCGCTCAAGAGCTGCCTTAAATTCATCGTATTGCGTCAGGCTTGCTAACGGGACTGATCCCGGCATATACCGTCCCGTCAAATGATGTGGAACATCCCCAGCTGTCCATATTTTCCAGAGTATCCAGCTTCCCATTTACCAGATAAAACAGCCCTGACAGGAAACACGGCAGGAATACTGCCGGCCCTCCCGCAATGGAAGAATAAGAAACCAGCACCCCACAAAGACGCTCACAAGCATCGCCGGGGGAAAAATACTCATTTTGTTTCCCACGGCAACCCTGACGCCTCCCCGTTCCTCACCGTCCGGTTTCTGTGCGCAGGTTGTCATAAATCATACAGCCATCATAACTGCCATTATCATACTTTTTTATACATATCCGTCTCCGTTCCGCTTCCAGTTGGTACGAACTGTTGGAAGCTGTCTTTTTTGCTATTGATAAGAGGCTGTTCCTCTATTCCACAAATGGGTTGATTTCCTCCCCATTGATGCTTACTGCAAACAGCAGGTTAGGGCCTGTAGCCGTTCCGGTCTGTCCCATTGTTGCGATGACCTGCCCCTTTTTTATTTCCTCACCTTCGGACACCTTTATCTCTTTCAGATAGCCATATTTGACTGAAACGCCATCTCCTAAATCCACTACGATGAAGTTTCCGGAGCTGCTTTCAAATGCAGCCTCCAGCACTACCCCATCCGCAACTGCATAGATTTCATCTCCGGCTGTTCCGGCAATATTCACATGATCTGAATAATTCCCATTTTCCCGTATGCCATAAAGCCCTGACACATCCCGGCTGACCGTGGGCCAGTTCCAATCCGTGAAAGCCAGTTCCCCCGTGCCATACCGATTTTCATCTGTCCTTTGTCCCTCTGCCATCTGTTCCATAAAATCTGACGCTCTGTCCATGACGTCATCTGTCTGCTCGATCTTAAAATCAAAGGCACACATCCAGTCCTGCCCAAAGGCAAAATTGTTATTGGTCAGGACAAAATAGTACCAATCCCCTTCCGGCAGATTTTCTTCCATTGCCTTCACATCATAACCTTCTGATATATCAATGGAAACGACTCCCTGGGAATGGGGCGCTATTGTCAGCCCGGACATCCTGATCTTTCCACTGTCCCCTTCCGCTTCTTTACTGGTTGACCACTGCATGACCTTTACCTTGTCCTGCAGCTCCAATTCCTTGTCAGATTCATTTATAATGACAATTTCAAATCTGCCGTCGCCCTGGTAGGCTGACGCGAACCCTGCCACATCCCCGTTCAGGTCTGAAAACTTTGCATATGCAAAAGCACATAATATTACAAAACACAACAGGCTGCCAGTCAAAAGCGCCATCTGCCTGATCTTATGTCCGGCCGGCTTTCTGTCCGGAATAATGGCTGCCCCTGTTTTCTCCTGCACAATAGCCTGTATAGCCTTAAGATTTTTCCTGCTGAATTTTTTCATGGGATAACTGTCTTTCATGAAATGCTTTTCTTTCATGAAATGCTTTTCTTTCATGAAATGCTTTTCTTTCATGGGATGTCCCTTTTCCATTATGACCGCTCTCCTTTCTGCTTTTCCATCATTTTCCTCAGCTTCTGTCTCACATAGTATAATCTGTTTTCCACCTGTTTTTTGGGCATATCCAGTGCAACCGCAATCTCCGCCGGTTTCTGCTCATAGTAATACCGCCTCATGACCAGCTCTTTTTCCTTTTCGTCCAGTTCATCAATACAAGACCGCAATTTATCCTTTTCTTCATCTGCCACATTGTTTTCAGCATGTCCCAGGCTTTCCATCAAGATCTCTTCCATGGATACTTCCCTTTTTCTGGTGATCCGGCGGTAGCTGTCAACTGCCTTCGACCTTGCGACTACGGAAAGCCATGAAGATAACTTCGCCTTGTCAGGATCATACTTTTCAGGATATTGCCACAGGTAAATAAACACATCTGCTACACATTCCTCCACATCCTGGACGGAAGCCGCATTGATCAGAATGGATGCGGCAATCTTCCAGAGAAGTTTGGAATATTTCTGTACCACAAATGCCAGCATACGCTCATCCCGGGCTGTGATTGCTGAGATTATTTTTTTGTCGCTCAATACAGATACCTCTTTCTCAAACAGTACATTTAACTGACCAGTCATATATAATACGAACAAAAATCCTAAAACACTTACTTTAATCTGAAAAAATTTATCTTAACAATAATGAATTTGAACTTGATAATCCATTTGTTACTTGATTTATTATACACGGTTTATTGTTACAGACAATTTCTATATCCGACGTACAGATTTTTCCCCGAAAGACAGATAAAGACCGGAGAAAGCGCTTGAAAAAACCGCCTGTTAGCGGATTCGAACCGCTGGCTTTCCGCTTAGGGAGGAAAGTCAGTTAGCGAGAGAAGCCCTACGCCGGGAAGAACAAAAGAAGCATTGTGGGAAAATCTAAACTTTTGGATTTTACCACAATGCCGACTACTACGGAATCCCTCTCATTTTTTATAACTTTATATGTTAAAAGAACAAGATAGAAAAATCTACCACCATATGCTTCATTCTATTCCGTTCATTCCTTTTTAATTTTTCTTCAAAAACATTGAAAAGGTGCTTCCGTTTTCATCAGATGAGACTTTCATATATCCATTCTGTTTATTGATAATTTCACGGGTAAGGTATAAGCCGATTCCCACCCCGTCAGTACCCACGGATTGTTTTCCTCTGTAAAACCGCCCAAAAATCTTAGCCTGTTCTTCTTCCGGGATGCCAACACCGCTGTCGCTTATATCAAGCCGCAGAAAGGACGGGTACTCTGTTATCTGTAAGCGGACAAAACCCCCTTGCGGCGTATATTTCACGGCATTATCAATGACATTTGATATGGCTTCTGCCGTCCAGTTAAAATCTAAAACCGCTTCAAAGGCCTGGTCACATTCAAAGGTTATCAAAATGCCTTTTTCCTTTGCTTTTGCATATACCGTTTTTACAGCTTGGAGTACAATCTCGTTCAAGCTGTTCTTTTCGGGCTTTAAGCTGATAATGCCGCTTTCCAGACGGGACATTTTAATCAAGCTGTTTGTCAAAAAGGTCAGTTTTCCAAGTGACATCTGCAAAGTGGTAATGTATTCTGTTCTTTCTTCCGCAGACAGTTCCCCATCGCTAAGCAGCTCGGCAAATGTATTTGCTGCCGCAATAGGCGTTTTTATCTGATGTGAAATATCAGAAATCAGCGTTTTTATCTGTTCTTTTTCCTGTGCTAACATTTGATTTTGGGCTGTCAGAATGTTGCGGAGTTTTAAAAGCTGATGCTGCAAACGGGCTGTCAGCGTATCTTCTGCTTCTGAAAAGATCTGCCGTTCCTGCTGTTCAACTAAAGCTTCTATGAGCAGGGTAATCTGTTCTAATAAATCATCGTTGTAACGATTGTGGAGAAAATCAAGCAGGAGCAGTAAGGCAAATAAGATAAGCACGCCAGAAAATCCCCAAAGCATTGTAACAGGACTGCTTCTTGCAAAAAACACCACAAGAACAGATAAAACCGATATGACAGCTCCTGTAATCAGAACCAGTTTTCTGTAAGTATCAAAATGCTTCATCGTCATTCTCCAAAGGTATATCCCATGCCAAAAACAGTTACAATATATTCCTGCTTCTCATCGTTCAGCTTTTGGCGTAATCTTTTTATGTTGACACGGATTGTATTGTCATCCACAAAATTTCCGTCTATATCCCAAAGGCGTTCCAGAAGCATTGTTTTCGTAACGACTTTTCCTTTGTTTTGTATCAGATACAAAAGCAGTTTATATTCGGTAGCAGTCAGATGTATTTCCTCTCCGTTTAACAGAACAAGGCATTTATCCGTATCTATCTCCAGGCTCTTATATTTCATACGGGGGCTGTCGCCGCCTGTGCGTTTCAAGATAGCATGTACCTTTTTCCGCAAAACTTCAAGGGAAAACGGCTTGGAAATATAGTCATCACATCCTGCCCCGAATCCCTCCAACATATTTTCTTCAGTATCATTGGCTGTCAAGAACAGAATTGGCGTATCGGATGTTTCACGGATTTTTCTGCACAATTCCAAACCGCTGCCATCGGGCAAATTGATGTCAAGCAAAAACAGGTCAATTTTCAATTTTTGATATTGCGTTAAAGCGTCCACAAAACCATAAGCCGCAGTTATGGTATGACTGTCTTTTTTCAAGGCAATCGAAATTCCTTTCGATAAAATCTTGTCATCTTCAAGTAAAAAGATATTTGCCATAGCCTAAAACACACCACCTTTCCTCAATAAATTTTTGATGGCAGGTACAGACGCAGCAGGTTTGCGTCTGCACCTGTCGATGCTTATTTAGTTATCAAAACTGCGCATCCGTTCTATGACTGTTTCATTGGAAATCAGCTTATAAACAATTCCGGGAACGCTAAGGCATATCACAAAGATTGCCGCAATCAAGCGGATTACCAGTCCAATGGGATACTCAAATACGGCATAGTCTGCCAGATTCGGTACTGCGTCTGCCACAAGCATAAGGAACGCATTTCCAAAAGTCAAAATCAGCAGCGTGGAGATGAGGGCATAAATACCGCCCTCTACGGTCAATATTTTCCTAAGCTGATTTTTCGTTGTGCCGATGCTTTCCATTATGGCAAATTCATTTTTTCTTGCAGCCACGCCCGTCACCATTACATTCACAAAGTTAATCAACCCAATTACGATGAGCAGGGCAGCCACGCCGTTTCCTAACAATTTTTGAGCGTATATCATCTGGTTAAATTGTTCTACAGTATCAACTGTACTTTTGAAGTCCCACTCTGCTGTAGTTAGGGTTCGGTTGATTCCCTGCAATTCGCTGTCTACCCGCTCTAAGTCGTTTATGTCCTCAATATCCACACCAATACCGGAAATAAGAGCCTCCCCGGTCAGGCGTTCCATACCCGCTTCACTGATATAGATGATGTCTGGTACGATTTCTACCATTTTGTGATGACCTATGGTAGTGGAAAGCCTATTGGTATCATCCATAAAATCAAATGCTCCGCCGACAAGAAAATCAGTTGCCTTTCCGTCTGCACTTTTGGCAGTCAGTGTCAGCGTTTTTCCCACCAGGGCGGCATTGGGGGCATTATAGTCGCTGTCCCAACCTGTAATCACGATTTCGCCACGCCAAAAGGCATCAGGGTCAATGGTTGTTTCAGGATGGTTTTCATTATATTCTTCCAAAATCCTTTCATCCATAAGGGTCGTGATGTAGCAACCGTATTCGCCTGCATTCGCATACGCCCTTAATCCTGCAAGCATTTGTTCATAAGACTGCCTGTTGGCTTTATAGCTGCTGTCCTCATACTTGATTTTCATAAAATCTCCAAAATCTGATTCGTCAAAATCAATGCCCGCCCAGACTGCCTTTTGAATCTCCACATTTTTAATACCCTCGATTTGTTCAATCTGTTCTATAAAATGCTCGTCAAACTGCGGTACTTCTTTTTGGAGCTGTTCATACTGTCTGACTTGAATATCGGCGTATTCAAAATTGTAATCCATATACTGTTTCACATAGTTTTCTGCTTTATAGCTTCCAGCTATGCCATTCACTCCTAAAATCATTGTAATTCCCATAAATAAGGACATAAACACAAGGATTGCCCGTTTCCTGTCACGGAAAACATTATGAAACGCCATGATATATAGTTTGCCGCCGTTTTTGGAATTTCTGTTTTTTGTCTTTTGAGGTGCAAAGTTCTGATACTTCAAGGCTTCTATGGGCGAGGTCTTTGCCGCAGCTTTCGCAGGTGCGTTGCAGGCAATCCAGACTGTGAATGCCGAAAAGAGGATAGACAAAATATAGATTGACGGATGGAAAAATACCACGGCTTCCATCGCCGACTTACCTTGATGAAACCCCTTTTCCAGAAAAAGCGGAACGAATCCAAAGGAAACGGTTGTTGCCAATAAAATACCAATCGGTATGCCGATACAGGCAAATTTTACTGCCTGTCTTTTAACCAGCGATTTAATTTGTGTCTGCGTTGTGCCAAGCGTTTTCATCAAGCCGTAAAAACGGGTATCTTTGGAAATCGATACATATAGGACATTGTAAATCAACAGATAACCGCTGCCAATGATAAACATTACCAAAAAGATGACCATTGCGACGACTGAGCCGCTTGAGGATTTCATCAAAACCGCACCATCCCAAAATTGGTTTTCGTTCAGCTTCACATCTCTTTGGAGACGGAGAAAATCATCGGGCATTTTCTTTAACGACAAGGAGAGCACGCCGTCCTCCGCCATTGTGCAGCCTGCATTTTTACAATAGCTCTCTGATACAAAGCCCATTCCCGTATCGGTATAGGAATGGAACCAGCCGCTTAAAGTAAAAATTCTTTCCTGCCTGCCATTCCTGTCAGAATAGGACAGAGGGATTTCCATATACAGCTCTGGGGCTTTGATGCCGAGCTGTGAGAGGGTGTCCTCAGACAGCATAATCTCATTTTCATTTGCAGGGTATTTTCCAACGAAACCGCTGATTGCTTTCTGATAATGTTTTTCCCATTCGGTGGTATCATAATATTGAAGCACTATGGAAAATTCACGTCCCTCGGCGTTCTTCCTGGAAATCGAGCCTGCCATATATCGCACACCAACAGTTTTCACATAATCCAGTGATGTAATTTGCTGCTCTTGTTCTGCTGTCGGCATAGCAAGAGAAACATCAGCGGCTGTACCCAAAGTACGCATCTGCATTAGATTCATATTTTCTATATAGTTAATAGCTAAGCTGAAAACAGTGGTAATCATAAAGGTGGTAAGGATGATTGCGGACATTGCAAACAGATTGCGGGTACTGTTTGCTTTCATCATTCCTTTTTCTACCCGTTTCATTGCATTTTTGTTTCGGTTATCGTGCATATCTGATACCTCCCGAAATAACTTTGCCATCCTCTATACGAATTGTACGGTCTGCCATCTGGGCGATTTCTTCATTGTGCGTAATCATAATTGTAGTTTGGCGGAATTGTCTGCTAATGGACTGCATCAGCAGAATGACATCCATGCTTGTCTTGGAATCCAGATTGCCCGTCGGCTCATCAGCAAGGATTATGGCAGGCTTGGTAGCTAATGCACGGGCAATCGCTACTCTTTGCTGCTGACCGCCAGAAAGATTATTCGGCATATTCTCAAGTTTCTTTTCAAGCCTCAGTGTATGGATAATCTGCCTTACAAATTCTGTATCTGTTTTGCCGCCATCTATCTCGATGGGATAGATGATATTTTCATATACATTAAGAACGGGAAGTAAATTGTAGTTCTGAAAGACAAAGCCAATATTCCTACGGCGAAAAATTG
>Ga0224742_10408_pt1 | contig 11319 bp, 13 predicted proteins | sample LIM_E_Water_Neg_FD_161631 | JGI IMG/M metagenome (GOLD analysis project Ga0224742, IMG submission 161631) | Enriched cells from gastrointestinal tract of the lab mouse from Pacific Northwest National Laboratory (PNNL), Richland, Washington... | ecosystem: Host-associated > Mammals > Digestive...
AGGTCATTTGTCCTGATGCTGGTACAGAGGAGCGTGCGGCTTGGGACCGCCAACGGAAGGAGTTGTTCCAAGCTGTCCATGCCAGCGGCTCTACCGAGTATTGGCAGTCTGCCGCCATCGCCCTAGCTGTCATGGCACTCTCCGAAAATGCCCTGGACGAGGCCGAGAAACTGCTGCTGGAGCTTCCCAGGCTGTCCAGCGATCCCACTGTCATCTGGATGGAACTGTTTCTCCGCCGCGGTGAGCGGGAGCAGGCGGCTGAAACACTTCAAAAGCACCTTCTGCACCAGGCCCAGCAGATGCAGAGCTGTATGGTCTGCCTCTTGGACGAAAGACTGGGGTTTCCCGTTGAGGTATCCACAAAAATCAACGAGGCACTTCGGCAATTCGAGTCCATGCTTTTTTGCCATACCCAGCTGAGCGACATCATGCAGGTAGAGTTGTTCCGCCGGACCGGGCAGACGCAGAAGCTGATTGAAAACCTCTGCCGGTGCCTAGACGGGCTCATCGTGCCCGCGCAGCCGCCCAATGAAGCTTTGTTCCCGGCTCTGCCCATACAGGACACGCATCATGAAGCCGATCAGCGACTGCGCCAGATCATTTATCTGTCCATTCAACAGGCCTGTCAGAGCGAGGAGTACAAAAACGATCCAAACCTACGCGCAGCAATGAAGCGGCTGAAGGACATTTTTTCAACATAAATGAAGAAAACACTTGACCTTCCACAAACCGGAAGGTGTACGATTCACATATGGAGGTAACCTATATGAACAAAAAGCGCTTTTGGCCATTCCTGTTCCTTATCCCCTTGTCCATCGCTGTCATTGTGGGCTGGTTCCTGCTTCCGGACACACTGGTCATGCAGGTCAGTATGAGCGGCCAACCCAGCAAGTCCATGCCCAAAGTCCTTGGGCTGCTCATTCCTATGGCCGCCGGTATGATGGGCGCTGCATATGCCTCCAGTGAGAAGGAGGAAAGAAGGCCGCGGGGCTTTATTGTCCTTGCCCTGGCCGTTGTCGTCCTGGTCATCACCTTTGCTTTCAATCTCTGAGTGTAAAAATCATCGGCCCTGCACAATAGATGGCTTGCACCTGATTTCGCACGACGTGAAAAAAGACAAATTTATATCTTATTTTGATGTGGTTCATATCTCTGGCATATAGGCTACCTCATATGCGCTTTTCCGCAAATTCCCTATCATCCTACTGAACCAATTGAAAGGAGACTATCCATGCTGCGCATTGACCACTATTCCAAAACTTACCCCGGCGGCAAGAGAGCCGTGGATGACCTGACCCTCCATGTCCGGCCCGGTGAGATCTACGGCTTCATTGGCCACAACGGGGCTGGCAAGACCACTACCCTGCGGGCCGTGGCGGGGGTGATGGACTTCACCGAGGGAACTATCGCCATCGATGGCCACGATATCAAGCGGGAACCGGTGGCGGCCAAGCAGGTCACCGCTTTCCTGCCCGACAACCCGGACCTTTACGAGTTCATGAAGGGCATTGACTATCTCAATTTCATTGCCGACCTGTACGGCATCCCGGCAGAGCAGCGCACCGCCGACATTGGCAAGTACGCCGGCGCCTTTGAGCTGACCGGGAACCTGGGCTCACCCATCGGCAGCTATTCCCACGGAATGCGGCAGAAGCTGGCCCTAATCTCCGCTTTCATCCGCCGGCCCAAGCTGCTGATCCTGGACGAGCCCTTCGTTGGGCTGGACCCCGCCGCCTCCCACCTGATGAAGGGGTATCTGGCAGAACTGTGTCAAGGCGGTTCGGCGGTGTTTTTCTCCACCCATGTACTGGAGGTGGCGGAGAAGCTGTGCGATAAAATCGCTATCATCAAGGCCGGACGGCTGGTGAAATCCGGTCCCACGGCGGAACTGGTGGGCGACTCCTCCCTGGAGGACGTGTTCCTGGAACTGGAGGGAGAGAAATGACGAAGTTTCTCGCTTTGCTGAAGGTGAGTATCCAATCCATGCTGCTCTCCTCCACCAACTCCCGGGGCCGCAGCCGGAAAAAGGCCGCCACCGGTACAGGCGCCATCATCGTCATTGCCGGCCTTGGCCTGTACCTGTCAGGGTTTTACAGCTACATGCTGATGCAGGTGCTAGCGCCCTCCCATATGGAGGTTCTGGTGTTCATTTTCATGGGTATGGCCGCCCTAGCAGGCGGGCTGCTGTTCACTACCTTCGCAGTTAAGGGCGTGGTGTTCGGCGGTAAAGATAACGATCTGCTGCTAAGTATGCCGGTACCCTCCACCCTGTTGATGGCCAGCCGGGTGACAGCCATCTATCTGGAGAACCTGCTGTTCTCTGCCTTTGTGCTGCTTCCCGCCGGGGTGGTCTGCACGATGATGACCCAGAACGGCGTGGGACACAGCCTTCAGTTTTGGGTGCGGCTGGCCATCGCAGCTCTGGTCCTGCCCCTGCTGGATACGGCGCTGTCGGTCCTGCTGGGGGCCTTGATGGCGTTTCTGGCCGCCAAGGTGTCCAAGGGAGCGCTGGGGCAGAACATCGTAACGGGTCTGTTTCTGGTTGTGGTGTTCTATTTTTCCTTCAATGTCAACAAAATGATTGGCGCCCTTGCCGCCAATGCCGCTGGTATAAAAGACTCCCTCAACTGGGCCGCGCCCCTTCTGTGGATGGGTGAGGGCATCATGGGGGACTGGGGCCTGCTGCTGGCTTTCGCCGCCTGCTGTGTCATTTCCTTTGCCCTGGTGGTGTTCGGTTTGGGCCGGGTATACCGTCAGGCCGTCACAGCTTTTGCTGCCAGAGCCGCTCAGAGCAACTATAAGCTCTCCACCCAATCCGCCTCCAGCCAGAAAAAGGCTCTTTTTCGGAAAGAGGCCCAGCGGTTCTTTGGTACGCCTATGTATTTCTGGAACGCCGGTCTCGGCCTGATCCTGCTGCTGGCCGCCGGGGTGGCGTCCTTGATTTTGCGGGACAAGCTGCTTGTCTACCTGGGCATGGCCGGAGAAAGCATTCCTCTGCTGCCTATGGCGGCGGCTGTGATATGCTTCTGCCTGTGTACCTGTCCCATCGCCGCCCCTTCTGTCAGCCTGGAGGGGAAATACCTCTGGATCCTACGGGAGACACCTATGTCAGATCATACGCTGTTGTGGGTCAAGGTTGGGTTCCAGCTCCTGCTGACCCTGCCCTGCACTGTGATTGCCGGACTGTGCCTGTCCATTGCGCTGGGGTTCCAGTTGTGGCAGGGTACCGCACTTCTGATTGCCACACTGCTCTTTGCAGTGGGGCACGCCATGTTTGGGATGCTGATGGGACTGACCTTCCCCAAGCTGGACGCAGTCAACGAAACCGTGGTCATCAAGCAGTCTCTGGCTACCACCCTGGCCATGTTCGTCCCCATGGCGGTGCTGGCCGCGGCAGGCGGGCTGTACTGGCTGGGCAGCCAGATATCGGGCTGGGCGGCATTCGCTTTCTCCATCCTGCTGCTTGTTCTGCTGACAGCGGTATGTGCCGCTATCCTCTCCAAACGCGGCCCAACCATGCTCCGGGCACTGTAACAGTGGGCCCCGGCGTTCACGAAGGAACGCCGGGGCTTTTGTATGGCAGCTCAGGGTTCTATTCCACAGTTTCAATGGAGTCCACGATACTGAGCTTTGCAATTTTCCGCAGCGGGACGGCTGTAGCCAGCAGGCAGGCCGCAATGGACAGGACCACCGCCTCCGCCATGGGGAGCAGCGGTGGGAATACAAGCCGCAGTTCGTCCGCCGCCGCGGCTTCCACCAGCACGGTGCAGCCATAGCCAGCGATGCAGCCAATCACTGCCGCGATGATACCGTAGTAGGCGCCCTCCCACAGGAAGGTTCGGTACAGGCTCCCGGCACTCATACCCACAGCACGCTGGGTCCCAATCTCGGCAATGCGGGTATGGATATTGGTATAGACCGTGTTATAGAGCGTGAACTGCTCCGCCGCCACTGATGTTACACGTTCATCCGCCTCCAGCGCCGCCAGCTCCTCCGGTGTGATCCCGGTCACCTGGTTGACGATGGAATAGTCCCCCAGGTGCTCCGACAGCGTGCCCGCCACACTGAGCAGGGACAAGAACCCCTGCAGAGCGATAAAAACGGTGATGCTCATGACTAGGGACAGGATAGTGATTACCGTGCGGCCACGGCTGCGGCGCAGGTTCAGCCAGGCGTAGTGCCGCTCAAAGCTGCGGATTTTCTTTGCTCTGCCTCTGCCCCGCTTCACTTTAACGCCTGTTCCGGACATGGCGGCCACAGGGGAGACCTTTGCCGCGAACCGTGCCGCCGGGGCCGCCGCCAGGAAAGCGAACACCAGCGCAACGGCGGCACTGAGCAGCAGATAGGCCCACTGTCCTTCGCTGTTGGCGGCGATCATGCTCTTCAGCTGCTCCGTATCCTGGGCCAGGAACATCTCCGGCGACAGCTGACTCAGGGCAGCGTTCAGGATGCCTTTGGCGGACAGCCAGCCCAGCAGCAGCCCCGCGGGGATGCCAATGACACAGAGCAGCAGAACCTCTGCGGAGACCACGGTATAGAGCTGTCCTCTCTCCGCGCCAATGGCCCGCAGTGCGCCGTACTGCCGGATTCGCTGAGAAACGGCGATTTTCAGAATGTTGTAGATCACCAGGCCAGCCGCCAGAAGGATCAGCGCCACCACCAATACACCGACCACCAGCAGCCAGGAGAAACCCGTGTCATCCATCCGTGTCAGTTCTGAATCAGCTGATTCTGTATCATATCGAATCCCCAGCGCGTTCAGAAGCGGAATATTATAGAGCGTGTCCAGCTCGTGAATATTCATCTGGGCACAGAGGTCATCTACCACCGTCTGAAAGCCCTTTTTATCGGTTGTGCGGATATCCACACTGTAATAGAGGTAGTTATCCGGCAGAAGCGCTGCTGCCGTCCCCTCCCCGGCCAGGCCCAAAATATGGCCGCCGGTATAGCCCAGGAAATTGCTCTCTGTGATGCCAACCAGAGTAAACTCAGCGGTATAATCGCAGGCATCCACTTCAATTCCGTGGCGCAGGGCCTTGGAACAGGAGAGACTGATTTTATCTCCAACCTTCCTGGAGAACCCCAGGAATCGCAAAGCATCTTCTGGCAGGACCAGTTCCATAGGCGTTTCTGGCAGACGCCCCTCCACAAGGCGGGTATAGGTTGGCCGGGTTTTCAGGCCGTCCCCCCAGTACTCCGCCAGATCCAGCGAAAGCTGATCGTTCAACTCCATGTCACCCAAGGGGACGAACCGGCCCGCGTAAGACAGCCGGGGGTCCTGCTCCAGGAACCGGGCCTGCTCCTCGGTGAGCTGTACAAAGGTGGCGTACCGGTCGCCGCCAATGGCAATGGCCTGCCACTCCCGCATAGCGGCCAGCACTCCGGCAGACTGCCCTACGGCGGCGGTCATCATGGTGGATAGAATGATGGCGGTGAGAATGAGCAGTGAGGTCATCTTCTGGGCGAACAGTTCCCGCAGCGCCAGTGTGCGATAGTTTTTCATCCCGCCGCCACCTCCAACAGGACTCCATCCATAATTGTCAGCCTCCGGTCCGCCATGGCGGCGACCCGGTTGTCATGTGTGATGATGACCAGCGTCTTGCCCATCCGATCCCGGATGCTTTTGAGCATATTCATCACCTCGCCGCCGCTCTTGGAGTCCAGGTTTCCAGTGGGCTCGTCGGCAAAAATCACCTCCGGCTGGGCAATCAATGCCCGGGCAATGGCCACCCGCTGCTACTGGCCGCCGGACAGTTCATGGGGAAGGTGGTCCAGGCGGTTCCGGATGCCCAGCAGCTCCGCCAACTGGCTCAAATAACCCTCGTCTGGCTGCTTTTTGTCCAGCAGCAGAGGCATCAGGATATTCTCCCGGGCCGTCAGCACCGGCAGCAGATTGAACTGCTGGAAAATGAACCCCATCTGCCGGCAGCGGAACGCGGACAATTCTTTATCCGGTAGCGTATAGATCTCCTGACCATCATAAGTCAGGCTGCCCGAGGTGGGGTGATCCAGGCCGGACAGCAGATGGAGCAGGGTGCTCTTCCCGCTGCCGGAGGGGCCTATGATGGAGATAAAATCCCCCGGGGCAACCGTCAGGTCCACCTTGTCCAAGGCGACCACCTGATTCTCGCTGCTGCCGTAAACTTTCGATAATTTTTTGGCCTTTATGAGCATAAAAACACTCTCCTTATGTTTGGGATAAGGAGAGTGTAATGGATAAATCCCAAGAAATTCTCACGTTTTGCCCTGGAATTTGAAGGAAGCTGTAACAGTGGCCCCAGGGCAGTTATTGAGCCGGAGATCGCCGCCATGCTTCCTGCACAGCAGCTGGCTGCTATACAGCCCCATACCGAAGTGGGCGGCGCCCCCATCCCGCTTTCCGAAGGGCTTGGGGCCGGTCTGCATCAGTTCCTGGGGGAACCCCGGACCATCGTCCGCAGCGGTCAATGTCAGGAACCCGCCATCTGTCTCCATCGTAAGTTCCAGCCCGGAGCGCGCAAACCGGGCGGCATTGGTGACCAGGTTTTCCGCCACGGTCAGGAACAGGCCGTGGTCGAGTTCCGCCTGCCCCTCCTGCGGGAAACTGCAAGATAAGTTCAGTGCGGGGGCCAGCAGCCGGGTGGTCTCCTCCAGTTCACGTCCCAGTTGGGGCAGCGAAACCGGCCTGCACTGCACAGGCATCTGCTCCAGCCGCTGGATACTGCTCATAGCCTCAACGTATTGCTCAATGCGCCGGGTGTAGACATCCATCCGCTCCAGCATCTGTTCATCCGCGCTCCCGCGCCGCAGCAGCTTCACCGTCCCCTTCAAAACGGTAACCGGGCTGCGCCAACTCCGTGATGGTTCCATCCGGCCCAATCTCGATGCCGCCCCGGGGGTAGTCGCTGGCAATCCAGCCACAGGCGATATAGACTGCAGCGGTCAGCGCCAGCGCCGCCAGCAGACACAGCGCTGCCAATACGACAAAGGAGCGTTTCAGGCCCATATGCTTCAGCCGTTCCATTTATAGCCGCACCCCCATATGGTTTCAATATAGCTATGCAGCGTGTGGGCAGCCAGCTTGGCCCGGATTTTCCGGATATGCTCCATAACAGTATCGCTGCTTCCCTCTCCATCAAGTCCCCATACCGTCTCATAAATACGTTCCCGGTCAAAGACCTGGCCCGGATTGAGGGACAGCAGCTCCAGGATGTCAAATTCTTTTCTTGGCAGGGGAACCGGTTTACCGCTGATTGTGACGGTCCTGGCCTCATAGTCCACCGCCAGCTCTCCGAAAAAGCGCACCGCGCCCCCGCCCTGCCGCCGCTGCTCCCGGCGCAGATGGGCGGCCACACGGGCCCCCAGCTCGTCCAGGTCAAAGGGCTTGACAATGTAGTCGTCCGCCCCCGCCTGGAACCCGGCAATCTTGTCCGCGGATGCGATTCGGGCCGTCAGAAAGAGGATGGGGCAGGCAATGTGTGCCCGGATGGTCTGACAGACGGTCAGGCCGTCCATGCCCGGCATATTGATGTCCAGCAGAATCAGATCCGGTCCTGCCCCGGCTTTTTCCAGGGCTTCCGCACCGCTGCGGGCGGTCAGGACCTGGTACTGCGGTGCGAAATAGCTGGCCAGCATTTCTACAATCCCCGGTTCATCGTCCACGATCAGCAATTTTTCACGCAACAGGCAGTTCCCCCTTTCTTTGCATGCTATTCCAGCACAAAGAGCGCCTGCGCATAGTCCTTCACAAAGTACCTGATAGTGGTTCTTCCCTTCTGTATGACGGTATGGCCTTCCTCCTCCAGCAGCCTTTTCTGCGCCTCAATGCCACCCGGAAATTTCGCGTTCAGTTCGCCGTTCGCCTTCAGCGTCCGCCAATAGGGTGTTGGATCGTGATTCCGCTGGTAACTGGCCCATGCCGCAATGGACACAAAAATCCCCGCGGTAATCGGCTCTGTAAAATCCGCGCCGCTGCGTTTCGCAAAGTGCTCGCGAATGCCGCCTACCGTGACCACTTTACCATACGGAACCCGCCGCATGATTTTATCATAGTCAATCGGCGGCGCAAAATACATTCGTGTGCCGCCGTATTTTTCAATCGTCTTCGGGTCTGTAACCGTCTGGATTTTCGGCATATCCTTGCTGTCATGCAGCATAGCGTTGAAATCCTTTTTGCTCTCGTTTGCCATAACTGTCACCTCCGGGTTAAGTATATCAGGCCCTTTCCTCCCATGCAATGAGACTGTTTCAAAAATTCAAGACAATTCGTCAGGGATTTCGCCCTTTGCCAGCAGATTGTCCTTTCCCATACCGCATACGAATGGATTGGAGTCAAACCGATAGCAAACATCAAGAAAATCGGAACGCTGCTTTGGATCGTTCATAATCTTGACCAATAGTTCATTGGGGATGGTCCGAGCGTACGCGCCCGGACCTGCCAGTTTGATGTTCCGCACGCCAAGCCGCTCCAATATCCCTTTCAGTTCGTCCGGCATAAACGTGTAGGTAATACACCAGGGAGCACCGCCCTGTTCGTACTCAGCGATCTCATCCTCACCGCCCATCAGTCCATCTGCCCATAGCTTTTCAATTTCTGTTCGATCCAATCGAAAGTTTTTAACCGCATCCTCTTTGTTGCTGATACACCATTTCACAAAAGGATCATCACAGTCTTGATTCAGGATAAACTGGTTTTTCTGGATAGGGTTGGACAGGTAAGGCAGATACCCCAGCCGGCTGGATACACTTAATATGATCCTTTTTCTGCAAATGCGCACCAACTCGCTGATGACTTGCTCTTGCTTTGGATAGGTATATGAGACAGGGGCATCAAATGAGATCACCAGATCATATGCCTTATTGCCAAACGCGCTCAGATCTTCTAACGCACCTTCTACAAAGGTTATCCTCTCCAGAACCCCCTCCTGCTCTGCCAACTCTTTTGCTTTGCTGATCATGGGGCGGGAAATATCAAAGTGCGTGACCTTGCAGCCACGCTTTGCAAGCAGGATGGAAAACCTGCCGCATCCTGCTCCACCATCGAACACGGTTTTGATGCCGTCCAAGCTGGAAAACAGTTCTCGTTCAATATGGCTTTTTTGCACGATGTCATCAATGTAGGTCTGCTCTCGACGGCTTTCAAGTTCGCCCTTGTCCGGTAAGTTCCAAAGGCGTTCCGAAATTTTCTTGCTATATTCCATCCTGTCTTCTCTCCACAATAGGCCGCCCGATTTTTTTATCCTTCCGCCATTGGGGCACATCGCCATCATCAGCCCAATATTCATCCATTGAGATGATCTTATCCTCCTGCAGCCTGATAAAAGATGTAACATGGAACGACAGGGTATAATCTGTGGTATAAACATGTGTCACGGTAATGGTCAGCCCGTCTGTCTCCACGACCCGTTCCACCTCTCCACCCCATTCTCCAGGATACTCGCAGTTCGCTTGGATAAATTCCTCCACACTGAAGTGCTCGTTGGTACAGTGCCAGTTTACATAGGCCTTCGGATGAAAGTAGGTTCTGATCTTCTGCTCGTCCTGGGCGAGAACGGATTCCCAAAATTGCTGTATGCACAGTACGCATAAAGAACATTTCAGGAATATGGTAGGCAACCGCATGATGCAGTAGCGTTATGCGGTTGTCTGTCTGCTAACCTGGCTGTATTCCGGGGAAAAATCAATTTCGCCAATGAAATTGTAATGCACGTCAATCCGCTGGGTGCGATGGCCGCTGGACTTGTCCGGGGCGTGGACAACGATCTTTTCCACAAACTCGCGTAACAGGGCCGGGGTCAGCTCCGTCGGCGCGGTGTACTTCCGCACAATCTTCAGAAAGCTCTGCACATTGACGGCCTGGGTTTCAATCGTGTTTACAATAGCCTGCAATTCCTTTGCGGACTGCTTCAGTTCCTCCTGCTCTTTCTCGTAGCCCCCGGATAACTTTGCAAACCGCTCCGCGCTCAACGCCCCCGAAACACGATCTTCATAGAGCTGTTGAATGATACGGTCAAGCTCACTGATTCGCCGCTCCTGCTTTTCCAGTTTGCGCTTGGCCTGCTCCTGCTCTGCCCTCTGTACGGCGGTCTTGTTCTCCATCACGCGCCGCACAAACTCGTTCTCGTCCTCCTGGGCGTAGGCAACAACACGTTGGAGATTTTGGAGTACAAGCTGTTCTAAAACCACGGCCCGGATATAGTGGGCAGTACATTTCTTTCTTGACTGGTAGTTTGAGCAGATGTAACTCTCCTGCTCTTTCGTCAACGTGATACTGCGGTGGTGGTACAGCTTCGCGCCGCAGTCGGCACAATAGGCCAGCCCGGAGAACAACCCCATTTCTCCCATCTTGGTTGGACGGCGGCGGTGTTCCCGGCTTTTCTGCACAATATCCCATGTCTCCTTGTCGATAATCGCTTCATGGGTGCCCTCAAATACCGCCCATTTATCCGGCGAATTGATGACCGTCTTTTTGCTCTTATAGGAGAGCTTGGTGGTTTTGAAATTGGTCGTCCGGCCTAAATAGGCGTCCTGTCCCAAAATACTCAGGACGGTGGCGGGGTTCCAGCGGCAGGGGTCGTCCGGAAAGTAGCGGCTTGTCTGGCCCGTGCGCTGAAACGTGATTGTCCCAGGCGTCGGGATTTCCCGCTCCTTCAGCATCCGGGCAATCTTGCCGGGGCCGTTGCCCTCAACACATAACTGGAAAATCAACTCCACCACAGGAGCCGTTTCCTCGTCCACCAACAGATGCCCGTCCTCGTCCTTTATATAGCCGTAGGGGGCGTTTACTGCCAGCCGCTGGCCCGACATACCTTTATTGCGGAATACCGCCCGTATCTTCTTCGAGGTGTCCTTGGCGTACCACTCATTTATGATATTTCGGAACGGGGTAAAGTCGTTACCCATCTGATCGTCGCTGTCCACTCCGTCATTGACGGCGATAAAGCGGACGCCCATCTCAGGGAAGCGGATTTCCGTATATAGCCCCACCTCCAGATAGTTCCGGCCAAACCGGGACATATCCTTGACAATCACCATATTGACCAGCCCAGCCTCAATATCCCCTATCATATCCAAAAATCCAGGACGCTTGAAATTTGTACCCGAAAATCCGTCATCTTTATAAATCTGATAACGGGAAATATCATGGTCTTTGCAGTATTTGGTGAGGATTTCGATTTGGTGCTGGATGCTGTTGCTGTCCCCCTCGTTCTCGTCGTCGCGGGAGAGCCGGACATAAAGGGCCGTCCATTTTTCGCCCTGGTTATTGTACTGCCTGTTCATCATAGCCTCCAATCCGGCAGTCACCATTTCTTGTCCTTGTGACACTTATATTATACTAAA
>Ga0224742_10410_pt1 | contig 11309 bp, 7 predicted proteins | sample LIM_E_Water_Neg_FD_161631 | JGI IMG/M metagenome (GOLD analysis project Ga0224742, IMG submission 161631) | Enriched cells from gastrointestinal tract of the lab mouse from Pacific Northwest National Laboratory (PNNL), Richland, Washington... | ecosystem: Host-associated > Mammals > Digestive...
CGTGGACGGCACTTCCTGGTACAAGCAGTACGCACAGGACGCCGTGGAAAAATCCCCTTACATGGCGGCGGACGGCTCCATCGCCTATAAGGAATCCATTGTGAAAAAAATGCCCCCGGCACCCAAAAGAAAGGACAGGCTATAAATGGAAGGAAGACAGAAGAACGGGCTGGAAGAAGCCCTTGAGACCGGCGCGTCTGCGGCACACCTTGCCAGGGGCGCCGTAAAAGCGGGGAAGGCGGTGTCCGGGGCCGCAAAGGGCGCTGCCATGGGCGGGCCTTACGGCGCAGCGGCAGGGGCGTTATGGGAAGGGCGTAAATTTGTCGGAAAGGTCCTGGCGGCAGCCGCTGTCCTGTTACTGCTCCCGGTGCTTTTTGTGCTGATGCTCCCCGGCCTGATCTTTGACGGCTTTTCCTCCGCCTTTTCCCCCGCTGACACGGAAAACCCCATCCTGAACAGTGAGGCCGCTGTTGTGGAGAATGCCAACACCATCACCTTCACCATCAGCAGCATCCTGGGGGAAGGCATGGAAGATGTCATGGAACGGATCGGGCGGGATTTTGCCGCCTCGGACGGGGATGAAATGGAGGTCATCAACCCCTATGAGACAAGCCCCGTATACAACGCCAACCTTTTTGTCTCCCAGTACTGCGCGGAAAAGGATAAGGAATTTGCGGATATCTCCATTGCGGACATGGCGGCTGTCATGCGCCGTGGGAAATCCCACCTTTACTCCTATAAGCGGACCGAGGAGATCCGTGAAAAGACGGTGGAGAACCCGGAAACCGGGGAAGAGACTACCGTATCCGAAAAATGGATGGTCTATACCATTTCCTATAACGGGGAAGATTATTTTGCCGACCAGGTATTTTCCCTCACGGAAGAACAAAGGGAGCTTGCCGCCGATTACGCACAGAACCTGAGCCTCTTCCTTGGCGACGGGCTGGTCCAGAACCTGGAAAACTGGGAAGGGAACAGCATCCCCTCCCTAGGTGATGTACGCTTTACGGATGGCAGCACGGAAGTTGTCTATTTCAACCAGCTGGATGAACGCTATGCCGGGAAGCCCTATGGCACTGACCATATCGGCGGTTACGGCTGCGGGCCTACTTCCATGGCAATGGTGGTGTCCTCCCTGGCCGGCGAGACCGTTGACCCGGAACGGATGGCACAGTGGGCTTATGAAAACGGCTACTGGTGCAAAGGAAGCGGCTCCTACCATGCGCTGATCCCCGGCGCCGCAGCAAACTGGGGGCTTGCCGTTTCCGGCTGTACCCCTTCGGAACCCCAGCGGCTGCTGGACGCACTGGCAGACGGGAAGCTGGTGGTGGCCATCATGTCAAAAGGACACTTCACAAGCAGCGGACACTTTATCGTGCTGCGGGGCGTGAAGAACGGGAAGATCCTGGTGGCGGACCCCGCCAGCTACAAACGGAGCGGGCAGCTCTGGGATCTTTCCATCATACTGAACGAAGCCAGCAGACGTGCAGGCGCGGGCGGCCCATTCTGGATCATCGGCTGAACCGCCCTGCCACAGTCCGGCCATGAACTCTGTTTACAGATGTTCCGATCTGATTTTACCATGGCCGGAACTGACACACTGCGAAAGAGAGGTACTACCAAATGAATCATCAGAATGACCACGATACCTATATCATCCCGCCGAACTTTGTGGACACAGGCACCTTTTTCGGCGGCATGTTCCGGGCAAGGAACGTGATCGAGGCCGGCATCCTGGCCGCCGTGACCGGGCTGCCGGTGTTCCTGTTCCTGCCCTTTAGTCTGACCGCACGGATCATCGTGCTGTGCCTGACTACCCTGCCCCTTGTCCTGTTTGCCCTGATCGGCATATCGGGGGAAAGCCTGTCGTCCTTCCTTGTCATCTTCTTAAAATACATGAAGAACCGCCGTATCGTGGGCGGCGGTGAAAGCCAGGAAACAATGCGGGCGGCTCCATCTACGAAAAAGGGCAGGAAAAGCGGCAAAAAGAAAAGCCCTGTTCCCAGCGGGAATGTGGCATCTGCCGGCACCAGCCATGAGATGAAAGCGGACAGAAAGAACCATAAATCCGGAAAAAACGAAAAGATCGGCGGCATATCCGGCTGGCGGCGCAGGGGGGAGGAGGATTTCCCCGCAGAGTTTGACCAGGTAAAAGGATATGAGATCCGCCAGAAGCTCCGCCCCAGCCAGGAACAGAAAGAACAGCAGGCCGGACCGCAGCGAAAAAAATCCGCAGGGGGAAAGAAACGGAGCCCACAACAGGATTCCAGAAAAAAGGCTGCCGGAAGACCGGGAAGGCCGGACCGCAGAAACAGCAGGCAGAAAAATGGCCGTTCCCCCAGAAAGCCGCTGCACACGCCGGAACCGCAGTTTACCCACTTAAACCCGGTGGCGGACTACCTGCCCATCAGCAGGATAGAAAACGGCGTCATCTACACGAAAGACCACCGGTATGTGAAGGTGGTGGAGGTGATCCCCATCAACTTCCTGCTCCGCAGCGCCAGGGAACAGAGGAGCATTATCTATTCCTTTGTTTCCTATTTAAAGATAAGCCCGGTAAAGCTCCAGTTCAAGGTGCTGACACGCCGCGCGGATATCGGGCGCCACATGGAGACGGTGCGCCGGGAGATGGCCCAGGAGACCAACGAACAGTGCCGGCTCATGCAGGAGGATTACCTGCAGTTCATCCAGCAGATCTGTTCCCGCGAGGCGGTCACGCGCCGGTTCTTCCTGGTCTTTGAATATGAACCCTGGAGCAATGCAAGGCGCACGGACGAGGAAGGGGAAGCCATCGGCTCCCTGCAGTCCGCCGTCCACACCGCCTCCAATTACCTGCGCCAGTGCGGGAATGAAGTGGTGCTGCCGGACAACGAGGACGAGTTCACCATAGACGTGCTCTATAACCTCCTGTGCCGGAATGAGAGCGCTACTAAGCCCCTCCCCGTCCGGGCAAAAGAGGTGGTGGCGCAGTACCTGGCAAACGGGAGGGAGGCGGAGATTGACCATATCCCTGCCGGGGAGTTCATCGCCCCCACAGGCATTGACTTCACCCACGGGCGCTACATCTGCATTGACGGGCTTTATTACGCCTACCTGCTGATCCCCTCGGACGGCTATAAGACCCATGTGCCGGCCGGATGGCTCAGCCTGATGGTCAATGCGGGGGACGGGATCGACCTGGACATGTTCCTCTCCCGCCAGCCCAAGGAGCGCATCATCCAGAAGGTGGGCCAGCAGCTCCGCATCAATCGCTCCCGGATCAAGGACGCCAGCGATACCAACACGGATTTTGACGATATCGACAGCGCCATCCGCAGCGGCTACTTCCTGAAGGAAGGGCTTGCCAACAACGAAGATTTTTATTTTATGAACCTGTTGGTCACCATTACGGCCCCCAATGAAGAGGACCTGGAATGGAAGGTCAGCGAGATGAAGAAACTCCTGCTCTCCCAGGACATGCGGGTTTCCGCCTGCCACTTCCGGGAAGAGCAGGCATTCCTGACCGCCCTGCCCCTGGTGTCCGTGGAAAAAGGGCTGTATGAGCGCAGCAAACGCAACCTCCTTACCGGGGGCGCCGCAAGCTGCTACCCCTTCACCAGCTATGAGATGTGCGATGACAACGGCATCCTGTTAGGCGTGAACAGATACAACAGCTCCTTAATTATTGTGGATATCTTCAACTCCGCTGTCTACAAAAACGCAAACATGGCGATCCTGGGCACTTCCGGCGCGGGCAAGACCTTCACCATGCAGCTCATGGCCCTGCGGATGCGGCGCAAGGGAATCCCCATTTTCATCATTGCCCCGCTAAAAGGGCATGAGTTCCACCGGGCCTGCGCCAACGTGGGCGGCGAGTTCATCCAGGTTTCCCCGGCAAGCCCCCACTGTATCAACGTGATGGAGCTCCGGCAGGTGGACCGCACCGTGAACGAACTGCTGGACGGCCCCGGCATCCAGCTCTCGGAACTGGCGGAGAAGATCCAGCGGCTCCATATCTTTTTCAGCCTGCTGATCCCGGACATGAACCATGAGGAGCGCCAGCTTTTGGACGAGGCCCTGATCCACACCTACAACAAGAAGGGCATCACCCATGACAACGCTTCCCTGGCAGACCCCCAAAACCCGGAACGATACCGGGAAATGCCGGTACTGGGCGACCTCTACGAGATCTTAAAGAAATCGGCGGCCACAAAACGGCTGGCAAATATCCTGAACCGCCTGGTGAACGGCTCCGCCAGCACCTTCAACCAGCAGACCAACGTGTCCCTGGATAACAAATATACCGTGCTGGATATCTCTTCCCTGACCGGGGACCTGCTGACCGTGGGGATGTTCGTTGCCCTGGATTTTGTCTGGGACCGGGCCAAGGAAGACCGCACCGAGGAAAAGACCATCTTCATTGACGAGTGCTGGCAGCTCTTATCCGGCGCCGGCGCCACGGGTACACGCCTTGCCGGGGACTTCGTGCTGGAGATCTTCAAGACCATCCGGGGCTATGGCGGCTCCGCCGTCTGTGCCAGCCAGGACTTAAATGACTTCTTTAACCTGGATGAAGGGCGGTTCGGGAAGGGCATCATCAACAACTCCAAGACCAAGATCATCCTGAACCTGGAGGATGACGAGGCCATGCGCGTGCAGAGCGCCCTCCACCTCTCCGATGCGGAGGTCATGGAGGTCACCCACTTTGAACGGGGCAACGGCCTGATCAGCACCAACAACAATAACATCATGGTGGAGTTCAAGGCGAGCCCCCTGGAGAAAGACCTGATCACCACGGACCGGAGGGAGTTAAAGGATATCGTGGAACGGATGCGCCGGCAGAGTGAAGCCGGATAAGGGACAGGATTCTTCTGTTCCAATCAATCCTGGCAGTTAGAATTACGCAACGTATACGCACAAATTACGCAATCCCTTTTCCCATGCGTCCGTTATACGCACAGATTACGCATTTACAGAAAGGAAGGTGGTGCCAGTGAAGACCAGGGCAGACCTGTACGGCGGGGAAGCCACGGAACTGCTCCGGATCATATCCATGTATCCGGGGCTGACAGAAAAACAATTATGCCGGTTCTACCCTGGCCGGGAGGATGTCACCAGAAATCTGCTCTCCCACCTGGCCAGGCAGGGGCGCACCCGGCAGGCAGACACCGGTGGATATTTTCCATACGGAAGCCAAAAGGAGGAAACTGATCCCGGCATGGTGCGGGCGGCATGGGTACTGCTTGATTTTATCGACAGGGCGGACTACCACTCGTGCAGTGAGTTCCCCGTAAAGATTGCCTTTTTCTCCGGGGGCGAGCTGTATGAGATCGTCCATGCGGCGGCTGGGCAGGAGGCGCTTGTCACCCATGCCCTGCACCAGAGCCGTGACAGCGGCGGCCGCCGTATCGTGCTGGTGGATGAGCCAGGGCAGATCCCCCTGCTGGAATTTCCGGGGATAACCGGATTCTGTACCGTGGATGGCAGCGGGAATGTAAGTTACTACAAAAAATCAACATAAAACAATCCATGCCCTGACCACTATGATGCAGGGCAGCTATATTACAACATCCAAAGGAGGGATGTAATTGGACCGAAAGATTATCTCACGCCGGATCGCAGATATCCAGAACAACCTGTCACGGCTGAACAACAACATCTGCGCCATGGATTCCCTGGATATCCAGAGGTATCCCGAAAACTATGAAACCATGTCAACCGAAGCCGCTTTAAGAGCAGAAGGGATCGCCTGCCAGCTCAGAAATCTCCTTTACGCTTCCACCTCTGTCCCCAAGGCAGAGTACCTTGTGAAAGCCGGGGAAGTGCATGGCATTGAGATCAGCTATGAAAACGGCATCCTGGAGGTAGCCCTTCCACGGCTGCTCCCAAAGAAAAAAATGCGCCAGAGCAGCCTGTTCTTGCTTGATCCGCTCCACGCAACACTGGGTCAGTACGCAAAAGAACATCCCATGCCACACTTCCGGGAATGTGTGGTCTGTATCTCCCATGTATATGACCATGAACTGCCGGACTGGTGCCTGCTGGACTATGACAACCTGCAGCAGAAACAGATCCTGGACACCATCGCCCTCTATGTGATGGCGGATGACAGCGGGCTTTTATGTGACGCCTACAATACCACGGAGCTTGGGGATAAGGACGGCACCCGTATCTATATCATGGAGAAAAGCCGCTTTGCAGGATGGCTCTCCGGACGGGAAAAGGAGCTGAAATCCATATCGGATTTTTAATGGTTTTGGCGCCATTTTCACCCCATACGGCCAGAATGGGGAAAAATATTGTATTTATTGGACTTTATCTGCGGCTGACAGAGTTTTATTTACCGAAGTCTTTAGCCGCCCCGGTACAAAACCGGAAAAGGAGGTGATCTTTTTATGTCCGATAAGGGCACATTCCCCAGGCAGGACACATTAGGCTTTTGCCTGCTCGAACTGGCCGCCATCTGCGGTGAGTTCCCGGCCAGCCTCCTCCCCCGCATCCCCGGCAGTTCCAGTTATAAGGAGGCGGTCATAACTTCGCTGAAAAAGGAGGGCCTGCTCCGGGTATTCTACAAAGACAGGCTGCGTGGTTTCCGTCTGGGACGACGGGCAAAAGGCAGGCTCCTGGCAGAGAACCCCGAACGGTTTTCTTTTTACCTTACCGGGGACACGGATACCAACCGGATCAGAAGCGAAGTAACGAGAAGGATGCGGCTGCACCGGACAGCAGAGACCTATGCCGCCATGCTGAACGCAGGAGCCGCAGTTTTCCGTGATGAAAAGCCCCCTGTTTTTTTACCGGAGGCTGTACCGGTGTCTGTCCTGAAATCCCCTGCCTTTTATGGTTCCCGTGAAATCAAAGAAATGGGGATCGATATGGTAAAGATCCGAAGCTCCCGGATGATTGGCGTACTCCTTACCCCGTCCGGCATCTTCCTTACCTATAACAGCGGACCATATACAGCAAAATGGGACTACCGGGCAGAACAGCGGGCGCAGGTTCTCCTGAAAATGGTCCTCTGCCACCAGCGGATGGCCCTACAATACGCCCGAACGGAGGCTGCCGGCCTGCTGTTTGGCGACACGCTGGAACCTTTTTATCAGATTATGTCAGAGAGTGACAGCCATACCCGCTGTTTCTTCCTTCTGGATGGCAATTATGAACATTTTTATTACCTGACCAATGACCATTACGGGGATACGCTGCTGAAGCTCCTGTGCAGCCCGGAAAAAATAACGGTGCTTGACCGCATGCTGATGCAGGGGCTTTCCCCAAAGGACGTGGGACTTCCCATAGAACATGACGCCCTGGATAGGGACGGCAGCCCGGTGCTGTTCGGCTATTTCCTGGACATCCCCCGCATCAACCGTTTCCACACGGCGCTCCAGCTGCAGGAACGGACGGGAACCCTGGTCTGTTTTGACTTCCAGAAAGAAGTTCTCCACCGCTTCTGTGGCAGACAGGTGGAGTTTTCCACCATCAGCTTTGAAAAATTTGAAAGGAGGTTTTTCCCATAGACAAGAAAAAATTACTGAAAGGGCTGGTGACTGCCCCCATTGCCATCCTTGCCATCTTGTATGCGGGCGGCTACCTGGGGCAGTTCATCGGCAACTACGCCCTCTGGAAACAGGGCGGCGGCTATCCGGGGGACGGCACTTCCCCCCTGCCCGCATCCCCCGGCCTGTCCGCCTGCCTCCGTGCGGCGGTGCATCCGCCATACGGGATCTACGGGATATTTATCTGTATCGGGCTTTTGGCCGTGCTGCTCCTTTTCGTCATGCGGATCGGGTACAGCGATACCGGGGAATATGACGAGGACCGGAATTTCACCTACTCCGCCAAAGGCACCTACGGCACCTCCGGCTGGATGAGCCGGAAGGAGATGGCCGGCGTCCTGGAACTGGTGGCTGACCTGCGCCGGTATCAGGGGATCGTCCTGGGGATGCTTGACAGGAAGGCGGTCTGCGTGCCGGAGAAAACCCGGCTCAACAGCAACCTGGCAGTCTACGGCGCCAGCGGCTCCATGAAGACACGCTCCTTCTGCATGAACCGGATTTTACAGGGGGTATCCCGCGGGGAATCCCTGGTCATCTGCGACCCGAAATCGGAGCTGTACGAAAAGGCCAGCGAATACCTGCGTGACAAGGGCTATACGGTCCGTGTGTTCAACCTGGTCAATTCGGAAAACTCGGATTCCTGGAACTGCCTCAGTGAAGTGGAGGGGCAGGAACTGATGGCACAGCTTTTCGTGGACGTCATCATCAAAAATACCACGGGCGGCGGCAAAGGGGACCATTTCTGGGATTCCGCAGAAATGAACCTGTTAAAAGCACTGGTGCTGTATGTGGATAAGGGCTATCCCCCGGAGAACCGGAACATGGGGCAGGTCTACCAGCTCATCACCTTAAACTCGGAAACCGCCCTGAACAGCCTGTTTGAAGTGCTTCCCATCAACCATCCGGCCAAGGCCCCTTACAGCCTTTTTAAGCAGGCGTCCGATTCCGTGCGGAGTGGCGTCATCATCGGCCTGGGGAGCCGCCTGCAGGTGTTCCAGTCGGAACTGATCAAGAAGATCACCGCGCGGGATGAGATCGACCTGGAACTACTGGGCCAGAAGCCCTGCGCCTATTTCCTCGTGACCAGCGACCAGGACAGCACCTTTGACTTCCTGGCATCCCTGTTTTTGTCCTTTGTGTTCATCAAGCTGGTGCGGTATGCGGACAAAAACTGTGAGGGCGGCCGGCTCCCCGTACCCGTCCATGTTTTGGGGGAGGAGCTGACCGCCTGCGGCACCATCCCGGACCTTTCCCGGCGCCTGAGCGTGATCCGTTCCCGAAACATCTCCATGTCCTGCGTCTTCCAGAACCTTGCCGGGCTGCAGAACCGGTATCCCTTAAATCTCTGGCAGGAGATCCTGGGGAATTGTGACGTCCAGCTCTTTTTAGGCTGTACCGATCCCCTGACGGCGGAGTTTGTCTCCTCCCGCACCGGGCTTGCCAGCGTGGCGGTCTCCAGCAAGTCCAAACAGTTAGGCACCTGGCGGATCTCCAACTACACGCCGGAATACCGGGAGACCAGCGGCGTGGGGAAACGCCCCGTGCTGACGCCGGATGAAGTGCTGCGCCTGCCCATTGACGAGGCGCTTATCATCATCCGGGGAAAGAAAACCTTAAAGGTGGACAAGATGGATTATTCCAAACACCCGGAATACCCCCTGCTGCGTTCCTGCAAGGCATCCGCCCACATCCCGGAGTGGAGGCGCCTGGAAATGGAAGCCGCTGCCACACCGCAACCGGCGAAGCCGGCCCCGCAAAAGCCGGCGCCAAAGCAGGCAACGAAAGCAGCACCAAAGTCCGCCCCAAAAGCAGGGGCAAAGCCTGCGGCGAAAGGGGCGGTGAAGACACCGGCACCTGGCGCACAGCAGAAAGCGCCGTCCCCTCCGGCATCCGGACCGGGAAAGGCTGCCCCTGCCGTATCTTCCGGCACGCCTGCCGGGATCGTATCCGCGGACAAGGATTCTATCATGTCCTGAAATGCAACTGCTATGGAACGGCCCGTTTGGGGGCTGTGAAATAGAACAACAACACTATGGAGGTAAACACATGGCGAGAAAAAAAGAACTTATGGAACTGGAAAACCCTTCTATGGAAGGAAGCAACCCTTTGGACGGAACGGGTACAGAGGCCGAAGCCTTCCCTGGAGAGGGCGAGGGCACACCGCCTGAAGCGGACGGGGACGGCATGGACTTAAATGAGCTGCTTGGCAGCATGGACCAGGAACCGGCTGCCGCACCGGATCTGGCAGAGGGCGAACTCCCGGAGCTTACAGAGGAAGAGATCTTCGGGGATGAGCCGAAAGGTTCCGGGGGCACCGGCACTGCGCATGACGCTGACGGAGAAAGCGATGCTTCCGGGGAAGCACAGCCGGAACAGGCAGCTTTATCGGAAACAGGCAGCGCCTCTGCAAAGACCAGACGCACCACCCGCAGAAAGAAAGAGGAACCCTCCGCAGAAACGGACGGGGATGCCCAAAAAGCAGAAACGGAAACGCCGGAGGGCATGGAAGCCGTAGCTGACAGCGTGCCCGATCCCCTGGCTGCCGCTGCTGATACCGATAAGAGCGGGCTGGCCGATGATACCGCAGAGAAAGCGGAGGAAACCATTCCCCAGGAAGAAACAGAACCCACTGGAGCCGGGCTGGAAGATGCGCCTTTCCCCTCTGCTGAAGGCACAGCCGGAACTGCGGTTCCCCCTGCGGCATCCCCCTCCCGCCGTACCGCCGCCAAAGGCAGGAAGGAGGAGGCCCCGGTACTGACACTGGAAGTGCGTGGGGAAGTGGAGACGGAAGAATCCCGTGGGGACGCCATCTGGCATGAGATCCACAATGCCTACCGTACCAGACGTATCCTTACCGGGCAGCTTGGCGGGATTGAGCAGACGGACAACGGCAAGACCATCACCATTGTAGACTATAAGGGCTTCCGAATCGTGATCCCCTTAAAGGAGATGATGATCAATGTAGGCCGCAGCCCTTCCGGGCAGGAATACGCAGAACTGATGCTGCGTCAGAACAAGATCCTCGGCAACATGCTGGGGGCGGAAATTGACTTTATCATAAAAGGCATTGATTCCAAAACCCGCAGCGTGGTCGCCAGCCGGAAGGAAGCCATGCTCAGGAAACGGCAGACCTTCTATCTGGATACAGATGCGGCAGGCATGTACCGCATTTACGAGGGCCGCATTGCCCAAGCCCGTGTGATCGCCGTGGCAGAGAAGGTCATCCGGGTGGAGGTATTCGGAGTGGAGTGCTCCATCATGGCCCGCGACCTGGCCTGGGAGTGGATCGGGGATGCCCATGAGCGTTTTTCCGTGGGCGACCAGGTGCTTGTGCGCATCCTGAACGTGCGCCGTGACAGTCTGGAGGATATGGGCATTAAAGCCGACATCAAGAGCGTGTCCCAGAACACCAACCATGACAACCTGAAAAAATGCCGCATCCAGAGCAAGTATGCCGGCAAGGTCACGGACGTACATAAAGGCGTGGTCTATATCCGGCTGTCCAATGGCGTGAATGCGGTGGCCCACTCCTGCTATGACTACCGGACTCCCGGCAAGAAGGATGATGTGAGCTTTGCCGTCACCCGGATTGATGAAGAACGGGGCGTGGCTGTGGGGATCATTACCCGGATTATCCGGCAGAATCTTTAGTTTTTTAAAAATAAAGCGGAGCCGCTATAATTGGCGGCTCCATTTTATCTTGAATCATTAGTTATGGGTTAAACCAGATAGGGATAAAAAATAGATATGTATCGGCAGGAGCATAGATTTTCT
>Ga0224742_10411_pt1 | contig 11276 bp, 10 predicted proteins | sample LIM_E_Water_Neg_FD_161631 | JGI IMG/M metagenome (GOLD analysis project Ga0224742, IMG submission 161631) | Enriched cells from gastrointestinal tract of the lab mouse from Pacific Northwest National Laboratory (PNNL), Richland, Washington... | ecosystem: Host-associated > Mammals > Digestive...
TGAAATCATGTCTGCGGAGAGCTTCACAATCTCCGCTCCGCATCGGTAGTTTTCCGTCAGCATTATCTGCTTTGCCATTGGAAAGTCTGTAAGAAACCCCCTCATAATCCCCGGCGCGGCTCCCCGGAAACCGTAAATCGCCTGGTCGTCGTCTCCCACTAAAAAAAGATTGTTATCCGTTCCTGCAAGAAGCTTTAACAGCTCGTATTGCGGGGGATTGATATCCTGAAATTCATCTGCAAGAATATAACGGAAAAGCCGGCGGTGATTGTGAGGACAAATGCGGAGGCGGTTCAATATGCGGGGCTCTTAAGGGAGTATGGAATTCCTGTAAAAGGGCAGTATGTCAGGGAGGACGATATTTACCATGGCTTCATTATGGAGGATGTGAGCGCGTTTTTAGCTTATCTGTATGAGGGAGGAAAGCGCAGGGATTTTATCCGGTTTATGAATAAGCCGGACCGTTTTCTCACCCGGGAGGCTCTTCCTGGCGAGAAGGTGGAACGGGCGCAGATGGAGAGCTACTACAGGCAAAATCCGGCAATGCGCAGGGAAATCGACACAATTTTCAGGCAGCTGTCCATTGCAGAAAGGCTGCAGCCGCTTCTGGCGGTTTCGTTTTTCAGAAAAACCTGGGGATATGACAGATATCTCCGGCAGAGAGCAAAGGATTACAGGGAATTTCAGCGTTTCGTGAATCTGGCGGATAACGTGCAGGCGTGTTTTAAGGAATTGAAACCCCGAGCCGGTATCCGTGATTATATAAAGCAGAAAGCAGATAAAGCCGGAAATTCCATGCCCTCAACAAAACTTCAGGAGGGCGTTAATATCCTGACCATGCACGGCTCTAAGGGACTGGAATTTGAGAGAGTTTTTCTCCCTGATGTAAACGAGGGGATTATTCCGGGAAAGAATGTTATTACGGAAAGCGCGATAGAAGAGGAACGGAGGCTTCTGTATGTGGCAATGACGAGGGCAAAAGAGGAGCTGAATATTTACTGCACGAAAGAAAGGGGAAGAAAACCCTCCAGATATCTGGAGGGCCTTGTCCAATGCCAAAGTCATGTATCGTGTCAAGTCAACAACCCCGCGGCAGGCTGACGGGGTATGTGACCTTTCGCCGGGGCGCAGAAAACCGCGAAAATCAGTCTTCCGCCTCCACCAGCTCGTCAAATTCCACATTATCCAGATATTCGTCGAAAGCCTCCGATACAATTTCATATTCTTCGTCGTCCTCAATATATGCAAGCTCAGGCTCCTCATTGGGATTTTCTTCATTTTCACTGTAACGGTAAAACCATACCTCTCCGTCCTCGTTTTCCCCCTCTGCGTCAAGAGGCAGAAGAACGATATAATCTTGCTCTTTGACGGTAAGGATTGTGACAATGGAGCAGGTGACGCTGGTTCCGTCCTCCAAATCGAGGGTGACAGTCATTTCCATATCATTTTCCGGCTGATTTTTAGTTTTTTCACTGTTTTTGCTCATAATCGCTCCTTTTTTATAGACAAGTGTGACAATTCTTGTTACCATTATTTTACCGGTTCTTTCCGTATTATGCAATCATATATTACTTTCAGTTTTGGATATTATATTTCAATGTGTTAAAATTGATATTGGCGACAGGAGATAAAAGTGCAGGCAGGCTTTAGTTTTGTGACAGGAGGGCGCACATGGAAGCAAATTGGAGGGTGACATACTTTAAGCCGGACAGGCAGGGGGAATTTTTCGGGGGAACCAGTGTGAGATTTGCTGCAAATATGCTTACAGAGGAAGAGTGCGGCGTCATTTTATATGACCAAAACGGACGGGAACTACGTTTTCCTTTCAGCCCGGAGGGGAAAAGAGGGACTCTCTACGGGCTTGAAATAAAAGGCGGCGGGCTTGAAAACTATACCTACAATTTCTATATGGGAAAGCAGGTGATGACTTCTCCTTATGCCCGTGAAATCTGCGGACTGGAAAAATGGGGAGAATGCCAGGGCGTAAAACGACGGACAAAGGGACGGCTGGCCTGCCATGATTTTGACTGGCAGGGAGACGAGCCTTTAATGATTCCGCTTAAGGACAGTATCTTATACGGCCTTAATGTGCGGGCCTTTACCATGCATAAAAGCTCGGGTGTCAGGCGCCGGGGCACTTTCGAGGGAATTGTTGAAAAAATACCTTATCTGAAAAAGCTTGGCATTACGGCGGTGGTGCTTATGCCGTGCTATGAATATGATGAATGTATGCTGCCGGAGAAATCCCGCATACCGGCGCTTTTGCCAAAGACGCCTTCAGTGGAGAAAGGCGTTGTGCCCGAGCCTGAAAATTCGCAGCTTCGATTAAACTGCTGGGGATTTCAAAAGGGATTTTATTTCGCGCCGAAGGCATCCTACAGCGCGCAAAAATCTCCTGTAAAATCTTTCAAAAATCTGGTGCGGGAGCTTCATAAAAACGGAATTGAAATCATGATGCAGTTTTATTTCCCGTCGGAAACAGGACAGCTTTACATGATTGAGGTACTTAAATACTGGGTGGAGGAATATCATATCGACGGCGCGCGGGTCAGCGGTTTTTCCATTCCATGCCGTCTTTTTGCTGAGGAGCCTGTACTGAAAAATACGAAAATCTGGTGCGATTATTTACCGATGGAGGATATGCATATAATTGAAAACCCTGTTTTTAAAAATTTTCTTTCCAATAACGGCGGCTACAGGAACGACATCAGGCGGTTTTTAAAAGGGGATGAAGGGCAGATAAACCAGATGCTTTTTTATCAGAGACATAATCCGAAGGAGTACGGCGTGGTCAATTATCTGGCGGATTATGACGGTTTTTCCCTTTATGACAGCGTTTCCTATGAAAAAAAGCACAATGAGGCAAACGGAGAGGAAAACCGTGACGGAACGGATTTGAACTATACATGGAACTGTGGCGTCGAGGGGGAATCCCGCCGGAAAAACGTAAGGGAGCTGCGCAGGAAGCAGATAAAAAATGCGCTGGCCGTCCTGCTTTTGTCTCAGGGAGTGCCTTTTCTTTTCAGCGGAGATGAATTTGCAGACTCACGTCTGGGGAATAATAACTGCTACTGTCAGGATAATGAAGCAGGATGGATTAACTGGAAAAGCAACAGCTTTACAAATGAAGTTCTTGCCAGCGCGCAGTTCTTTATCAGTCTGCGCAAATCTCATCCCATTCTCCATATGAAGGATGAGCTTCTGGTAATGGATTCCATGGGGTGCGGCTATCCTGACATTTCCTACCACGGCATAGAAGCCTGGAAGCCCGATTTCAGTTATATCAGCCGGATTGTCGGAATTTTACTGTGCGGGAAATATGCGCCAAAGCCCGGCGACGACTCCTTTTATATTGCTTATAACATGCACTGGGAGAATCACAAGCTGGCGCTCCCAAAGCCCGATAAGAATAAACGGTGGATAAAAATAGCGGATACTTCGTTTCCGGCGGAAAGCTTTTCCGAGGAGGCCCTGGACGAGAAGATTTTTGCAGAAGATATTCCGGCTGAAAAATGCGTTTTCGAAAGAGGGAGGAAAAAAGGGGCTGTTACGGACAAGAAAAATCTGACTGTCGAACTTGGCAGCAGATGCATTGCCGTATTTAAAACGGCGCCGAATATGGCAGATGTCCGTATGGCGCGCGCAGGCAGAAAGAAGACCGTTCAAAAAGCGTGATATTATCTGCGCAGCCAAAGCGTCTGCTTAGATGTGAAAAGAAGGAAAAGGATTATGACTGCGAAAATCTGGAAGCATTTTAAAACAATTACTTATCATAAATATCTTGTGATGCAGGGATGCTTTAAAGTCGGCCTGTATAAGCAGGGGTTGCTTCACGACCTGTCAAAGTACAGCCCGGATGAATTTATTGTAGGCGCAAAGTATTTTCAGGGGGACAGGAGCCCTAACAACGCGGAGAGGGAAGCGATTGGCTATTCTTCCGCCTGGCTGCACCATAAGGGGAGAAACAAGCACCACTATGAATACTGGATTGATTACAGCACGAAAGCAATTGCCGGTGGAATGGCGCCGGCTCCCATGCCGGTAAAATATGTGGTGGAGATGCTGATGGATCGCATTGCGGCATGCAAGGTTTACAATAAAGACAGGTATACGGACGCATCCCCTCTGGAATATTACTCAAAGGGAAAAGAGAACGCCCCTATGCATCCCAGGACAAAAAAGCTTTTGGAGGGGCTGCTTCGCATGCTTGCCGAGCGGGGAGAAGAGGAAACCTTTCGCTATATCCGCAAAAGAATTTTACACAGGAGATAAGATTTAACAATTTCATTGCTCCTGCATATGATAAAGCATATGAAAAAGGAGTGATGAAAGTATGAATTGTCTGTTTTTAGTATTATTACTTTTGTGCTGTGGAAACAACGGTACCGGTTTCGCAGACGGGAACTGCGGCAGTAATAACGGCGGCGGATGCAGAGAGCATCACCATCATGACCGTCGGGATTCGGATTGCGGCTGCGGATGCCGGGATGGAAACGGCGGAAGATGCGAGCGGCCCGAGGAAGACAGCTGCGGGTGCAGGAATGATTTCCGGCCGGAACCGCGATTTGAGCAAAGACCCTTTATGTTCAACCAGAATTCCGACTGCGGCTGCGACAAGCCGCAAAATAACGACTGTAACTGAGAAGATGTGCGGGAAACCGCACATCTTTTTATCTGTGGGTAACGGGCTAAGGGGCATGCCTGTATGCATATTTGGCGGCGCCCGGGAACCTTTTTCCGCTCCGGGGCATCTTATAAGTAAAAGCCGGCAAAGCACCTGTAAAACAGGAACAGGAGGTGAGACATATCCATGACAGACAATGAGACGTTTACCACATTAATCAGACAATATTCGCCTGCCATGTACAGGCTTTCTTATGGAATCCTTCATTCCCGGGCGGACGCGGAGGATGCGGTAGGAGAAGCTGTTTTAAAGGCATACGAAAATCTGAACACGTTAAAGAAACCCGAACGATTTAAATCCTGGATTATGCAAATTACTGCAAATGAAGCAAAGATGATATATCGGAAGAAGCAGCGGACAAGCTGCGAGGCATCCGTGGAGGGGATGGCTCCGGCATTCGTTGACGATTATCATGAGCTGTGGGATGTGGTTATGAAGCTTGATTTGGTTTACCGGGAGGTGATTATCCTGTATTTTTATGAAGCTCTTTCCGTTAAGGAAATCGGACAGGCTCTTCATATTGCCCAGGGAACTGTAAAATCAAGACTTTTCAGAGGGAAAAAGCAGCTGAAAGCAATGCTGGAGGATTAAGTGGAGGATTGGAATGAGAGATAATTTTGATAACAGACTGTTCAAAATGGCAAAAAGAGAACAAATGATTCTTCCCAAAGAGCTTGCGGAAGAAATTGACGAAAGTATTCGCAGGCTGACGGCGGAAGGCACGGAAAATAGAATTACAGGGAGTACAGTCAGGGGCACAGCCGGTGAGAGAGCCGGCGGCACGGCAAAGAGCCGGAAAAAGAAACGGATGAATTTCAGACGTTCGCTTATTCTGGCAGCCGCCCTTGCTTCGCTTTTTTCCGTAACTGCCTTTGCGGCGGCCGGAGCCCTGAAGCAGCGTATGGAAGCCATGAATAAAGAAAAGCTGGAGGAGTATTTCGTGCAGATTCACAGCTCCTTTATGGGAGCCGACAATTATAACCGTTCTTATACGGACGAGGAGAGGGAGCGGATGGATGAGCTGCGTATTTCTTATGAAGAACAGGGGCTTTTTCCGGAGGGAGAGCTTACCATGCTTGACGAGGCGGAGGATTATAAGGGAAAAAATGTGGCCTTTTTCAAAAAGACCAGTACCTTCTTTTTCCCGGAGAAGGAAATGAGCGATGAGGAGCTCTTACAGATTATCGACTTTTATGCAAAGAGGGAATACAGCCTTCAGAAAATGAATGAAATGATAGCGGCAGGAGAAGCGGATTTCCCTAAGGAGGCAAAGCCGACGGTTCCCGATGAGGTTACGGATTTTTCTGTTCTTGACAGCAGCGCGGTTTTTCAGCCGGAGCAGGCGCTTACCATTGCGTACACAGGGGGTTTGTCCCTGCAGGCTGTGGCGGCCGGGACAGACTGCATTCTTCTGGCCGGGCGAAACACCATACACCGTATGGAAATCGGAAGCGGCGATTCGGTATTGCTCTATGACGGTTTTGATGAAAACACACTGATTACCGCATTGTGCCAGGATGGGGAAGGCAATGTATACGCCGGAGTGCTGAAAGAGACGTCAGATGAATATGAGGTCGGATTGACGGTAATTGATAAAAACGGCAGCTTTTTAAAGGAAATTGATATGTCTCCTTACATGAAAAACGGGGCTCTCTCCATCGGAGACAAACCCGGAAATGGTTATATCAGGCAGATGATGGCGGATGAGAGATATCTTTATTTTCGCGGCCGGGGATTTCAGGATGCGGATTTTCTTCTGATTATTGATAAAGAAGGAAATATGGTATCCCAAATGACCTCCGGGAAATACTTTGCAGACTGGATTTACGGCATGTGTATAGGAAAGGACGGCAAGCCTTATACTGTGGTCAGTGATGAAAACAACAGGTTTGGAATCGCCGCCATTAACCCCGGGAAGGGAACTTTAGAGGAAGTTTATCCTGCAATTGTATCCGAGGATACCATCAGCCTTGACCTGATTGGTCCCGGCTATGACGCGGATTTTGTTCTCTGGGGCTACAGCGGCAGCTTTTCCTTTAACCGAAACGAGACTGCCGCCACACAGGTAACGCCGGTATATGAAATGCCCTGCCCTGCGGAAGGCTCGCTGCGCCTCGTGCTGCCCGACGGAAGATTTGTGTTCGTCCACTGTTCGGAATACAGAAGTTATACTACGCAAAACGGCGATGAAGGTCATGAGAGAATCCCGGAAAAAAACATACTTTTATTACCTGCCGGGAATCAGGAACCCATAGGCCAACCTGTCGGCAAAATTTTAACAATGATTGACAAAAAAATTTTTTCATATTAAGATTACCATGTGTTTTTCTTTAAGGCAGTATGAAAGAAAGTGATGGTTAAACCTGTGAAAAATTTATTCAATCAGATTTTAAAATTCGGAATTGTGGGCCTGTTTTGTTTTTTTATTGATTACGGCATTACCATAATTATGACAAATGTATTCGGCGTTCACTATTTGATTTCCAAATTCTTCGGATTCATCATCTCGGCTGTGGTGAATTATCTTCTGAGCATCAAGTTTGTTTTTACTCAGAAAAAGGAGATGGACAAGGGGAAGGAATTCACCGTTTTCCTTATTTTATCGGCAATCGGGCTTGTGATTAACGAAATTGTAATGTATGTCTGCATTGACGGCATCTATGCCCACAGCGACCTGCTTAAGGAATATATTTCAGACTCGCTCATGGTATCCGTGGGAGCTGTGGCGGCGACCGGCGTTGTGATGGTATACAATTTTATTTCACGGAAAATGTTTCTGGAAAGAAAGTAAATTATGGATATCATGTGTTTTTCCGCATCTGCAGAAGGGATTTCTGCGGATGCGGAACGCTTCTGTGAAATCAAAAACCGGATTGTGGGAAAAAGCAGAGAACGCAGCGGAATCGGGACTTTGCAGGAAAAGACGATTCATGCCGTTTTAAAAGAGTTTTACGCGCCGGATGAAAACATGCAGGAAATCTCCATAGGCAGGTTTGTGGCGGATATTTATACCGGCTCTGATATTATGGAAATTCAGACAGGCCACTTTGACAATCTTAGGAGGAAGCTGGACAGCTTTCTTTCTGACTATCCGGTGACTGTGATTTATCCTGTTCCCCGAATCAAGTATTTAATATGGGTGGACACGGAGACGGGAGAATGTTCCAAACCCAGGAAAAGCACTGTAAAAGGCTCTGTCTACAGGGCTTTTTATGAGTTATATAAAATAAAAAAATACCTTTCAAATCCGAATCTTCGCCTGCGCTTTCCTTATCTTGAACTTGAGGAGCACAGGCTTCTTGACGGTTGGAGCCGGGATAAGAAAAAGGGCTCTCATCGCTATGACAGAATCCCCAAAACCTTTCTGGGCGAGGTGAGAATTGAGAGCTTAAATGATTACCTGCAATTGCTTCCCGCCGATTTGCCGGAGCCCTTTACCGCGGCGGAATTCGGAAAGGCTGTGGGAGAGAGGAAGGAAACGGCGGCAAAGGTGGCACATGTTTTAAATTATCTGGGAGTCATCGAGAGAGATGAGAACAGAGGCCGGGCGTATACTTATCGCAGAGCGGATAATAGGGAACGATAAAATTGATGACTATGGAGAAGTTTTGCGTTATAATGTGTTTCATGCAGAGCTTGTTATAAGGCATGCAGAGGATAGGAAAGTCAGAAAAATGGAAAATGCAATTAATTTAAATGAAATAAATATAGATTCGAAGCCGCCGGAAGACGAACCGGCCCGTCAGTACTATTTTATGGCAAAATGCCGCCGGTATGTGAAAGCGGAGAGCGAACGCCTGGGGCGTCCGCTTACTGCGGCGGTGATAACTTTCGGGTGTCAGATGAATGCCCGGGATTCGGAAAAGCTGTCCGGGATTCTTGAAAGCATCGGTTATCTGCCGGCGGAGGATGAAAACGCGGATTTTGTTATTTACAATACCTGTACCGTAAGGGACAATGCCAACCAGAGAGTTTATGGCCGCCTGGGCCACATCAACAGCCTGAAAAAGAAAAACCATCACATGAAGGTGGCTCTTTGCGGCTGTATGATGCAGGAGCTTTCCGTGATTGAAAAAATCAAAAAAAGCTATCGCTTTGTGGATTTGGTTTTCGGAACCCACAATATCTACAAGTTTGCGGAGCTTTTGGCGGAAATGTTTGACAGCGGCGATATCTGCGGGACACATTCCGGCGGTCAAAACGCGTCTCACAGAATAATAATTGATATTTGGGAGAACACGGACAAAATCGTGGAAGACCTTCCGGTGGAGCGTAAATATCCTTTTAAATCAGGGATTAATATTATGTTCGGCTGCGACAACTTTTGCAGCTACTGCATTGTGCCCTATGTGAGAGGGCGCGAGCGGAGCCGGAGCCCGGAGGATATCCTGCGTGAAATCAGTGCGCTGGCCAGGGACGGTGTGGCGGAAGTCATGCTGCTGGGGCAAAATGTCAATTCCTACGGCAAAACGCTGGAGAATCCGATTACTTTTGCGCAGCTTTTACGGGAAGTGGAGCAAATCGAGGGAATTGAGAGAATCCGCTTTATGACCTCCCACCCCAAGGATTTGTCGGATGAGCTGATTGCGGTGATGAAAGAATCAAAAAAGATATGCAGGCATCTCCATCTGCCCCTGCAGTCAGGCTCCACCCGGATTTTAACTGCAATGAACAGGCGGTATACAAAGGAGCAGTATCTTGCCCTTGCGGAAAAAATCAGGAGAGAAATCCCGGATATTTCCATCACTACCGATATTATTGTGGGCTTTCCCGGGGAAGAGCCTGCCGATGTGGACGAGACTATTGATGTGATTAAAAAAGTACAGTATGACAATGCCTTCACCTTTATCTATTCCAAACGTACGGGGACGCCGGCAGCGGCAATGGCAGAGGCCATGACCGGAACCCCGGAGGAAAATCTGGAAAGAGAAATGATGGTAAAGGAAGGTTTTGACCGCCTGCTTAAGGTGGTTCAGGATACCGCAAGGCAGCGGGTGGCGAGGCTTGAAGGACAGATACTTGACGCTCTTGTGGAGGAGGTCAATGAACAGGACAGCCGGCTTTTGACGGGGCGGCTCTCCAATAATACCATCGTGCATTTCCCGGGGGATAAAAGTCTTATCGGCCGGATTGTGCCGGTTTATTTAAAAGAATGCCACGGCTTTTATTATCTTGGGGAAAAGAGGTAATTGTATTTGTGTGGAGTCTGCCAGGCAAAGGATATGACATATGCGGGCAGAAGCTGCAAAAGATTTGAGGTAAAAAATGGCAGAAATGACACCAATGATGACAAAATATATGGAAACCAAAAAGGAGTACCCTGACTGTATTCTTTTTTATCGGCTGGGTGATTTTTACGAGATGTTCTTCGAGGATGCCCTCACGGCTTCAAAGGAGCTGGAAATCACGCTGACCGGAAAGGACTGCGGGCTTTCGGAGCGTGCTCCCATGTGCGGCGTTCCCTATCATGCCGTTGACGGATACTTAAACAAGCTGGTTTCCAGGGGGTATAAGGTGGCCATCTGCGAGCAGGTGGAGGACCCGAAGCAGGCAAAGGGACTGGTGAAGCGGGAGGTCCTGCGGGTGGTGACTCCCGGAACCAATTTGAATATGCAGAGCATGGACGAGGGCCGCAACAGCTTCATCATGAGCATTGCCTATTTTGAGGAGAAGACGGGCATTTCCGTTGCGGACGTCACCACAGGCGACTATTTTCTCACAGAGGTAAACGACGCCAGAAAGCTTCTGGATGAAATCAACAAATACAGCCCGAAGGAAATCATCTGCAACGACGCGTTTCTCGTAAGCGGGGTGGATATTGAGGATTTAAAGGACAGACTCCACATTTCTTTATACTCGCTGGAGGCCCACTATTTTGATGAGGACAGATGCAGAAAAAGCCTTTTAAAGCATTTTCATGTAAGTACTCTGCAGGGGATGGGGATTGAGGATTTTCCCACAGGGATGATTGCCGCCGGGAGCCTTATGCTGTATCTTCTGGATACCCAGAAAACCCCGCTGGAGCACTTCACCCATTTATATCCGTATCTCACCAGCAGATATATGCTCCTTGACAGCTCCACGAGAAGAAATCTTGAGCTGATGGAAACCCTGCGGGAAAAGCAGAAGCGGGGCTCCCTTTTGTGGGTGCTCGACAAGACAAGGACTGCGATGGGCGCAAGGACTCTGCGCACCTTTATTGAACAGCCGCTGATTGATAAAGAGGAAATAGAAAAACGCCTGGACGGTATTGAGGCGCTGCTTCGTCAGGCTATGAGCCGGGATGAAATCAGGGAGTATTTGAATCCTATTTACGATTTGGAGCGGCTTCTTGGACGGGTAAGCTATAAGACTGCCAACCCCAGGGATTTGATTGCGTTCAAAAATTCCCTTCAAATGCTGCCTCACATTAAGACGATGCTCCGGGATTTTGATGCGGAAATCTTAAAAAGTATTGACAGTGAAATCGACAGCCTTTCCGATGTGTGCAGTCTGATTGAAAACGCAATCGGCGACGAACCGCCCATTGCCGTCAGAGAAGGCGGAATCATCAGAGACGGCTTTGACGATACCATAGACAATCTGCGCCATG
>Ga0224742_10419_pt1 | contig 11208 bp, 7 predicted proteins | sample LIM_E_Water_Neg_FD_161631 | JGI IMG/M metagenome (GOLD analysis project Ga0224742, IMG submission 161631) | Enriched cells from gastrointestinal tract of the lab mouse from Pacific Northwest National Laboratory (PNNL), Richland, Washington... | ecosystem: Host-associated > Mammals > Digestive...
ATGCCATCCCGGTACTGGAGTCTTACGGAGTCGGCCAGACTCCGGGAGAGGTCCTGCTGATTATCAACGCCTATGGAATCAACTGTATGACCATCGACTGTGCGCTGGAGGCCAAGCGGCTGGGCGTATCCACCATCGCCATCACCTCCACCTCCTTCGCCAGGGAGCTGCCGAAGGACCATCCCTCACGCCATCCCACAGGGGCGAACCTTTTTGAGTCCGTGGATGTGTTCATTGACAACCATCTGCCCTATGGCGACGCCATTGTGGAGCTGGAGGGCTGCGAGCAGAAGGTGGGGGCCACGTCCACGTTTTGCAACTGCTTTGCGGTAAACTATCTGGTGGCGGAGTCTTGCCGCTACATGGCCTCCAAGGGGTTCACGCCGCCGGTGTTCCGCAGCGGGAACATGCCGGGAGGCGACGAGTACAACCGGGTGCTGGTGGAGAGATACACAGGCCGCTGCCGCCTGCTGTTCTGAGAGGCCGGAGGAAACAAGGCAATGACAAAAGAATTTGTGGTAGACCGCCTTCTGGTGCGGCAATTCGCGACGCGGGAGGATATGGGCCGGGCGGCGGCAGGGGCCGTACGGGAACAGCTTCTGGAGACTCTGGCCCGGAAGAAGGAGGCGAACGTGCTCTTTGCCGCCGCCCCGTCGCAAAACGAACTGCTTTCCGCCCTGGCTGCCGCACCCGATGTCCCCTGGGAGCGGGTAAACGCCTTTCATATGGACGAGTATGTCGGGCTGGCGGAGGACGCACCCCAGGGCTTTGGAAATTTCCTGCGGCGGTCGATTTTCGAAAAGCTCCCGTTCCGAAGCGTCTCCTATCTCCGTGGCGGCGCGGAGGACTTGGAGGCTGAATGCCGGCGGTACGCGGCGGCGCTCCAGACCCACCCGCTGGACGTCGCCTGCGCCGGAATCGGGGAGAACGGACACCTTGCCTTCAATGATCCCCACGTTGCGGACTTTCAGGACGCCCGGGCGGTGAAGCTGGTGGAGCTGGATGAGACGTGCCGCCTCCAGCAGGTTCACGACGGCTGCTTCCCCTCGCTGGAGCAGGTGCCCAGCCAGGCCCTGACGCTGACCATCCCCGCGATCTTGCGGGCGTCGGCCATCGTCTGCGTCGTGCCGGCCCGGACAAAGGCGCTGGCGGTCCGGACGGCCCTGCGGGAGGAGATCACCCCCCACTGTCCCGCCTCTGCGCTGCGGCTGCACAAGCACGCGGTGCTGTACATTGAAACAGAGAGCGCGTCGCTGCTGGAAAAGGAGGCGTAGCCCATGGGAGAGCTGCTGATATACAACGGCCGCTTGCTGACGCAGGAGCGGCAGATCGACGGCGGCGCCGTGCTCTTGCGGGAGGGACGCATTGCCCGGGTGTATGAGGAGAAACCGGAGGACCTTCCGCCGGACACGGAGTATCTGGATGCGGAGGGCCGGTACATTGCCCCGGGCTTTGTGGATATCCACGTACACGGCGGCGGCGGAACAGAGTTCATGTGCGACACGGCGGAAGAGGCGGAGACCGTCTGCATGACGCACCTCCGTCACGGGACCACCAGTATCGTGCCAACCACCTCTTCCGCCGCCCGGCAGGCGTTCCTGCGGTCCATGGACAGCGTCAACCAAGCGGCCCGGCAGATGGCCCATGGGCCGGAAATACTGGGTATCCATATGGAGGGACCTTATTTTGCCGACAACCAACGGGGAGCCCAGGACCCCCGGCATGTCCGGAATCCGGACCCGGCGGAGTATTTGCCCATTCTGGAGCAGTATCCCAATATTATCCGCTGGTCGCTGGCCCCGGAGCTGCCCGGCGCGCTGGAGATGGCGGCGGACCTGTGGAAACGGGGGGTACAGCTTTCCATCGGCCACTCGGACGCACTGTACGAGGAGGCGGTCCGGGCATATGAAAACGGGTTTACGTCCATTACGCATTTTTACTCGTGTACCTCTACCGTCCGGCGCATCAACGCCTATCGCCACGCGGGAATTGTGGAGGCCGGATACCAGCTGGACGATTTGTATGTGGAGGTGATCGCGGATGGCAGACACCTTCCGGCGAGTTTGTTAAAGCTGATTTATAAGATCAAGGGAGCGGACCGGATTTGCCTGGTCACCGACGCCGTAAGCCCGGCGGGCTTGGCGGAGGTGCCGGATAAGCTCTATAGCCGGACCTGCGGCACGGATGTGATTGTGGAGGATGCGGTAGCGAAACTGCCGGACCGTTCCGCCTTTGCGGGAAGCGTCGCCACGGCGGACCGCCTGGTCCGTACCATGCATCAACTGGCGGACGTGCCGATGCGGGAGGCCGTGAAAATGATGAGCGCGACGCCGGCGAAGTGCATCGGCGTGTTTGACCGGAAGGGCTCCATCGCGGAGGGAAAGGATGGAGATATCGTGCTCTTCGACGACCAGGTGTCGGTCTCAGCGGTCATTGTCCGGGGAGAGCATGTGGTGTGAGAGCTGAATCAAGCCGTCAGAGCTTGCTTCCGGAGGGACAGACTGCTTTTGAAAGGCAGAAAGCGCGGCGGAGATGCGCGAGGGACGGCGACAAAACGATACCCAACCATGGTTAACACACAAGGCGGGAGCATCGCGTAAGATGCTCCCGCCGGTTTGATTGGTTCCATAATATGGAATGTTTGGCAGGCGGAAGGCCCGTCAAAAGATGCCCTGAATTACAGAAGCGTTCTGGAAATTATCTAGGGAACCGCTGAATTAATCCCCCAAAATGATAGAAGATGTGATAAAATAAGGGAAAAAGGGCGCGGGGTATGAAACAGGAAAGTTTTAGCGATAAGGAATACAGGAGCCGAAAAAAGAAAACAAAACGAGAAGAATTTCTGGAAATCATGGACGAGATCATCCCGTGGGAGGAATGGGTATCGCTGGTTGTCCCCCACTATCCAACCGGGAAACGCGGCCGTCCGCCGATTGAGATAGAAACCATGCTGCGGATGTATCTGCTGCAATGCTGGTTCAGCTTATCCGATGAAGGAGTAGAGGACGCAATTTATGACAGCTATGCCATGCGCAAATTTATGGGGATCAACTTTTTCGAGCAGGATGTCCCGGACGCCACGACGCTGCTGCACTTTCGGCATCTGTTGGAGGAGAAGGGCATCGGAAAGCTGTTTTTTGACGCAATCAACCGCTACCTGGAACGGGCTGGACGGATGATGCGGGGCAGCAGCATCGTAGACGCCACGCTGATTAGTGCACCCAGCTCTACAAAAAACGCGGAGAAAAACGGGATCCGGAGATGCACTCGGTGAAGAAGGGAAACCAATGGCATTTTGGTATGAAGTGCCATACCGGCGTGGATGCCGGGAGCGGCGTTGTCCACACAGTGGAGGCCACCGCCGCCAATGTCCACGATGTCACTGTAGCGGCAAGGCTTCTGCTTCGGTTTTCGAAAGACCGTTTGCCGGGGGCTGAGAAAAATCTTAACCGATTGCACGTTCTCTTCGCCAGCGCAAATCTGTACATGTTTGCCAGGGCGGGCGGTTCCCTATGCCCCGCCTAAGGTTTTTGCGCCCTTCGACCGGGCTGGGATTGGGAAAGTGAGGAATTCTTCCCCCAATATGGTCCTTTATTGGACGTTTCCTTTACCTTCGTCTGTTTGCCTGGCTCTTACCTGCTTTAATCAGTGCTTCCCTAATGTACAGCCAAACAGAGCGCTCTCATCAAGTGTAATGTCCTCTGGTTGCTAACTGTATACCCTGCCTATATCGGTTTTGCCTGTATTTTTCAAAGCTCTAAAACGGCATTTTTTCGTAAATATTCCTGTACTCAACGCCTTCAGTCGGTCATTCTCCTGCACAGCACGTGGATACGGAACTCATTTTAATAAGATACGATTGCATGAAGCCGCACATCCAATGGGGCATACGGAGAACAGCCGCAGGCGCGAAAATCGTACTTTCTCTGCTGGAACCTACTCATCAGCATCTTCTGCATATCGTTTTGTCACTTTCAACCCTCTAATCATTTTTTAGTAGAATTCGTTTACAAGTCATCATCATTCGTTGGAGGAGGGAACATAGAATGAAACCGAGAATGAGTTTTCAGGATTGGTGCATCCAAAACCATGCGTATCTGATTCTCCATTTTTATCTTGAAGGCAAAAACCCTACCCCTCCCGATGAGATCGGATTTTCTTCAGGTAAACATGTACAGTTTCGTTGTCATGTCTGTGGACTGTCGTGGAAGCGCACGTTAAATCACATTACAAATCATCCGCTTGTTCAAACTTGCCCATACTGTGAGCATCGAAAACCGAGTCCATTCTATAATCTTGCAACAGAATATCCGGAGTTAAAAGAAGAATGGGACAATGAAAAAAACTTATTTTCGCCAGAAACCTGTCTGCCTCACTCAAAAAGAAGTGTTTACTGGCGCTGTGCCAAAAACCACTTTTGGAAAGCTGTTATTGGGGATCGTGTTGATACAGTGGATAAAGCCAGGAAATCAGGATTCCTAATATGCCCTTATTGCTCCGGAGAGCGGATATCCGCAACCTATAACTTGGCAATAGAATATCCGGAAGTTTCCAGAGAGTGGAACTACATAAAAAATAAAGGTCTAAAGCCGGAAGACTTTTCCCCGCACAGTAACCAAAAGGTTTGGTGGATATGCGGCTATGATTCATCGCGCCAATGGCAGGCAAAAATTAGTAATCGTACATCCCTGAGCCGGGGATGCCCGCAGTGCACCAAGGAATTTAAGATGTCTTATCCTGCCCGGGCATTATTCTACTACCTGAGGAAAGCCTATCCCAACTGTGTCTGCGAAAAACCATTTCAGAAATACAAAATCGATATTTTCCTTCCTGACATCGATTTGGTACTGGAACATGACGGATATTATCGACATTCCAGCGATACAGATAAAAAGAGAGCGGAACGAAAAGATCATGCCTTGCGTAAAGCCGGATACCAGGTGCTTCGGGTTTGCGACAGTAAGGATCTGACTGATCCGGTCGTCTCTCAGGATACGAAGATTCTATATCGGTATGATGAGCGCAACCAGTATCTTGACCAAATGATTGCCGCTACATTTTGTTATCTTGGATTGCCTCCGCTTGATTTCAACCACCGGCGGGACCAATATGAGATCAATCAAATGTACTTCCATGAGCGAAAAAAGCGCACTCTTGCGGTGGAGTACCCCGAGATCGCAAAGGAATGGAGTTCCAAAAATCCGAACAAGCCCGATACCATACTCAGCGGTTCTCCTCGAAAGGTTTGGTGGTATTGCCTGAAGTGTAAGCAAGAATATCAGGCGACGGTGGCCAGTCGGACTAAGAACCGCTCAAACTGTCCGTTTTGTGCCAATCTTAGGGCATATGAAAAAAACTGTTTGGCTACTCTCCGACCAGAAATAGCTGCTCAATGGCACCCTGAACTGAATCTTCCCCTGACGCCGTACGATGTGGTTCCCGGTTCGGAAAAAGAAATATATTGGAAATGTTCGAATGGCCACACCTGGAAATCAGCCATCTCCTCCCGCACCAGTTCCCGCGAAAGCAGATGCCCCATTTGTCATCCACGAATCGCGTCCTCTCGGCAACCCGCAAAACCTATGGATTCTACGCTTGTTCAGATCTGGCATCCCACAAAAAATCTGCCATTGATCCCGGATAATGTGGCAAGCCAGTCAAATAAAAGATTCTGGTGGCGATGCGAAAGAGGGCATGAATGGCAAAGTTCTCCCAGCCATCTTCATAGGCTTTCCCCCTCAAAGAGGTGTCCCTTTTGTAATGATCGTGCTGTCTGCGCGGATAATTCCCTGCTTACCCGAAGTCCCGAATTGGCTCAGGAATGGGATCGCGAACTCAATTTCCCGTTAACGCCGGATCAGGTACTACACTGCTCCGGCAAGAAATATTGGTGGCGGCGCGGAGAATTTGTGTGGCAGGCCAGTGTGAAGGACCGTCTGAGCAAAGGGGACTGTATTCCTCGCAGTCAATACCTAATCTGTAACCAACACTTGCGGCTGTCTGTGACCCATCCCGATCTGGCGAAACAATGGGACAGCCTGAAAAATGGCTCTTTGACACCGGACCAGGTGACTGCACGTTCCAATAAAAAAGTGTGGTGGAAGTGTACTGACTGTGGTCACAGCTGGCAGACATCCCCTGATAACCGGTTTTGTGGAAGCGGCTGCCCTGCTTGTGCCCGAAGACGCCGCCGCATCATTTTTATCAACGCATGACACAAAGTCGCCGATTTCCTTTGGCACATCTATCACCGCCATCTTCAGCACGCCAGCAGCTTTTCCAGGTTCTTGCCATGCCGCTCCACCATATGGTGTGTGCGTCCTGCTCAGTGTGGAAGTAAGTATCCGCCGTAAATTTATAGTTGCTGTGGCTCAACCGTCTTTCAAGGAATGCCCGAGGCCAACGCGCAGCTATGCCCTTATAGCATAATGTATTATTCAGTTTTCCGCTGAATTTCGGGTGTTGCTTGTCCCCGTTAAGCGTTGCAATTCAGCGTGTTCAAGATTTTTACATCGGGTGGCGCGTATGCGTCCCGGTGGGAAATAGTAACACACTTACAACGCAAATTTGAAATTAACTTTTCAAGCATCTTTTTCAGGAAATTCACATCGATTCAGCGGATTTTATACTTGCAAAGCCCATATAAGCGTGATATACTATCAATAGAAATTCTGCCAAATTTCGTTCATCCTTTCCGCTTTATCCAGCGGCAAAGGGAACCGCCCGTGGATCAGGCAACCACGGGCGGTTTTTTATTGGCCCCGGCCACGGCTCCAAAAAGCTGTTGGCCGGGTTTTGTGCTTCCCGGCCCACTCCTACAATGGGCCGGGGTTAAAGGTAACGAGTATGACCAAAGAAAAGCTGTTGGGATAGGTGGCAATAAAAAGGGGGCGGACGTGCTTTTTCAGGATATTTCATTATGCCGTTTCTCCCTCCAAAAGCTGGTTTAGCTGGACTATACCCTTTTTGTGGTATCGGTAAAGGCTTTGCATACAATATGATGGTATTTGCATTTCCATTTGTATCCATGTCATTTCCCGGCCTGATCCCGTTAGCCCATAGCGCATCAATAAAATTTCCTGGGCAGTCTGATCCGGTATCTGTTTCACCAACTCCACAACCTTCCCCCGCTGGGTGGATAGTTCATCAATACGGCCCTGTAAATAGCCCTGGAAGGCCGCTATATTGGCTTTGGTGTTCGGGGATAGGTGAATACCCACATGGGGAACCGGGGCCGCTTTAAGGGCTTGTAATTGCCTTATAAGATATTGTGTATCAGTTGAATTTTTTAGCATTCTTTCAGCGGGTGACAATTCAGCCATAGCCCATTACACCCCTTCCCCGGAAATGTCCAGTTTTTCTGCAAAGTCAGCCGTCCAAGCCTCCATGATCCCATCAAGATCAGTGTCCTTGGAAATATGGTTTTCATTGTGCTGTTCAACGGTAATTTGGGCAGTAGTATACCGGTTGATTGCTTCTCGCTCCGCAATATCCCGCAAATATTTCAAATCTTCATCGGTGTATTCAATGGCATCAGCGGTGGCGGCGGTGTTGGCGGCGGTATCCCCGGTATTGCCATAAATGCCTTCCAGGTTGTTCCCGAAATCGTCAAAACCCATTTCATCCAAAGTGGGCATCTTGAACATTCCAGAAACGGTATCTTCGATCCCCTCACCGAAATTGTAACCCAAATCATAAGCGGCCCCATACTCAAGCCGCCCAAGTTTCAGATCATCGGCGTTCATTTTCGCCATTACTTCCTCACCCTTGCCAAAGGTATCTTCTACCCAACCGCCCAAGCTGTCACGCCAGCCCTGAACGGCCCCGGAAAGGTCAGAACCGAAAATGGCATCAATGGCCCCGGCTAAAGTTTGAAGCACCCCAAGCACCGTATCCGCCAAATCAAAGAATAGACGGGCCACGGCTCCAACAGGATCAGTGAACACGTTGCCAATAAAATTCGCCACAGAAGCAACCGAATTGTAAATCAGGACGAACACATCAACGGCAATGTTCCACAGGGCCACGAAAATATTTCCGATAAACGCAAGCGCCGCCATAAATGCGCCGCAAATAACCCCCGTGGCTGAAACGCTTGTTCCGGCAAATTTGTTGACCGCCGCCACAGCCGCATAAAAGGCCGCTATCAGGGCGATCACCAGAATAACGATCCAGACAATGGGACAGGCATACATAGCGGCATTTAGGCCATATTGGGCCGTAGTTTCCGCCCATGTAGCCCCGGTAACAATCATTGTTTCCGCCGCCATCAATCCTTTTGCAACTGCCACGGCTCCACTTGCGGCGGCACTTGCCAATTCTGCCGCTTTAACCAAAAGCAAATGCCCATGGTAAACACCCAAGGCCCCGGCCACACCCAACACGATTGGCCCAAGCCAACTCCAATTTTCCGCAAACACCGTGGCAACATCCAGCCCAAGAGTTGCGATCCAGGTTAGAATTGTGATCAGGGCGGAAAGGCCGTCCGTGAACCACGTCAACACGGTTTCGATTTGCGGGAATTTTGAAGTGAACACGTCAAAAAATTTCAGGGCGGCGGGATACAGCCGGTTTCCAAGCGTTTCCCGCAAATCCCCAAGGGAGTTGTTGAACTGAATAATTTTTCCTTCGGGGGTATTGCTCATATTGTCATACAGGCCATCCCACGCTTCAGCGATCACGGAATTGATAGCGGCGGCGGCTTGCATATCGGAACTCATATCCAGGTATTCAGCGCCCAAGGCTTCCACAATTTGGGCTTGCGTGGCCGTCCCCTCAATGATTGCTTTTTGCGCGTCTGTAAATTCAAAGCCCTTTTTGGTCATGGCTCCATAGGAACCGGTCATAAGCTTACCAATACCGGTGGCATAGTCAACCATGGCCTTACTGTCCACGGCTCCGCCGCCGCTCATGCCCATGGAGTAGTTGGCAAGGGTATCCATCATGGAGATAATGGCTTCCGTGTCTGAAAAGTAGGTAGCCAATTCAGCGGCCCCGGCAAGCATGGCTTCATCCCCGTAAATGCCCCGGCCCTGGATTTCAGACGCTTTAGCGGCGATAGCGTCAAAGGCGCTTACCGTTTGGGTGGTGTCCGCCTGAACCCCAATAGTGATTTGGGTTCCATCCACCCCACCCACGAAATTGTTATAGGCGGTGGCGGCTCCGCCCGTGTCAAGGGTCAAAGTGTTTTCCAGGGTATTCCTATCAATGGCCCTGGTCAATTCATCATAGACAGCCGCCGCCCCGTTTGCATCCAGGGCAAGGGTGTTTTTCAGGGTGGAACCGTCCACCCCGTTTGCAAAGGCGGAATAATCCAGTTCAGCGGGGTTGGTATTCAGGGCAAGGGTGTTTTCAAATGTGTTCCCATCCAGGCCCCCGGTATCCCACGCCACATCAACCGCCGTTTTCGCCGTGGCCCCGTCAAGCTGGTTCAAAGCATCTTCACAGGCGGACAGGGAAGCGGCGGCTTCATCAGCATTGGTGGCAACGGGGATTTCTATATCTTGCGCCCCCATATTAGCCAAAACCAATTTCAACTGATTTTCTGCGTTGCGCTGGATATTTGCCAATTCAAAATTTTCCTTACCCCAATTCAGGGCGGACTTTACCCCGGCAATGCTCACCACCGTTGCCAAAATGCCCTTCAGCTTGTTTCCAAGCCCATCAACGGCGGTGGTTCCTTCCCTCACATTATCGTTAAAATCATCCTGCGCCCGGTCAGCGTCCCGCACATGGTCGGCCATTCTGTCCCATTCCGCCGTTGAATCCGCCACAAGTTCACGGGCCTGTTGAAGCGCCGCCGTATCAATCACGTTCGCTGAAAGGTCTTGAACATTTTCAAAGGTGTTAATCAGCGTGTTCATAGCTTCATGGATTTTATGAATTGGGCCGCTCATACCGTCATAAATAGCCAATGCGCCGCGCACAGTTGCCATTATGTAACACCACCTTTCTTGACTTTCCGGCGCTCTAATTCAGCCGTTAAGCAGTATTGATAAATTGCCGCCGCTGGGATTTTTGCCGGAACCCGGCCTTTCTTGCTGATTTCTTTTTTTGATCTGTCCCGTGGTCAGTTTCATAGCAATCACTGAATTTTTACGCAAAATTTCATACCATTTGAAATCCTTGTTCAGCAGTAAAACCCCATTGGGGGAAATCTGGCTGGGCAAATGCTCCAAGGGGACATTGGGATTAGGCTTATAGTTGATTTGCGGAATCAGTGGGATCAGCGCATACCGCACAGCCCACAGGTTTTCATTGATAATCTCAATGTTTGGGTTTTCGTGTTGTAACATGATAGTTCACCACTTTTCAGATTTAAGAACCCCCTGAAGGTTCCGGTTTCCCGGCCTTCAGGGGGAACCCGTTTCACTACTGCAAATCCGAATTGACAAAAACCACCAAATCCTTATCGGGATCGGCCCCCATTTCAAACAGGCGGTTTTTAGCGGCAATTCTGGCCGCTTTGACTTCCTCATAACTGGTAAACATCCCGGACGCTCTGAAATTTTCCGGGTTCATATCGCGCATTTTCTCTTGAAGGGCCAGCATTTCAAACACGCCATAGAACCGCCGCGCATCCATCACGGCATCAATATGATCCTGGGCCGTTCTCATAGCAGGGGCAATTTTCAACAGCAGTTCTTCTTCCTCTAGCTTGATACAGGCCGTTATATTGGCGGTGGCCCTATGGATTGCCTGAAGGCGCTGATCCTCATAGGCCAGCGCACCAGCGGAAACGGCGTTGGCATCCGCATTGGCTTTGGTGATCCCAAGGTCACGGCCAGCGAAAATGTAAATCCGGGCCAGCCGGGTTTCATTCTCAACGTGGAAATCACGCTGTTCAATAAATTCCCGCTCCTTGTTCGGCTCCGTGGAATTGTTGTAACGCTGGATCATGCTTTGGATTTCCGGCCATTCATCCGCCGTGGGCCGGGGAACAGCGGCGGCATATTCCTGATTGGCTTCTTTCTGCGCGGCATCCAGCAAGGCGGCAATTTCATCATGCGCCGCCTTGTTCTTGGTGTCGTAGGTGTCCCGGATAGCCTGTTTCTTTGCGGCCCAAATTTCAGCGCCCACAAAAAACTTGTTGCCCTGGATCGTGGTGTATTTGCAATCAGCGATTTCCTTGTATTTCGCCATTTCCAAATTCATGATTTTCTGAAGCTGGGCTTTTACCTGGGCTTTCAGCTTTTCAAAATCGGTCAT
>Ga0224742_10423_pt1 | contig 11125 bp, 9 predicted proteins | sample LIM_E_Water_Neg_FD_161631 | JGI IMG/M metagenome (GOLD analysis project Ga0224742, IMG submission 161631) | Enriched cells from gastrointestinal tract of the lab mouse from Pacific Northwest National Laboratory (PNNL), Richland, Washington... | ecosystem: Host-associated > Mammals > Digestive...
GATATTTCACTGCAAATTTCATTGCTATATTGGCCTTCGAAATTTCAAGTTCTTCCATAAAATCGTTTAAGTCACAGGAAAACAGCTCAATCGTAAAAAGTTTTTTCATTTTCGAAGACTGCGTGATAATCTGGAATTCGTGCTACTGGTTTTTCTTAGGCTTCCATGGAGGGGGAGACAATAATGTCGTTCTTTCAATATCAGGTAAACCAAATCAAGCCGCCTAAAGACGGCATTCTAATTGACAATCATACGGTTCATCTTCAACATGTTTTTGATTATAAACTTCTGCCTCAACACAACCCATTGATTTGTAAAAGGCTTGGCTCTCAACGGCTGAGTGTGCCGATATGTAAAGCTTTTTAGCCCCTTTCTGTTTCGCCCATTCCTTGGCCGCTAGAAAAAGCGTTCTGCCAATCCCCTTATTTCTCATATCTTCTGAGATATGGATACTGGACAAGTCGCAATACCCCTGTTCATCACCAAATATTTCTGGCTCCACTGAAACAAAACCTTTCAATTTTCCGTCATAAAAAGCAGCATACACAAAACCATTAGAACGAATCGTATTTTTTAAGCAAGAAATCAGAATTTGGTAATCCTTTTCTGTCCAATCATCAATAAAAGGTGAATCTTTGATCATCCATTTGCCATTTTCTTTACGCCAGCATTTTGTAACAATTTGATGTCGGATAAAATCCTTGAACAATTCCCGGCAAATTTCCTCTGTATATAAAGCTCTACATACCACCATAAATTTTATTCTCCATTTTCTCTCTATGCCTAAAAAACCGTTTTTCTGCGCTGCCTAACTCCTACCCAAATGGGAGTTTGTGGAGATGAATAGTAAAAATATGGTATGGTTCAATCCAAAGGGATACGAAGGACAAGAATATGTGGAATTAAGGCTGAATGCACCAAAAAGTGAAAAAATATTTTTGGAATTTAATCCACTTAAAATCTCTGATACGCCTGACTGGAATCCAAAGTGGGAAGAATGGCACTGTTATAGAAGCCCTTTAAGGATATATAGGCAGGATTATGAACTTATAGTTGATTATTTTAATAAAATATATCCTATTATGGACGCATTTGATGGAACGCTTGAGCAGGCTTTTGATGTCTGCTTTGATAATTGGATTGGAAAAAGCGATTGGTTAAGAATCATTTTTGAAATAGAACAGGATTCAAATTGTGTTCTCCATGGGAGAAGAGCTTTTTTCATGGATTTTCTTGCATGGCTAAAAGAAGCACTTAAACACACGTCGATTATCGTAGTTACGGGAAACTTATAATTATTTACCAATTTCCATTTGTGTAGGAGTTAAGCAGCGCAGAAAATCAGGATTTGAAGGCAACAAGGTGAAGAATAGAAGTGTAAAGAATTGATTATGGAGGAGAAAGACATGATATTGAAGAACAGTTATCCTGTTTGTGAATATGACACAAGTAGAGATCCTATTATTAATCCTGCAAATTTTTTAGAAAAAACGCTTCCCCCTAAATGTGTCATCACATTTTTCCGAAAAGAGCTTGACCTGTTTGTCCGTAAACATAATCTGCCCGTCATCGGGTATCTTAATTCGGAAATATTTGATATACCCATTTATGAGTATAAATACGGCACAGATAAACTTTGTATTACGATGGCATTCTGCGGTGGGCCGGGTGCGGCGGTAACGCTTGAAGAACTGCATGCTATGGGATGTGGGAAATTTATCATCTGCGGGGGTGCGGGATCATTGACAAAAGACAGCAAAGTAGGAGAGATAATTATCCCGGTCTCTGCGGTAAGGGATGAGGGAACATCTTACCATTACTTAGAGCCGTCCCGCGAAGTGGAATGCCATAAAGAAACGGTCGAGACGGTTGTTTCGTGTTTGAAACAAATGGGAATTCCGTTTACAATGGGAAAAACATGGACAAACGACGCCATATATAGAGAAACCCCTGATATGATTGAATCAAGGCGAAATGAGGGATGTGTAACAGTGGAAATGGAAGCGGCAGCTTTTTTTGCAGTATCCAAGTATCATAATATTCCGCTGGCCCAGCTATTATATGCCGGTGATGATGTAAGCGGTGAGGAGTGGGACTCCAGAAATTGGAATAATCAAAAGAATGTACGGTATGATTTGATATCCTATGCGATTGAAGTTGTAAAGAAACTGTAAGAAGTGTGTTTACCGGCTTAAAACGGAACATGAGTTCAAGGTATGGTTGATCATAGATACTAAAAACTATTTAATAAAGACGAGGAGATTTTGTAATGATATTGCAAGACAATGTAATGAAAGAATATTTAAAAAATGTTTATTTTGTAACAGGAACACCTTGTGGAGGAAAGACAACGATTTCAAGAGAGTTAGCAAAACGACACAATCTATTGGTTTATGATGTTGATGAGCAATTTGAGAAACATCAACAAGTTTCAAATGTTACTTTTCAACCATCAATGAATAAGAAGTTTAAAGATGCGGATGAATTCTTTTTGCGTACTGTGGATGATTATAAAAAGTGGTTGCTTGATAATACACGAGAACAATTAGACTTTGTATTATTGGATTTGATTCGTCTTTCTCAAGATCAAATGGTACTATGTGATTGTCATTTAACTATGGAGCAGGCACAACAGTTTACGGAACCACCTAGAATTGTTTTTTTATTAAAGGAACCTTCTAATATAATTGATGATTATTGTAACCGCCCAGACCATCAAGGTTTTTGTGATTTTATTATAAGTGCGTCTGATGTTGAAAAAGCAAAAGAAACATGCAATGCAACTTTGAGAAGTCTCAATGAGAAATATTATTGTGATATCAAAAAAAGCGGTTATTTTTGGCTTGAACGAACACCTCAGAGTACAGTTGAGGAAACAACAGGCAAAGTAGAACGATATTTCGGGTTAGAAAGTTTACCAGTGTAGAGAACTTTTCTTGGGAGGATGTGAAAGAACATACGTTGCAAGTGCTCCGCAATTGGGAGTTTAGTGAGTGGGAGACTATGTTTGTGGCATTAGTCAACAATCAGATTGTCGGAATGGTATCTATTGCGAAAACTGATTACTACCCATTACCTGGCATTTATCCTTGGGTATCTAGCATATTTGTGACAGAAGAATATCGTGGGCATAGGATTAGCGAAAAGTTGATTGAAGCTGCGAACCAATATGCGAAGTCGCTTGGATTTAAAAAAAACCTACATTCCGTCAGAACATGTTGGCTTATATGAGAAGTACGGATATCATTATATTAAAGATATTGTAAACTATGGAAATGGGATAGACCGATTGTATGTCAAACAATTGGGTTAATTATTGTCTCAAATTGGGCATTGACAAAAGAAAGAAGTTGTGATAAAGTACCGATAATAACATAAGAAAAGCGATGACGGAAAAGAGTAGTTTAGTTGGAAGCATCCAGAGAGAATAGCGCTTGGTGGAAGCTATTTATGTGGAAAGTAGACGAAAACCATTCCTGAGCTGTAATGCTGAAATGAGTAAGCGTTACCGTACGCCTGCGTTAAAGGATAGGATTTGATGGAATCTGAAGTGAAAAGTTAAGGTGGAACCGTGCTGAACGCACCCTTAAGACGATACGATCATGGTCTTATGGGTGCTTTTCTTATGTTGTTGCCAATAGAAAACGTTGAAAAAAGAAAGGAGCAGCAAATTATGAAGGTTCTGCGAAAAAATGGAGAAATGGTAGAAGTGAATTTTGAAGAACAGGAGGGCAAAAAGGCATTTTGGCACACGAGCGCACATGTGCTCGCACAGGCGGTAAAACGCTTATATCCGGAAACGAAGTGCGCCATTGGGCCGGCGATCGAAAATGGATTTTATTATGATTTTCAATTTGATTTTCCATTTACAGAGGAGCATTTGAAGACAATTGAAGCAGAAATGCGAAAAATTGTAAAGGAGTCACTCTCCCTGCAAGTCTGTGAGAAGTCAAGAGAAGAAGCTCTTAGCATTATGGATCAAGCAGGTGAAACATATAAAATGGAGTTGATTCAGGAACTGAATGAGACGGAACAAATCAGCTTCTATAAGCAGGGAGAATATGAGGAATTTTGTGCGGGGCCACATATTTCTAATGTGTGTCAGATTAAAGCGATCAAGCTATTGTCAGTGGCAGGGGCTTATTGGAGAGGCAGCGAAAAAAATCAAATGCTTACGAGGATTTATGGTATTTCTTTTCCCCAAAAGGCACAATTGAATGAATATCTGCATATGGTTGACGAAGCAAAAGCCAGGGATCACAGAAAATTGGGAAAGGAACTTGGAATATTTACGATTTTTGATGAAGGACCGGGATTACCGGTATTCCTGCCAAGGGGAATGGTGTTGAAAAACCTGCTCATTGATTATTGGAGGAAAATCCACCGCAGAGAAGGATATGTTGAAATTTCTACGCCCATTATGTTGGAAAGAAATCTTTGGGAAACATCTGGTCATTGGGATTTTTATAGAGATGCCATGTACTCTCTTAAAGTTGAAGATGACGATTATGCGATCAAGCCAATGAGTTGTCCGGGGGGAATGTTAGTGTATAAACTGGAACCGAGGTCGTATAAGGAGCTTCCTATGCGAATGGGGGAATTAGGGCTTGTGCACCGTAATGAAAAGTCCGGAACATTACATGGTCTCATGAGAGTACGTTCCTTTACGCAGGATGACGCTCACATTTTTATGAGAGAAGATCAGGTAATGGATGAGATTCAAGGGGTTATGCGTCTGATTGATGAAGTTTACCAGAAGTTTGGTTTTTCCTATGAAATTGAATTGTCAACGAGACCAGAGCATTCCATCGGCAGCGATGACGATTGGCAGCTCGCTACGGAAGCTCTAGAAAAAGCAGTGCAGGGAATGGGCAAGTCTTATGTCGTAAATAAAGGGGATGGCGCATTCTATGGCCCGAAACTTGATTTTCATATAAAAGATTCCATAGGCAGGACGTGGCAGTGCGGAACGATCCAGCTTGATTTCCAGCTTCCGCAGAGATTTGATATTGACTATATCGGGGCAGATGGAGAGAAACATCGCCCGATCATGCTGCATCGAGTTGTATTTGGCTCAATCGAACGTTTTATTGGTATTTTACTGGAACATTATGCGGGGAAATTTCCTGCGTGGATCGCGCCTGTACAGGTTAAGGTTCTTTCGGTTTCCGATAAATATAATGAGTATGCCAGAGAGATCGAGGGGACTTTGAAGGAAAATGATATCCGGGTAGAAGTAGATGATAGAAGTGAGAAACTTGGATATAAGATCCGACAGGCGCGCCTCGAAAAGGTGCCGTATATGATCATCGCAGGTGAAAACGAGAAACATAATATGTCGGTATCCGTAAGGCAAAGAGACGCTGAGCCTGATAAACAGGATATGGGAGAAATGAGTCTTGAACAAGTCGTCAGGTTTTTGTTATAATGTCTTTACATCCGAACAGAATATAGGTATAATTTTTAAAAAGTAAGGGGAGCGATCTATGATCAGAAGAGAAAATGGAAAACGCAATGGAAGATGGGAAATTTTAATCAAAGTATAAAGATCGAGGTACGAATGTTGAACCAAAAAGTGATTATTGTAGAAGATGACATGTTATTAAATAAAGCACTGTGCAAAGCATTTGCAAACGCCGGATATGAGGTGGCAGGCGCGGCATCTATCCGGGAGGCAAAACGCGAACTAGAACAAGGCGCGGCGCTTCTAGTGATCGACGTCGGACTTCCAGATGGGGACGGGTTCTCTCTCTGCAAAAGAGTGCGTGAACGCGGGAATATTCCGGTCATATTCCTGACGGCGCGCGATGAAGAGGAGGATATGCTCCGCGGCTTCGACTGCGGGGCGGATGATTATCTCGTAAAGCCGTTTCCGATTATGGTACTGCTGAAACACGCACAGGCAGTTTTGCGCAGGACGGGGGAAGATGAGGCAGAGACATTCTGTTATGAGGAGCTTGTGATCCATTTTGAGCGTGGGGAGGTGACGCGCTGTGGAGAGGTGATCAATCTTACGCCGAAAGAATACCGGCTGCTTGAACTGCTTATAAGAAACCGGAAAAAGGTGATCACAAAACAGATGATGCTCGAGCAGCTTTGGGATGCAGAAGGTTCTTTTGTGGAGGAAAATACCGTGAATGTCACGTTATCCAGACTGCGGAAAAAAATCGAGACCGACCCGTCAGAACCGATCTATATAAAAAATGTGTTTGGACTTGGCTATACGTTTGGAGAGTGAGCATGTTTCATAATAAGAAAGAATGGGAAGCGTTTTCCCGGATATTGGATCAGCTGCTAAACGGGAGGGATCTGCATATCACCGTGGAATATCAGGACGAGCTGCCGTCAAAGATCCGGTATCAGCTGGTACGGCTGTCAGAAAAGATACAGGGGAGCGAGCAGCAATTAAAAAGAGAGCGCGATGAAATCCGTGAACTGATCGCGGATATTGCGCATCAGATGCGAAATCCGCTGGCAAATATGGAGAGTTATCTCGAACTTCTGGGCGGTGTCCAGTGTGAGGCGGAGAGGCAGGAGTATTTGGGAGCATTAAAAAAGACGTCATCCCAGCTGCATTTTCTGACAGAGAGTTTTATCAAGATGGCAAGGCTTGAGAACCGGATCATACAGATCAAGCCGGATTTTTCCCTGCTCTCCCAAACAATCCTGCACAGTATTTTTCAGGTAAAAAAAGCGGCGTATGACAAGAGGATCGTCATTGACCTGGCGATGGATGAGACATTGGAAATTTCTCACGATGCCAACTGGCTGGGGGAGGCCATTTATAACATGTTGGAAAACAGCGTAAAATATTCGCCGCCGCATTCGGTGATCCGCGTGTCTGCTGCCCAAAATGAAATGTATACGAAGATTTCTGTCTCGGACAGCGGTATTGGCATTATGGAGGGAGAGGAAGGGCGGATATTTCAGAGATTTTACAGGGGAAAGAGAACAGATGGACAGCCGGGGTTCGGTCTGGGACTTTATCTCGCAAGGGAAATTGTTTTGCTGCACGGAGGGTTTTTTAAAAGCAAGGCGGAACACGCCGGGACTCGAGATTTCTATGTTCCTTCCTTAGCAATTCCCTGAAAATGAAAAAATGTAAGTAGATTGTAAGTACTTCCTGTTAAAATGAAATTACAAAAGAAAAAGACAGGAGGGATCAAAATGAATGTATTAGAAACGAGAGGATTAAAAAAAATCTATCAGATTCCGTCGGGTGAGGTGCGCGCACTGGACGGAATTTCTATTTCGATAGAAGACGGCGCGTTTGTCTCCATTACGGGATCGTCCGGAAGTGGTAAGACGACGCTTCTTAATATGCTGGGGTGTCTCGATGATCCTACAGAGGGTGACGTGATCGTCCGGGGCGAGGATGTCGGTAAATTGAAAAACGATGAGCGGACCATTTTCCGAAGAAGGAATATCGGGTTCGTGTTTCAGAATTATAATCTCGTTCCCGTGCTGAATGTGTATGAAAACATCGTGCTGCCGCTGCAGCTGGACGGGAGGGAGGTCGATGAGACGTTTTTTTACAGTATCATCGACACGCTGAAGCTGCGCGAAAAACTGGACAGTATGCCGCATATGCTTTCCGGCGGACAGCAGCAGAGAGTGGCGATTGCAAGGGCACTGTCCACAAAACCGGCCGTGATCCTCGCCGATGAGCCAACCGGGAATCTGGACTCGGTAACGGGGACGGAAGTCGCAGGCCTGATGAAATCAAGCGCCGCCAAGTTCCATCAGACGATCGTGATCGTGACGCATAATGAGGAGATCGCCCAGATGACGGACCGCATCATCCGCATTGAAGATGGCAGGGTAAGGGGTTGGCAGTATGAAGAATAACAATAAAAAAGTAATCGTGCACCTGGCGAAAAAGCAGTATGACGCGGAAAAAAAGCGCTGCTTGATCCTGACCGGGGCGGTTGCGTTTGCGGTTATGACACTGTTTTGCGTGTTCAGTTTTGCCTCCGGGAAGATTGAAACCGATATGCTGCGCGAGGCGAGGGAGCGAGGTGTCGTATCAAATACATCGCTCGAGCGCGCGACAGAGGGACAATACGAACAGATCAAAAAACTACCGTATATCAAAGATGTCGGACGATGTGTGAGATTTGGAGATACACTGGGTACAAGGTGCACGGTCATTGACGGTACAGCCTGGGAAAAGATCAAGAAACCGGCGTTTACAGACATTCATGGGAATTATCCACAGGAAAAAACAGAGGTGATGCTTCCCATGCGTGCCCTGAAGGCGGTAGGGATCACAGATCCACAGGTGGGGATGGAACTGTCACTTCCGATCAGCTTTTTAAACGAAAAGAACGGAGAGGGAGACTATGATTTCGTCCTGTCCGGCTATTATACCGAGTATATTGCCACCGCCTTTTATGGGCCGCCGGATACGTATTTTTCGCAGGCGTTTTTGGATTCTCTTGACGATGGGCAGCTGGATCTGACGCTGTATATGAGACAAAATGACCGGATCGATGGGAGAACGGTCGAGAATGATCTGTATCAGGATATAGAAATGCGAGATGTAAGCCAGCAGTTCCTGGGATTTGACACGGCGGAAAATGTGGCGTTTTTTACGCTGGCGGGAGGGTTTGATACCGTATTGATACTGGCGTTTGTTATTTTAGCCAGTGCAGGGCTTCTGATCTACAACGTACTTCATATTTCCTTTGACCGCAATATTCGCGAATACGGACTTTTAAAGACGATCGGCACGACGGGGAAACAGCTTTGGGGCATTGTGTTCTGCCAGTTGAGGACGATTGTTTTTTGGGGGAGTCTGGTCGGCGCTTTGGCGGGCGTATTGATCGCGGTCATGGTAATGCCGCTCCTATTGTCCAAAATGTATCTTTACCGGTTTGGCAGCGCGGCTGGAATGATCACGTTCCGTCCGCTTCTTCTGGCCGTATCCGTCCTGTTTAGCGCTATCGTTACATGGGTCAGTTCCGCGCTTGCCATCCGGCGCACCGTTAAACTGACGCCGATCGAGGCTGTCACCTATCGGGAAAAGGCAGCCGGCAGCACGCATAGGAAAAGTATGGCGGGGAAAGTCTCCTTGCCGCAGATGGCTTGGCTAAATATCATGCGTTTTAAGAAGCGGTTTTTCATCAGCGCGGCCTGTCTTAGCATGGGGTTGATCGTTTCGCTTGGTGTCGTGATGATTTCTAGGGGATCCGACACAAGGAATGAGATCGAATATGATCACCCGGATGTTCGTGTTACTACAAAGATATCCGCAGATATGTATGAGGAATTTAATCCGCACCTATTGTTTCCTGATACACTCCGGGATCACATACAGGCGCTTTCTGGCATTGAGAACAGCTTTGTCGCGCGGGGCGGCTTTGCAGAGGTGTTAGTGGAGGAAAAAGCACTCGATTTGATCCGGGAAGATTTGGAAACCGAGATTCATTTTTACCGCACGCTCTGTACGATCCAGATCATGAGTGATCAATACCTGGATCAGTTAAAGGCGTTTGCAGACGAACAGGGGCTGTATCTGGATGTGGATGCGGTGATCCGTGGCGAGGGAGTGATCCTGCTGCATGACCATCTGCTTTCCCATGCCCAGATCGAGATGAGTAAAGATACGGTTGGCATGACGTTAGGAATTTATGGTGCCGGGAATGAGAAAAGAGATGTGCGTTTTTGCGGTTATTTGGATCTTCAGCAGGAAAATCTGCCGGAAATCTACTATACATGGATGGGAAATGATAGTGCATATTTTCTGATAAGCGAAAAGGGATTTCAAAATATAAAGATAATGGAACAGAATTTTTTTATCGAACTTCAAGCCGAATCCGGCAGCAGGGTTTCTCTGGGCCGGGAGGTGGAGAAGATCGTAGAAGAGTATAATAGGCAGTATGGACCTGACGAATATGGGAATGAGGATTATCGCTCGCTTGAGTTAATGCTAAAGATCGATATCCTGCAGGAAATGAGCGATTATATCGTCTCGAACCAGCTGGTACTCGGGGTACTGTGTGCCATCCTTCTTTTCATGGGCATTGTCAATTATATGGATGTCACGATCACTGGTCTGGCGGTGAGAAAGAAGGAATTTGCCGTGATGGAAAGTATCGGGCTGACGAGAATACAGCTGAGGAACATGCTGATCTTAGAAGGTATTTTCTTTAGCCTGATCATTACCGTATTGACGGGTATAGCCGGGGGAGGGATTTTCTTTCTGATCGGAAAGGTGATGCGGGAGAAGATGGCATATTTTGTCGTTCAATATCCGGTTGTGGAGTTTGCCGTCTGCGCCGCCGCATTATTCCTGTCGTGCATCGCGATCGTACTTATTTTGTACCGCAGGTACGGGGAGGAGAGTATCTCTTTGAGGCTGCGGATTTATGCGGATTAAGGGGGATGCAGCATGAAGAATAACAATAAAAAAGCAATCGCGCACCTGGCGAAGAAGCAGTATGACGCGGACAAAAAGCGCCACATGATCCTGATGGGAGCCGTCGCGTTTGCCGTTATGGCACTGTTTTGTGTGTTCAGTTTTGCTGCCGGGAAGTTCGAGACCGATATGCTGCGTGAGGCAAGGAAGCGGGGTGTGGTATCGAACACAAGGCTCGAGAGGGCGACGGAGGAACAGTATGAACAAATACAGGAACTTTCATATATCAAGGATGTCGGAAGATGTGTTTGGTTTGGTGTCATGTCGGAAGCCAGATGCGCGGTCATTGATGATGTCACCTGGGAAAAGATCAAAAAGCCGGCTTTTACAGATATTCATGGGAATTATCCACGAGGGAAGAGGGAGGTCATGCTTCCCGTGAGGGCCTTGGAAGCGGTAGGTATTACAGATCCACAAGTGGGCATGAAATTATCATTCCCTGTCGGTTTTTTGGATGAGAGTAACGAAGTGGAAGTATTCGATTTCGTCCTTTCCGGATATTATACGGAGTATATTGCCACCGCCCAGTATGGTCGGCCGGATGCGTATTTTTCGCAGTCATTTCTAGATTCCGTTCCGGGAAAAGAGGAACTGGATCTGACGCTGTATCTGAGACAGGATGACCGGTTAAAGGGTATCACGGTCGAGCAAAGACTTTATCAGGATATTGAGATGCGCGACACAAGCCAGAAGTTTTTTGTGTCT
>Ga0224742_10424_pt1 | contig 11103 bp, 8 predicted proteins | sample LIM_E_Water_Neg_FD_161631 | JGI IMG/M metagenome (GOLD analysis project Ga0224742, IMG submission 161631) | Enriched cells from gastrointestinal tract of the lab mouse from Pacific Northwest National Laboratory (PNNL), Richland, Washington... | ecosystem: Host-associated > Mammals > Digestive...
CACAGCTGGCGTCCACGTGACGACAAACACAGTGAAAAAGTATCTGGACAGTCTGATAGCTAAGAAGCTCATCGGCGAAGATGGTACTCCTGCGCTCAAGAGCAAAGACAAAAAATTTTTCACTCTGCCTAACGAGGTATTCCTGCTGCGACTTCCACCCTCCGCATTTATGGTCTATGCCTATCTGCTGCTGATCGAGGATCGTCGGACGCACACCTGCCACCCCAGCTACAACACCATCGCCACTGCGACGAATCTGGTGAAGAACACCGCAATGAAAAGTGTCAGCACACTGTTGGAGATGGGACTCATCGCAGTGGAGCCCAGCAGCTACTTCGACAAGCGCGGGATGAAGTGGAAGGGCAACAACCTCTACACAATCCTGCCGGTGAGAGCGGCGGTGGATACGTTCCATCAGCGGCAACTCCGTCAACTGGAGTTGGATGTGGAGCGTAGGCGTGTTATCCGGCGACAACAGGAATACGACCGCCGTCACCCCAGAGCGGCACTGTGTACCCCGGCTGTCGCTGAGGCAGCACTTGACCCAGCCCAATCACAAGAAGCGCTGTGCGCCCGTTGAACGCCAGCGTACAGGGGGACGATAAGGAGCAGGATAAAAGTGTGGCGTCTTTCGCCGCCCCGCCGACCACTTCTGCCCGCAGTGCGGGCAGTTTACGGGGGACGGGAGTGGGGTCACAAGCAGAGAGGAAAGCACAAATTGAGGTCGCCCACAGGCCAAACCCAGTTGCTGTAAGGAATTGAGGCGATGTCTTTGGGCAAAAAAGGAGGGATTTTGATGGATAGCAAGAATGACAACCGTTTTCCACTGCGTCTGGATGATGCAACCCGGTGGAAAATCGAGAGCTGGTACAAGCAGGATGACTGTCAGAGCCGCAACGAGTTCGTGGTGAAAGCTGTAAATTTCTACGCCGACTTCCTGGCCGGACAGGTGAACGGTGTTCTCCCGGCAGCGATCCAGTCCGCCATCGACGGGCGGCTGGGGATGTTCGAGGACAGACTGGCTCAGCTGCTCTACAAGCTGGCAGTAGAGACAGATATGGGGATCAGCGCCGTCCTGGACTGCATCCGAGTGGATACTGACTACTTGCGAAAACTGCGAGCGGACAGCGTGAAGAATGTGAAAGCAACCAACGGGCTGCTGACCTTTGAGCAGAAAGCCAGAGAGCGTGAGGAAAGTGCTGAAGGTGATGAGCAGTGGCAAGGCTGATCGTCAAGAGCCCCTACATCAAGGGCGGCGGCGCTGGTGGTGGTCCGGGAGGTTACCTGAAGTACATCGGTACCCGCGAGGGCGTGGAGCTGCTGCCTGCCGGCTATATGGAGTACATGGCGGAGCGCCCGCGCTCTCACGGCCTCTTCGGTGACGAGGACAGCGTGGATATGGACACCGCTATGGAAGAGCTGAACGAGTACCTTGGCAACATCTGGACACATATCATCTCCCTCAAGCGGGAGGATGCCGAGCGGCTGGGATACGACCACGCCGCGCAGTGGCGCAACCTGATCCGATCCCACCGCAATGAGATCGCCGCTGCGATGAATATCCCGCCCGGCGACTTCCGTTGGTATGCTGCCTTCCACGACGAGGGCGGCCACCCCCACATCCACATGATGGCGTGGTCGGTAAAACCGGGACAGGCCTATCTCTCCAAGGACGGTATCCGCAAAATGAAGTCCGCACTAACCAACGATATTTTCAAACAGGAGCTGCTCCATACCTACGAGCAGAAGTCTTCCTCCAGAGATGAGCTGGTGCGCAGGGCGAGAGAGGAAATGAACGCTCTGGCACAGGAAATGCGCATCAGCCTCGGCAACCATCCGGAAGCGGAATCGCTGATGATGACGTTGGTCGCTCAGTTGGAGTCAGTAACAGGTAAGAAAAAATACGTCTATCTCCCGAAAGCCGTGAAGAAAACGGTGGATGAGATCGTTGATCTAATGGAACAGCTGCCTGTCATCAATGAGTGCTATCAAGTCTGGCGGGCTCTCCAGTGTCAAATAGAAGATTTTTGCTCGGAGAAAGAGCGCCGGCGTCCGCCACTCTCTGAACAGAAGGAGTTCCGATCTATCAAGAACGCGGTTATTCAGGAGGCGGAGAACATCCGCATGGGCAAAGTCACTTTCGAGGATGAGGGGATGGAGGAGCCTACAGAGTTCCCCGGCCTGTCATACGACTGCTGGGAGCTGTGGATGGTCACCCAGGATGACACTGCTCCGATGGCAGACAGAGATGAAGCGGCAGCTCAACTCATGGGCATGGCTGAAAATGGTGACCCTGACGCGCAGTATCTCATCGGCAGGCTCTATCGAGACGGCCCGGTGCTGATCCCGGACAGTGTGGAGGCGGCAGCTTGGCTCGACCGGGCCGCTCGTCAAGGTGTAGTTGCAGCGCAGTATGAGTTGGGGGTGTTGCTTCTCTCTGATGATCCGGAAGTGCATGACGCCGAGTTGGGAGTTCAGTGGCTGGAGTACGCCGCCCGCAACAGGAATGACTGTGCGGACTATCGGTTGCGCAAGGAATATCTCAAGGGAGAGGTTGTAAGTCGAGACACGTTCAAAGCAGAGGAGTATCTCACGCAGTCTGCTAACACTGGAAACCCATATGCCCAATACGCTCTCGGCAAGCTGTACCTGGAGCGCAACGATAAAGCGGAAGCCCACTATCGGTTCACACAGTCTGCCGCTCAGGGAAACGAGTGTGCGCAGTTCTTTCTAGACCGCTGGGACAGCCTGAAGCCTCCCTCAGTCATGCTGTCCGTCACGCGGCTGCTGCACCACATGAGACATATCTTCCAAGAGCAGATACCTGCCCCAACCATCCCCGGCGGAATCCAGATCGACCGCAAGCGTCTACAGCAGCTCAGAGAAAAGAAAATCGCTATGGGTCACAAGCCGGACGATCATGAGGAGCAGTCTCAGGGGCAGTCGATGACGATGGGATAATCAGATGCGGTTATCGATTGCACCACTGTCTGCAAAGAGAAGCTGCGGCTGGAAATGATAAGTTTCTGATAACTCTGCCCTCCGACTCTGGCTATTGAAACAATGTGCTGGTATGTTGTGCAGTTGAAAAGGAGGGCAGAGAAATGAGAAAAATTCTGGAGGATCTCTACTACGGCAACATCACACCCTGCGATCAACAGATGGCGCCTGACTCCGAGATGAAGCGGGCAGTGGATCGTGTCTCCAAATGCGAGGAACAGTTGACAGAACTCCTTAATGAAGAAGGGAGGCACATCCTCACAAGGCTCACCCGCTCCCAGCAGGAGATTGACAGCCGGACAGCCCTGGAAAATTTCATCCTGGGCTTCCGGCTGGGCATCAGGCTGATGGCGGAGTGCATGGATGACAGCGACGGCGATATCAGAAGCGGAGGTGAATAGCAAGTGGCAAAGCGCAGGGCAAACGGCGAAGGGAATATTCGCAAACGCAAGGATAGCCGCTGGGAGGGGCGATACACCGCAGGACGTGACCCGGTGACCGGAAAAGTGATTTACAAAAACGTGCTGGGCAGGACCCAGGCGGAAGTCAAGGCAAAGCTCAAGGCAGCGATTGAGGCAAATATGAATCTGGACATTGTGAAAGCGGAGCAGTACACAGTCGGTCAATGGATGGATGTGTGGTTTGAGAACTGCGCAAAAATCAAAGTCCGCCCCTCGTCCCATCAGACTTACCGAGGGTATATCGACAACCACATCAAGCCCAACATCGGCAGTGTTCCGCTGAGCAAGTTGTCCTCTCTGGATTTGCAAAAGCTGTACAAAAAGCTGCTGAACGGCGGCAGAGTGGAGCGGATCGAGTCTAAAAAGCAGGCCAAGGGCCTCAGTGCCAAGACGGTACGGAACATCAATCAGGTAATCTCCTCGGCGATGGATTTCGCCAAGGATCAGAAACTCATCGCAAGCAACCCGACAAATGGCTGCGCCCTGCCGAAGCTGGAGCACCGAGAGATGAAGACGCTGCCCGTAGAGCAGTTGGCATCGTTCCTGCGGGAGGCGAAAGAAACTGGCGTCTTTGAGATGTACTACATCGAACTGGCGACGGGCCTCCGGCGTGGAGAACTGCTGGGCCTGAAATGGGAGGATATCGATTTGGAGCAGGGCAGCCTCCGGGTTCAGCGGCAGGTCTGCCGGATCGATGGCGAGATCGTGGAAGCGCCTCTGAAAACGAAGAACGCCTACCGGGTTCTGCCGCTGTCAGCAGACGCGGTGGAAGTTCTGAGAGAGCAGAGAAGGAAAAGCGGCGGCAGCCAACATGTATTTCCGTCTCCCACCGGAGGCCCCATCTCGCCGGACAGCGTACTCCATATGCTCCACCGGGTGCTGAAACGGGCGGGATTGCCGAAAGTGCGCTTCCACGACCTCAGACACACATTTGCGACCCTGGCCCTACAAAACGGAGTGGACATCAAAACCGTCTCCGGGATGCTGGGCCACTACTCCGCCGGATTCACCCTGGACACCTACACCCACGTCACCACCTCCGCGAAGAGGGAAGCGGCGAATACGATGGGTGGCATCCTCTCCGGTGCTCTCCGGTAGTTTCCGGACATTTCGCCGTATGGGTCAGCGCTTGGGTCAGAGCGCTGACCCAAATTTTTAACCGGACTATTTTATATCAAAAGCAAAGAAAAAGTTCTGAAATCTCACGATCTCAGAACTTTTCTGGTTGCGGAGACAGGACTTGAACCTGCGACCTCCGGGTTATGAGGCATCCGAAAGGGGTTTCAGGAGAAAACTCCAGTCTCACCAGTCGCAGTATTCTCAACTTTTTGAGATTTGAGGCAACTATTGAGACGAAAGTTGCACCAGTCTCACACGATAAGCATCGGATAAGCATCAGCGATCCAGAAAATTTCCCGGATTTTCTTCGGGTTAGGTAAAAAGGGCGGTCATGGAGGAGGCTCCTTGGCGGCCCAATACATTTGCTTGTTTTCAAGTCCAGGCGTCCGAAAAAAGGGTGGACGCGTCCGCATAGCTGTGATAAAATGAAGCAAAGAAGGTGAGGAGCGATGGACGAAAAAACCACAATGGCCCAGGGTCTGCATAGCACAGATGACGGAGCGGGCTACGACGCGGCCTGTAAACGGGTCCTCTCCGAAAAAACGATTCTGGCGAGAATTATGAAAGCCTGCTTAGCGGAGTACCAAGACTGCCCGGTGCGCGGTATAGAGGAAAAGTATATCAAGGGACAGCCCCAGGCGTCCAGCGTTCCCGTGCTGCCGGACGAGGAAGAAAGCGTCATCAGCGGCCTGGATGCGGAAATCTGTCCACGAGGGAACGGTCACTTACGATATCCGATTCCGCGCCATTGCCCCTGACTCCGGGAAGCTAATCGGCCTGATCGTGAACGTGGAACCTCAGAATGATTTTTACCCAGGGTATCCTCTGGCGAAGCGGGGAATATACTATATACTATTGCAGCCGCATGATTTCCTCTCCGTATGGCCGGGAGTTTACGGGCTCTCATTACGAGAAGCTCAAGAAGGTCTATTCCATCTGGATCTGCATGAATCCGCCGAGAAGGCGGGAGAATACCATCACCCGGTATCGTCTGACGGAGGAACATCTTGTAGGGCAGGCTGTGGAGCCGGTCCAGAATTACAACCTGCTGTCCATCGTCATGCTGTGCCTGGGCGGGCCGGACGGCGAAAACTACGACGGTGTGCTGCGGATGCTGGATGTGCTGCTCTCACATGAAACCAGCGAGGCGGAGAAACGGAGGATTCTGCAGGACGATTACGATATTCAAATGACGCGAACACTGGAAAACGAGGTGTCGGTTATGTGCAATTTGAGCAAAGGTGTTATGGAAAAGAGCTGGAAAAAGGGCGTGGAGAAGGGTATAGCTGAGGGCTTAGAGAAGGGTATCTTGTCATCTATCGAAAATCTTATGGAAACGATGGGTTGGACACTTGACCAGGCTATGACCGCGCTAAAAGTGCCGGAAGCTGAACGGCAGTCCTACCGGAACCTGCTGGAAAAGCAGTGATAAATCAAACGCTGGGAATCAATCATGGTTCCCAGCGTTTCGCTGTAATTATAAAAAAACGAGAATGCGATAGAACAAAATTGCCAGAAAGGCAGATAAAGAAAGGTTGGAGTCAAAAAATGTGTGGAGTCATGAACCACACCCCAATTTTTTACAATTTTTCAAATATCTCTAGAAAAATCGACAGCAGGGTGCTATAATATAGTTACAGGATAATCTGCAATTATCCTGCGGGACACTAGAGCCTGTAGGGCTGGAGTGGAGGAGGAGAGCGGTGGGCGCACCAGAGAATATGCAGTTAGTTATCATTGACCTTCATTGTGACCCCACCATTCCGGCGGGCGCAAATGAGGCAGGTGGCGGCAATGTATATATGAGGCAGCTTCTGAAAGGATTGGAACATTCTGGTATTCAAGCCATTTATATTACCAGAAAAAAATACCCAACCCTTGAGAGCAGGACGATTCTGCCCAATGGATTAGAGTTCTTCAGGCTTGACTTGGGAAACTGGGGGCCCGATGACAAATCCGTTCTGCAGGTTTACTTCGAGGAGGCCTTGATTCAAATCCGCAATCTGCTTAGGCCCTATGGGAAGCACACCTTTGTTTTTCACAGTAGCTATTGGCATTCAGGGAAAATAGCACTGACGCTCGCTCGGGAATATCACACTTTTTTTGTTCACACCATACTCTCAAACGCACTGCGAAAAGGCTTGCAGACGGAAACTGAAAATGATCCTCCTGAACGAGTTCCATGGGAACGGGAAATTTTTGCCGTCGCGAAATATCTGTTCTGCTCATCTACTTCGGAATCAGAAGATATTCAGCAGTTATATCATGTGCCCGTAGAACGCATATTGGTGACCGGATTGGAAATCGACTCTCACTTCCTCCACCCAGATTACGATTTGACTGGCACGATTTCTTTTGACCGCACCCTAGAGGAAACGAATGCCGAAGTGCTTGGGCTCCCAACTCCTGTGTATCCGATTGACGGGGCGCTTGACTGGTGGACTGCTAAAAGTTTTTTGTATTTCGGGCGCCTTCATCAAGATAAGGGGTTGAATTACATTTTCCAGGCATGGCTTCGGCTTTACAAAACGCTTGGATGCCATACCCCGCCGCTTTGGATTGCGGGAGGCACGCTGGAAGGTATCTGCCTGTTTCGCACGGAGCTGGAATTGATTTATCCCAACCTGCGCGAATTGGAAACACAAAATCTATTGGTCTGGTGGGGTACCCTAAGTCCCGCAGGCATCGGAACGCTGCTTTTGCGGACGCGGGCAGTGGTTACTCATTCGCGATATGAATCTGCCGGTCTGGTTATCCTGGAAGCGATGGCGCACCAAGTTCCTGTTCTGGCCACTCCGTTCGGCTATGGCAGAGACTTGGTTCGTAACTGGTTCAATGGTTTTCAGGCACCTTATGGGGATGTAGAGCTACTTTACCGCCAAATGCTGCTATTTTACAGCCACCCGTATCTCTCGCATCTGATGGGAATCAATGCTCAACATACAGCGGAACTGGCACAGGACCGGTTCCACTTTTTGGACAACCATTTGTTTGCATATGGACTCTGCCCCCGGCCAGTGCAATCAGATGGCTATCGGGAAGCGTCTATTGGAAGTCCCGATCAGTTAGGATGTCAACCATTGAATACGTTTCCTTACCGGATTCCCCATGTTTCAGTGGAGCGAATCAAGATGATATGCTGTCAATTTGGTGAGCCGTTAGTCCATCTAGCCCCGATGATTCCAAGTGAACCAAACCGGATGCGTGCGTGCACGGTATCCGGCAGCGAATTCCTGATTTTACACCTGTTTGCGCATATCCGCTACGAGCGTTTATGGAACCGCTTTTCTCTTGAACCAAGTGTGTGTACGGTATCGGAGCAGCTAAACGCGATACAACAATTTGGCGCAGACAGCGGACTGTATACGCTGAAATGGCAAAGTGATGGGGAGGGAATCGCTGTCCTCACTATGCCGGAATCACGGTCGACTAACTGGCGTAGGCTTTGGGCACCGTCCTCAGTGGCTATTCTCCCAAAGCACGAATCATTGAATGATTGCTGGGAACAGCTTGGACGCTTAATTTCAGAAACACCGGAACTACAGGGAATGATGTCTGCGTTTGAAAGCGCTACCCCGGAGGTCTGGCAGGCAGCCCAAATCGAGAAGACGCTTCCTGTAGTATCCTTTCTCCCTCTAGATGGTCCGAAACCCGATGATGCGGCATTGTTGCCCTTTGAGCAGGCACGGCTGGTTTCATCAGCTGTGTGGTTTCTTTATGCACAGGAGCACAATCCCACCTTCGATTCTAAAACGACCGATTGGATGTGCTATGAAGAAACTGTGCAGGCGGCAATTGGGTGGCAGCATTACCGCGTATTGGGCGACCAGTGTCAGCGCATCTTATTGGAACCATTGTGCAAACAAAAAGGAGAGAACGCATGATAAGCGTTATAGTTCCGATTTATAATTGTGCCCGATTCCTCAGCCGGACCTTTTCGTGCCTTGAAGCACAAACAAATCAGGATTTTGAACTGATTCTCATAAATGATGCGTCAACAGACAATTTTGAGCCTCTTTTGCACAACTTTATGGGACGAGCACCGTTCCCGGTTCAATACATAGCCCTTCCCCAGCACAGAGGTGCCAGTGCTGCAAGAAACTGTGGGCTGGCCTGCGCACAAGGAGATCTGATCTGCTTTATTGATGCCGATGACCTAGTGGCTCCAAACTTTTTGGATATGTTTCAGCAGAAGTATTTCCAAACACACTACGATCTGTGCTTCTGTAACTACTATATTCTGGACGAGAGATCAGGAACGCATAACCTTCGGACAGCCCCAAATGATTTCTCCTCGCCGAAAAGCGAAACAATACGCCGCCACTATCTACGAGGGCAGACCCTAATCTGCCACTGCGCCGCCATGTACCGTCGGGAATTTTTAAAAGAGAAGGGCATTATCTATATCGAGGACTGTAAATGCGCAGAGGATACGGAATTTGTCTGCAAAGTGCTCTTCAGCGCAAAACGGATATCCTTCATCTCGCGCGAACTCTATACCTATATGCGGCATGAGCCATCCATCAGCCATTCTCCGCCAGATGAGCGGGTGCTGACAGCTTATGACGCAATGCGGCGGGCGCAAAAATTCCTTCCAGCCCGTTGGCGTCCCTTGTTTTTCGCTACCAAGCGGGCCAGAATCCACGGGTTTATTTTGGACTGGTTCCTAAGGAGCGAGCTACCGGTGCCATGGCAGTACTGCTCTATGGCGGAGATGTTATTAGGCCTAACGCTCAGCAGCCTTTTTGCCCGTGATCCCAGAGAACACCGACGAGCGCTTCACGCTTTAATAACGGGAAAAATCCGGTTTGATAACATTTAGAAGCAGCTGTAGAAGCGCTACTTTATTAAGGTTATTCTCGTATGCCCGATTAGGACGTTGGCTCAGAACAAAATCAGAACTTTTCCGCGAGCCAGAAGGAATTTGACCGCAAGAAGTTCTTCCAGGCAGATTCGTCTGTTGTAGCGTAATCTCTTCAATGGCGCCAGTGGGAACAGGCTCAGAATGCAGGCAAAGGCTTCCCGATTCTTCAGTCGCCGCGCAGACGCAAGGAGACTGACAATCGCGGCAAAATTGCTTTCAGCGGACAAAACTGTACGCTGCTGAAGTTTTTCCAGCAACCAAGAGCTGTTCTGCTTCAGCCAGGCCATTTGCTGCTGAAAAAGCTCCAAACTCTCTCCGGAGTCTGGCTCCAAAAGCATGAGCAAATTGCAACGGAATAAAAACTTTTGCTGATCTACAACAGCAGGATCAAAGCACAGCAGTGCATTGCGAAAGCATTGAATACCGCGCTGGAACGATCTTCGTATCGTCAGGAAAACGCCCTCCATATTGTAAGTACGCGAAATATCGGGGCGGAAGCTGTACATATCTGCGGTTTCTCTGCACACTTGAATATCTTGCAACAAATCATCCCCGTGTTCCCCAGATATCATTCGATATACCATCGCATCCTCTCTGATCCAACAGCACAGCTCAATGTCTCCTGTCTGCTGCGCCGCCGTCAATGCCACGTTGCAACATCGGACCGCCCCCAGCAAATCACGCTTCGACAGGGTGGCGGCATAGTTAGCCAGGTAGCAGGAGCGAAGGAACGGGTCGTGGGGATACGCAGAAATTCCATCTCGGAATATTTGAAAACACTGCTCTACCGACCCCTGTTCCTTCACACACAGCGCTTTTGCAACATATGCCTGGACACCTAACTCGTCCAGTCCAAATTCTTTTGCGGGCTGAAAACATGCGTCAATAAACACTCCGCCTTGTGCGAAGTGGAACCGGCTTCTCCGAAGCCGGTTTTGCTCTAAACAGCAGCGAATCATCAGTTCGGCTGTGTCCTTTGCGGGATATGTATGAAATAGGGTCAGGCATTGCTTCATCAGAGCGTCGCCTTCGGCCTCCTGCTGCTCCATTTCGGTCAGCGCAAGCTCGTGTTCCTTTTCCAATGTACGCAAGGCGTATTGCAGATGCTGAAGCTTCTTTTCAGGAGTTACGGAATGCTGGGTGAAATCCCGGCACTTTTTCAATAAAGCTGCTCCAAGGTGATGCTCTCGGTGCTGGTTACAAATCTTAATAGCGGCGTTAGCCAAATCCAAGGCCCGGCTGTCCCGGCAGGCAAACAACATATCTGCCTGTGTACATTCCTGAATTACCTCAGATAAGCCCCACAGACTTTGGCTTGCCAACAGGAAGCTGACCAGTTTCTGCGTATCCCAATACATTGTCGCGGCATGAAGGCCCTCTGCTGCGCTCTCGTTACGGATTGAAAAGCGGTCATTTGATTTCTGAAACAGCCTGGACGCCTCTAATCTGCGTTCGGTTCCCACGGCAAAAAAATTTGCTTCAATCGCCGCTACTAAGGTAAGGCTGAGAGAGCCGTGAAGGAGGTCTGCGGCTTTGAGGCACCACCTAAACGCCTGAAGGTTGTTCGTTCCCGCCTCCTGAGCGTCCCGCAGCGCGGCGAAAAGACAGACCTGAAATACCTCAGAACTCCCAGGCACGGCAATATCATATAGTTCTGTG
>Ga0224742_10428_pt1 | contig 11091 bp, 14 predicted proteins | sample LIM_E_Water_Neg_FD_161631 | JGI IMG/M metagenome (GOLD analysis project Ga0224742, IMG submission 161631) | Enriched cells from gastrointestinal tract of the lab mouse from Pacific Northwest National Laboratory (PNNL), Richland, Washington... | ecosystem: Host-associated > Mammals > Digestive...
CTAAGGACCACTGGTTTCCGTAATCTTCCACGCCTTGCTTCGCAAAGAAACTCTGGATGCGGTCGGCATGTGTCGTCGCCCAGGTATCCTTGCCCCACCACGCATAATCACAGGCTATATTAGCCGCGATGCGCCATGCGTCAAACCGGAAATCTGCATGATTTCCGCCCGTGGCACTTCCATCGTAGTTCGCATAATCCGGGCCGAGTCCCGTCGTCTCATTGGTTGCATCCTTGAAGTGCTGACGGCTCGCCTCTGCTGCCTTAATCCAAAAATCAGAATGTTCCTCATCGCACAGCGCCCAAACTTCATAAAAAGCCGGCAGATGATAAGATGTATCGGTATGCTCCATAGCGCTTCCTATCGGACAGAATACCGGCATCGTATATTCTGCTTTGAATATACTGTTTACCGTTACACTTCCGTTCGTATGATAACGCATGGCATCCAGAAGCTTCTGGGCCTCCTCGCTGTAATTATAAATTCCCTCTCCATCTCCCCATCTGGCCGAGGCAAAAAGGAGTGCTGTCGCGAAATATTCTTCCCCATCCGGTGCCGGCGTATTCTCCATCTTACTTCCGCTCGAAGAACACTTCCATGCAAAATAGTCCTTAAACTCACCGCTGTCATGCCGCATATAAGTCGTGGCCCATTTCCACAGCCGGTCAAATTCGTCCTGCTTATCCATCTGCACGCAGATCATCATGCCATAGGACATACCCTCCGAACGAACATCATCGGTATCCGCGGTGTAAATGTACGCCATATCCGACTCCACTGGATAATAAATCCGTTCCTCCTCCGTTCCATAAAAGAATTTTTGCCATGCTTCCTCTACTTTTGCATCTATCTCCTCTTCAGTGTGGCCGAGTTCCTGAAATAAATTGCGGTAGCTGTTCGTATACGCCGCCCCGCCTACCGGTTTCGGAGCTGCCGGTGGTTCAGGTAAATCACCAAGTAAGATCAGCTCAAAACTATGCAGGTACGTATCGTTGCTGCCATTATCTGTCTCCAGCTTAAAGAAGATTTCCAGATCTCCTGTCTCTTCCTCCTGCATCTTAAAGTCGATCACCTGCTTCTGAAGCTCTGTACCGGTAAAAGATACCGCTCCTTTTTTCTTATCACCGATATACAGCGACACACCTGCCGCAGTATCGTTACTAGATGCTCCTCTGATGATGATTCGGTATTTCTTATTTGTACCTTCAAAACAATAAGATGTCTTGATCCCATCATTGTCTGCATACAGTCCGATACCCGCAAATGGTTCTCCTATGTTACCTGTGTACGTTCCGGTTTTTGTCATTGTCTCATCATCCACATTAAAATTCTTCTCGATCAGACTCACCGGTTCCGGGGTCGGTTTCGGAGTTCCGCCAGGTTTTGTCGTCGGAACAGACGTTGGTTTTGTCGTCGGGTTCTCTCCTGGTTTAACCGTCGGCTGTCCGGCTGGTTTTGTTGTCGGATTTTCTCCTGGTTTAACCGTCGGCTGTCCGGCTGGCTTTGTCGTCGGGTTCTCTCCCGGTTTGCTCGTCGGCTGTCCGGCTGGCTTTGTCGTCGGGTTCTCTCCCGGTTTAACCGTCGGCTGTCCGGCCGGCTTTGTCGTCGGGTTCTCTCCCGGTTTGCTCGTCGGCTTATCACCCGGCACCATCGTCGGTGGATCTGCCGGATCTGCTGGAGCCGTCGGATCTATCGACGACTCTGGTACCGCATTCGAAGGTATTGATGTTTCAAACCCTGGATTTGCCGACCCAGACGGCGTCATGCCCGGAGTTTCTGATGTCCCCGGTGTATGTGCACTCCCTCCTGCTTTTCTCACAACAATCTGGCAAGAAGCCTTTTTCTTCGTCCCGTCAAGTGCAGTTGCCGTGATCGTAGCCGTTCCTTCTGCCACGGCACTCACTTTTCCCCTTACGACCATAGCCACTGACGGATTACTGCTTAACCAGCGCAGTTTTTTATAAGAAGCTTTGTTTGGCGTGACAGCGGCTGTAAGCTGTATGGATCCTCCCACCAATAACTCCTGTGCAGCCGCGCTCATCCGGACAGACTGGACCTTTGTCCCAACGATCACTTTCAAGGTCGTCTTTGCTTTCCCTTTTTTCGCCCGGATCGTAATCTTAGTCTTACCCTTTTTCCCTGCTATCATTTTTCCCTTCTTATTTATTTTGACAGCCTTCTTATTCTTTGAGTAAAACGACAGCTGTTTCCATGCTTTTTTGGAAACCGCTCCGTTGACGGCAAGTTTAAGTGTCCGCCGTTCCTTTTTCTTCATTACCAATACTCCTGAATCGGTTGTTCGTACCTCCACTTTTTTTACCTTTGCCGCTTTCTTTGCCTCCAGGGATATACCCGAAAACAGAGAAAAAAGTAAAGATAAACAAAGGAGCAGCACTATGCTTTTCTGCCTTGTTTTTCTCATGTTCCACCTCGTTTTCTGTACCGCTTTCCTCATACAATGAATTTGTGCCAAACAGCACAGAAACACAAATTCATTCTGCTTCAAATTTAGTTACTTTTATTGTATAGAAATACAGGGAAAATACCATGAACATATCGCATTAAAAAACATGGAAAATCGTAAACTTGACAAACGCCCTTAAAAACAGCGGCAATTTTATTTTCAGCCTCGTTTTCTCAATCGAGCTTATGACTATTCTCGGACATTAAAAATAGGATTGTTTAGAAATATAAGAAAAAAAATTGTTTGCGCGCGCATGGAAGAAAACATGAAAAATCATCAACCGGTGCCTTGCAAAATAAAAAGTACCGGAAGGGGATTACTTAACTTAAAGACAGTATATACATACAGCCTGCTGATACATTGCTTGCAGATACCCCGCAGAAACCAAACCATACAGAAAAGGAGTTTTTGCATATGAAATCAATATTTGAACAGTTAGGCGGCATATACCACGAAGAAAATGGGTATCTTATACCAGATTTAAGATTATCCGCCGAAGAAGAACAGCCGATAGGCACATGGGGGCAGCGGCATCTAGACTATCTGAAGCAGTACAGCAGGGTTACATATACCAATCTTCTCGCAAGCGGCAAACTCAACGCTTATCTCGCCGACATTGACAGGCAGGCGCAGGAACGCTCCCACAGGCTCATAGAGGGCATGAAACAGGCACAGGGCATAACAGAACAGCTAAAGGCAGAAAACGCCTTAGAATGGACAGGAAGAATGAATAACATAAGGGCTTGTGCAGGGGAGATTGTGAACGAGGAAATCATTTATAATTAGTGAAGAAACGGTAGGATATCAATATCAAAAATCCTGCCGTTTTTTAATGAGGAACGATTCTTGTTCATGGAATCCTTTTCTTGATTGTATTATTCGTTTTAACGATATATAATATCAATGACAGGAGGGATTAAGCATGTTTGATTATATGAATGTGAAAGAAGCGGCTGAAAGATGGGGATTGTCCGAACGGAGAATACAGATATTATGTGCTACAAAGCGAATCCCCGATGTAATGCGAATCAGCAATGTGTGGCTGATTCCAAAGACTGCATCAAAGCCCAAAGACGGGCGTTTTAAGAAAAGAGATAAGGAGGAATCAGACAATGAGTAAGATTTTATTGGTTGAAGATGATATGGAAATCAGTACCATGCTAAAGAATTTTTTGACCACAGAAAAATTTGAGGTAATTACAGCATATGATGGCAAAAGCGCCCTCGACAGGTTTTTTTCGGATAGTTTTAGTCTGGTTTTGCTTGATTTGATGATTCCGCAGATAAGCGGAATCGAAGTCATGGAAAAAATCAGAGAAAACAGCACTGTCCCGATTATTATTATATCGGCAAAAGATACCGATTCTGATAAAACGCTTGGTTTAGGTTTGGGAGCAGATGATTATATAACGAAACCGTTTTCTGTCACAGAAGTATTGGCAAGGATAAAAGCAAATATCCGAAGAACTACACAGTATGCTGCAAGCGCAACAGAGCAGCAGCCAATACTTCAAACGGGAAGCCTTATCATGAATCTGAATGAGTATTCTGTAACAAAAAACGGCTGTAGTTTAAAGCTGTTATTGCAGAATCCAAAGAAAGTATATACGAAAGAACAGATTTACTCCCTTGATATCCAGTCATCTTCTTCCAGAAATAGAAAGTATTGCCGATACGGTTGGCGTTATCCATCATGGAAAAATGATGAAAGAAATATCCATGAAAGAAATTGCAGAAACAAATACGGCGTATATTGAGCTTGCCGTAGAGGATACAAAGAAAGCGGCGTATGTTTTAGCTGAAAAAATGCAGTTAAGTAATTTTAAAATCGTAAACGATTCGGGGATTCGTATTTATGAGCAGGGTGTCACTACACAAAAGATTTCAAGGGAATTGATGGCAAATGATGTAGAGATTGCTTCCATCAGCCAACATACCGAAACATTGGAGGACTATTTCTTAAAAATCACAAATTCTTTTGAGGTAAGCTCTATTTTATCGGAGGTGGGAAAATCATGTTAAAGCTTGTCAGACTTGAATGGAAAAAGAATAATATCGGGAAATATATCAAAGGCGTAATCATTATGGCGGCTCTGCTTGGCTTATTTGTCTTTGCGTTAGCGTTTTTGGGCATTGCCAACGACCCAGACGGGACACTGGATGCTGCGCCTGGGACAGATGTAATCTCCGCTCCTATCGAATTATTTACCAGTATGGCTTTTCTTATTTACACCAGTGTAATGTTGGCATCCTTTATTGTAAGCGCATACAAAAACAAGACCATGAATCTGATGTTTTCCTATCCTATTAAGCGGCAGAAAATCTTAACTTCCCAAATGATTGCGGTCTGGACTTTTAATTTTGCGGCACTCATTTTAACAAAACTGGCAATTTATATGTGCGTGTTCTTTGGGGCAAAATTTATGCAGTCATCCTTTGCTGTTGATTTTTCAATAGGCAGCCTGTCATTTTATATACAACTAATATTAAAATCAGTGGTAATCGTCAGCATGAGCTTTATCGCCCTGTTTGTCGGGATGGCTTTAAAATCTTCAAAGGCAACGATTGTCACGTCTTTTTTGTTGCTATTCCTCACGCAGGCGAACATTGGCGATTTCACGATGGCAGGCAACGCAGTATTTCCCATTATTTTGACGGCTATTTCTTTGCTTTTTGCCGCTTTGTCAATCGTAAATGTGGAAAGCAAAGATTTAATGTAGGAGGTGGGGTTATGAATGTGAAAAAAATACTGTTAGCGGGGATTTTAGTGATAGCTTTTGGCATATGCGGATGTGGAAACAAGGAAAAAATAGATTCTAACGAGGGATTTTCAGCAGAAGGTATTTCAGAAATTGTATTGGATATTTCCTCTTGGAATTTAAAAGTGATGGCTTCCGGTGATGACAAAGTACACATAGCCTGCGAGGGGAAAGTCGAAAATGACCGTGATATGCAGGTTGTGCAGAAAGATGGAAAACTAATGGTACAGCAGGATGATGATACGGACAAAAATCTGGCGGAGCAATTTTCGTTTGGTGAAGCAGGGAAGATAATACTGTATATTCCTAAAGATAATGCTGTTTCATTATCCATGAACAATGGTTCGGGAGAGATGGAGTTGGAAGCGGTCAGCATTTCCACTTTGTCCTTGAACAACCAGTCTGGCTATGTAACGATGTCTGATTTCATAGCTGAAAGCGTAAAAATAAAATCTCTTTCAGGCGATATTAAAATAACAGATGCTTCATGTACGGATTCTAATATCAATACAGAATCTGCATATGTTACCATGAAAAATACAGCTGTTGGAAAGGCTGCTGTTTCGACAGATTCTGGCGAAGTGAATATAAGCAACATAAACAGCTATGATTCCCTGTCCGTAGAAACGGGTTCGGGAGATATATCATTGACCCATGAAACGATGCCAGATAATTTATCCTGCCATATATCCAGTGGCTCGGACGATGTAACCGTACAGCTTAAAAATGCGGAATTCAGTACCGATACGGACGGATGCAAGGATGGGAGCATCGGAAAGGGAGAAAACAGTTTATCTATCATGAGCAACAGCGAAACAGTAATTGTAAAATAGTTTTGGAGTGTAGAAAGATATGGAACGGTATCATTGGATATATTGCCCTATATGCGAAAATAATACACGCATGAAAATAAGGGAAGATACAGAAATAAGGAACTTCCCTCTGTATTGCCCGAAATGCAGACAAGAAAGTTTAATCAATGTAAAATCATTAAAAATAGTTGTTATGAAAGAGCCAGACGCACAGACGCAGAGCCGATGAACTTGTGAGAAATGATATAGTTTATCGGCTCTATTTTTATATAAACATAGGCTGAACAAGCCCACCGAATAAAAAAAACGATGTTTCGGTGAGCTGCTTTGCAATGCTTTGAAATCTCTCCGACTTCGCTTTTTGAAGTTTGGAGGGATTTTTATTGCCTGCAAATAGCAATTTCCATTTACATATATCATATCGGGGATGGGTGGACAGCCTGTTAAAAAAATCCTTGTCAGTGCAAGGGGGCTTTCTACCCAAGAAGTAGAAGTCAAATCTCTACATATAAGAACCAAAATATCTATAAACCGTAAAGGTACGACAGCCTTTACGGTTTTTCTTTTGTCGTTTTTTGTTGGAATACGCCGTAAGGCTGTTTCTGGCGTGGGATGCCGTTCACCGCCTGCCAATCTGGATTTTCAAAAAAATTCAGATTGGAGGTAACGGATTATGGCGTACAACAAAGCCAGAGAAGAAAGAAAATGGCGTATATGGAAAGAAGCTGAGGAAAAGCAGCTTAGGAGCTTGGGTGTCAGCGAGGACGATATTGAAAAGCTCCGTGTCCATGATTGGGCGATATTCAATTCCGACAGACGGTACTATGAGAAATTGCAGGATGCAGGTACATATCTTGAGGAAGTTGCAGAGGACACGGCACAGCCCGAAGTGAAAACGGTTGAGGAATTTTTGGACAGCATTGAAAACCAGTGGCTCTATCAAGTCTTGATTAAGGTGGACAGGCTTACCATCCAGATTGCCTTATGGAAAATGGATGGTTACAGCAGCATGGAGATTTCAGAGAAATGCGGCTTATCTGTAAGCGCAGTCAACTTCCGTGTCTGGCATCTCAGAGAAAAATTAAAAAATATTTTATAACCATCTAATATTTGTGGATTTCCCATCGGCTACTGGGTGAGAGGACAAAAAAACTCTCACCCAGTTTTCTTGTGTATTGCGAAAACGGGACAGCTCTTTGAAAACCGAATACCCATTCACCAAATACATTCTCTTTGTGGCTGTAATAAGCATAAGCGTGTGCAGCGGTACGCCATGACCCGCCGAAAGGCGGCAAGCGGAAAATACCGACTGAAAATATCGGGCAGCTCCCGATTCCGCCAAGACCCACAAAGAGGACAATGATACTCCCGTCCAGCCACAGTCCGAGCGGTAACCAGCCCACCGCAGGCAATGGGGGCGGCTCTGTCAGACCGACAGTTGGGGTGGAACTCCCGTGGCGTCAGTCCGCTGCTGACCGTTTGGTGACTTCCCTTGCGTTATCACGCATCAGCATTTTCGGGGTGTCGGGGACAAATAGAAAATGCCCTCTATTCATATCAAGCCAGATGCGGGGCAGTCAATGGAAAATGAGTTTTCACACTCTCCCGACCTTAAACGCTCCCCTGCGTCTGGCTGCTACATAGGCGGTTCTTACCACCTAAATTCCACAGGAGGTTCACATAACATGGAAAGAACATATAAAAGGGGCGATATGTACTACGCCGACTTGGGGAAAGGGATAGGCTCGGAGCAGGAAGGCTACCGCCCTGTCCTTATCATTCAGAATAACATTGGCAACCGCCACAGCACTACCGTCATTGTCGCATCCATCTCAAGCAAGGTTGACGTAAAGCCGAAACTGCCCACCCACTACTTTATTGACGCAGAATGCGGCTTGCAGCTCCCATCCATCGTGCTCCTTGAGCAGCTCCGCACGGTCAGCAAGCAGCGGCTTGAGGGGTATATCGGACGGCTGGACAAAAAACATATCCGTGGCGTAAACCATGCGCTGGCAGTCAGCATCGGTCTTATCTCCCCCGTCCCAAACAGGCTTCAGCTCTGCTTATGCGGCACTTGTGCGGACAATTTTTACAACACGGGGGCTTACATCCTGCAAAGGATTGACAAAGGGCAGACCGAGAAAGACGTATGCACATACTGTAACCAGCGGATGGGCTTTGATTATGAAGTCATCCCGAAAATAGACGGGCGGGAATGACCCGCAGGAAAGATGGGAGGAATGGCATGGAAACAATTCCAGAAAGGGGACACGTCACCCACAAAGGGCCTTGCAGCAATGCAGGCTCTTTCCCGCATCAGAGGGAAACCTTTGACGCAAAAGACAACATCCGTGTTGTCAGCATCTTCAACGGGGCAAGGACGGCAAGCGAGGTCATCCATCAGGCGGCTGTCAAAAAAATCCTCTATGAAAACCCATATGCATAAAAGAAACAGCAGGCGCACATTTGACCGTGCCGTTACAGCCTTATATACTGTAGGCGTAGGTTACACTTTCCTGCTGTTTCCCAAAAAGGAGGCATTTATCTATGAGAGAACAGCAGAATTATACCGCAGGGATTTATTGCAGGCTGTCTTCCGAGGATTCTGCCGAGCATGAGTCCATGAGCATCGGAAACCAGAAAGCGATGCTCAGCGACTATGTGAAAAGGCAGGGATGGGAAGTCGGGGATATTTATATCGACGACGGGTACTCTGGGACGAATTTTGAAAGACCAGATTTCAAGCGGATGATAGGCGACATTGAAAACGGCAAAATCAACATGGTTGTCGTCAAGGACTTATCAAGGCTTGGGCGGAACTATATCATGTGCGGACAGTACACCGAGATTTACTTCCCCGAAAAGGGAGTGCGCTTCATTGCAGTGAATGACAATGTTGACACCATCAATAACACGGGCAGCATGGACATCACGCCCTTCAAGCACATCCTGAACGATATGTACGCAAAGGACATCTCCACAAAGATAAAATCCTCGCTGCACATGAAGGCGATGCGTGGCGAGTATCTGGGGGCGCTCGACCCTTACGGGTATGTCCGTGACCCGAAAGGCAAGCACAAGCTGCTTGTCAATGAGGAAACAGCCCCCATCGTAAAACGCATCTTTGAGATGTGTGCGGGCGGCATGGGGGGCGAGGAGCATAGCGTTTACCTTAAACAATGAAGGCATCCTCTCCCCCGCAGAATACATCCGTTTCCAAAAACATGACCCAGAAAAAGACGGGGCTTTTGTCCGCAAACGGTTCTGGGGGCAGAACTATATCCGAACCATGCTCCAGAATGAGATGTTTATTGGGAACATGGTACAGGGCAGGCAGTACACCCCGTTCTACCGTACCAAGAAGCGGGTGAAAAAGGAAAAGGACGACTGGATTGTTGTTGCGAACACGCATGAGCCGATTATCTCGGTTGAGCTGTTCGAGCAGGCACAGAAATCCATGTACTCCCGCAGGATACAGACCCGTGAGGACAGCCCCCACCGTGTCACGCCAGACATCTTCTCTGGACTGTTCCGCTGCGAAGCCTGCGGGACGGCAATGCGGAAACACCGCACAGGCAATGGGAAATACGTCTATTATGTATGCGGTCGCCATCATGGGCAGGGGAACATAGCCTGCTCAAGCCATTATATAAGCTGCGACACGATTACACGCATTGTCCAAGAGGACATAAAAAGAAATGCTGTCCTGTTTGCAGAAGATACGGAACGGGCTGTCAAAGAACTGACAGAAAAGAAATGCTCCGACGACCAGAAAAAAGTGTCGCAGATGAAATCCGAACTGACCGCTTCGAGAAACCAGCTTGCAGGGCTTGACGCAAAGCTCCGACGGGCATATGAGGACAACCTTTCTGGCAAGCTGCCAGACCATATTTTCACGATGCTTATTGGGAACTACGATGAAGAAAAAGAAACATTGCAACACACTATCCGTGAATTGGAGAAACGCATTGACAGTTCCAATGCCGCAATGTCTGACGTGGAGCGTTTCTCAAAGCTAATCCAGAAATACACCAGTTTTGAGGAACTCGACAGCTTCATGCTCCATGAGCTGATTGAGAAAATCACAATCTACGAAACGCCCAACATGGGGCGTTACCGCAAAGGGAAAGAGAAAATCGTTACGATTTATTACAAGTTTGTGGGGGCGTTACAGTAAACGCCCTTTATACCAAAATGAACACTCATCATCACGGGACAGACTTTCATATAAAGCTGTGATTTTTCCTTCAGTCTGTTTTACGCTCATGATGCGCTCCTTTCAGACTGTCGGCTCATTTGTGGTGAATCTATTATACCATAAGTTCCTCCAGTTGTAACCGTTTCATTGCGAATCATCCGTAAAATTTTATCCTCCATTGTTTCCTTCTCTGTATCACTGAATACTACTTTAACTTTATAGGTGGTGCCGCCAATGCGGCGAGTCATATAAGAAAAGCTGCTGTTCTCGTTTTTTGCCATAGGCAGTTACCTCCGTGTTGAAATATTCATTGTTTTTTCGTATAATAGGTTTAGTTCCGGCATGGTGTAACTATTTGCATGGTTAAAATCGAGCAAAGGGTATGAACACCCTGCCAATGCAGAAATGCCCTCAAAAAAGCCTTGCGGCACAAGGCTTTCCGAGGGCAAAAGCGTTACATCTGTTGTTGTTTTTCTCGGTACTTACGCACCCTTGCTGCGGTCTGCTTACGGCGAGCTTCTTCGGCACAGCGCTGTGAGCAGTACACCCGTTTTCCGTCAGTTGGGAACGGCTTGCCGCATTGTTTGCAGTGAGTGGTCGGTGTTTGCGTGAATACGGCTTCCAACGCTGTATCTTCCGGCAGGACAGACTTGCGGAAATATCTGCATAGTGCGCTGTTGGTAAAGCAGATCCCCAACATTGGACAGTCACAGTCCAATGGCAGGCAGCCGTACTCTTTGTCGTAGTTGGCGCAGAGAGAAGTAACCAGCTTTTTGATCCGCTGTTTCTCCCTGCCCGTCAGCTCACGATAATTGTTTGACATAGGCGGTTTCCTCCTTTCATTCAGTGTCGAAAGTA
>Ga0224742_10432_pt1 | contig 11047 bp, 11 predicted proteins | sample LIM_E_Water_Neg_FD_161631 | JGI IMG/M metagenome (GOLD analysis project Ga0224742, IMG submission 161631) | Enriched cells from gastrointestinal tract of the lab mouse from Pacific Northwest National Laboratory (PNNL), Richland, Washington... | ecosystem: Host-associated > Mammals > Digestive...
TTCTGCTGAAAAAAGCAGAGACTGGCTGCCATTTTCTGCCGCTCCGTCAGGCAATCTAACAGTTCGTCCATTTTCTCCCTTTCTGTCAAATCTTCGAGCAGATCCACACATGTATCCTCCAAAGCTTCCCACTCTTCTGATATGGCGCTATAGGAAATAGTCCTGCCCTGCTCTTTTGCCCTCTGATTGCGTTCCAGCCTGTCTTCCCCTTCAAGAACAAGCCGGATATGCCATGACTCTTTTGCAAAGAAATGTTCCGATAGGTAACTGCTTACCCCGCCTGATACATACAGGTAATCTCCACATGTATGAATCGGGAATACGGTATAATGACCATAGGCATGGTACAGTGCATAGCCATTCTGATAGGCTGCAATCCATATATCATTTGTCAGCTGTTTTTTCGCCACTGCCCTGCCTGTTTCCCTTAAATTTTTAGCAGTAGGTATTTTCCTCCCTTCTTCTGGAATTTCAGTAATTTGTTTCAGTTCCTGCAATGTCAATTCTGGCCGCCTTTCTAACGGGCTGTGCCGGAATTGATGCTGTCTGCATTGCCCTGGATTATAGGATAGGCAGTAAAAAACAGCTCCCGGCGTACCCGTTTTTTTGAAGGGCTGGAAACTTTTCTTTACTGCCTGTCTTTATCTTATGGATATATTTTAGCGGAACCAGCAGTTGCTTTCCGCACCGTGAAGGTAGAAATTCTTTTATTTTTCCACCATATCCGTAGAATCCTTTTACCCTTCCCGCCGCAGGCTTTCCACCAGAGCCTCCACCGTCCGCAGCACGGTCTTCCTGTCACACTCCCTCAAATGGCTGATACGGTAGCATATATCCTGGTACTGCTTTTCCCCCTGCCCCGGCAATAGCCCCAGCAGGCTGCCCGCATCTGCATCCAGTGCCCGCGTCAGCTTTATGAAAGTCCCTATGCTCATGGACATCTGCCCTCCCTCAATCCGGCTCACCGTGTTGGCGCTGATCTCTGCTTTCTCTGCAAGTGCTTCCTGTGACAGGCGCAGTTCTGTTCTCCGTTCTCGTATGCGTTCCCCAAGTGCCACAAGCTCCTGAGATGCTGCACGTCTGCCCAACACGGTCTCCCCCTTTCCTCACAGATTTCCATTTGCTTTGTCAGCAAAAGACAGCCTGACGGTACACCCGGCTGCCTCTATGGATTATGTATCTGCATTTATACCGGCAGGAACGCTATCCGCTCCCATACAGGTCGTGGCTGACCTCCGCGCGGTAATAATTGTCTATAGTCAGCGATGCATTGTAAAGCGATGCCAACAGATATGCCTTGATATTTCCTACTTTGCTGGTATTTTCCTGCAGGCAGGCAAGCACATAGGATATATGCGAATCGTCCAGTTTCAGGAACCGCTCTTTTACCAACGCCGCAGACCTTTCCGCTCCCGCTATCCGCAAAACTGCATGGTCGGGCATCATCATCACGTCCACCATAAGCTCTACCAGCTCGTCCAGTTCCTCCTTCCGGCATCCCCTGTCACTTAAAAAACACTCATACGAGATATTGTTTCGTATGGCGGTACGGTAACACTCCATCTGCCTTATCATATCAGATGGATAAGGATTGATAAGATTAGTCTCATTAAAATCAGTTTTATTAAATTCAGTATTATTAGGTTGTGATTTTGGAAAATCTTGAATAGTGGTTTTCACTATTCCTGAATTGTGATTTTCATCATTCTTGAATTGTGATTTCAATAATTCCTGATTTGTGATTTTCACAACTCCTCCATTATGATTATTGTCTGTCCTGTTTTCTCCTGCTGCTTCCTCTTCCTCCGGCAATATCGGCTCTTCCCGTATCATGAAATTCTTTACATAAATCACGTTTGGCCTGCCCAATCCCAGACGCTTTTTCTCTATCAGACCGATACCTTTTTCCGCATCCAGTTCCTTTATCAGCTTTACCGCTTTCTGCATACCGCAGTTCATCAGCTCCGCTGTCTCTTCCACTGTAAAAACAATGTAAACCCTGTCCTCTTCATCAATCCATCTGTTTTTAATGCTAAGCCCCATGCGGTCCAACATCAGCCCGTATAAGACCTTTGCTTCACAGGAAAGGCTTCTGAAACATTCCGCTGTGAACAGCATTTTCGGTATACGATAAAAACTGTACTGCCCTGCTTCCATTCCATGAAAATAATCAAACTGGATTCCCTGCATTCTCCATTCCTCACAATCTTTTTATGGTTTTTTCCACATAAAAACAGAGGTCGTTTTCCTCTGCTCTTATGTAAAACAATATTCTGCTTTCCCTGCAGAAAATATCTATCCGCCAATGCTATTCTGCCTGTATATCCCCCTGCTCAAATCTCCATTTTTTCAGGAGAGCATAGATTACTTCCTCCATTTGCTCCGCTGAATAGTCTGCCGGGAAATATTCATTCAGCTTCTTTCTCTGCAGTCTGACTGTCGGGGCTGCCGGTTTTTCATCAGAAAGGATAATCTCCATTCCGTTTTCGTCCAGTTTTCCTTCCCTGCTCAACTCCTTAAGCTTCCTTGCCTGTGACAGATTAGGGAATACGCATAACCGCTGGATTATCTGATAAAGCTGCTCCTGCCCTTCCAGCTCCAGATAGGATAATTCCACCCCGGCACCAAAGGCGATACGCTTTTCATCTACATAGTCAAGCATAGGCTTTATAAGGAAAGTCAGGCGGATATAACGCTCAATCTGTTTATAGCTTTCCCCGCTTCCCTCCGCCACCATTTCCGTAGATTTCTTTCCCAGATAATCAGAGACAACTTGTCCCTCTTTTTTAGGTCTGCCTTTTACCCTGTCTATCGCGTCCAGCTTCATCTTGTAGGCATAGGCTTTTTCACTGTACAGAAGCTCTTCCCTCTGGATATTGGAATCCACCATGACCACGGTGGCTTCTTCATCTGCCATTCTGCGGACAAAACAGGGAATCGTCTTAAGCCCCAGCAGTTCACAGGCTCTCTTCCGCCTGTGTCCTGATATAATCTCATACCCGCTTTCTTTTCTCGGTCGGACAATCAGGGGGCTGATAATTCCATGCTCCCTGATGCTTTCCACAGTTTCCTGCATTTTTTCATCGTCAAGTACCCGAAATGGGTGGGAATTGAATGAATGCAGCTGGTCAATGGCTATTTCCTCTATCTTTTCCGCTGTTCCTCCTGTTCCCTCTTCCAGCCCGAACAAAGCGTTCACATCCGGCATTTTAATATTGGAAGCGCTGCTTTTCCTACCTGCCATGCGCCAGCACCTCCTTTGTAAGCGCTTCATAAGCTACCGAAGCCCGTCCCTTCGGATCATGTGCAAATATGCTCTTCCCCTCCGCGCTTGCTTCCGACACACGTACCGACAAAGGGATATAATTCTCAAACACTGGTATCCTCTGCCCGTAATTTCCGCGCACCATCTCCATGATTTCCCTTGCATAATTTGTCCGGGCATCCACCATAGTCAGCAGGATTCCCTCAAAAGCCAGTGCCGGGTTGATTCGCTTCTTTATCCTCATGATCGTTGCAATCAGCTGTTCCAGCCCTTTTAATGACAGATATTGTGCCTGCAGAGGTATAAGCACCGTATCCGCTGCCGCAAGCGCATTAATTGTCAGCATTCCAAGGGATGGCATACAGTCCACAATAATGTAGTCATAATATGGCGCTACCACCTCTATGTACTCTTTCAGCATATACTCCCTGCTCATGGCACTAATCAGCGACACTTCCACCGCAGCAAGGTCAATGTTTGCCGGAAGGAAGCACACCCCTTCCTCATGGGAAAGCAGCCCATATTCTGCTTCTATTTCCTGCCCTTCCATGATGGAAGTTATTACCGCAGCAAGCGTTTTATCCAGCCTGTCCGGCTCCCTGCTTCCCATGCTTGCGGTAAGACTTGCCTGCGGATCAGAATCTATGAGTAAAACCCTGTTCCCTACTTTTGCAAGCCCGATTCCTAGGTTTACCGTAGTTGTTGTCTTTGACACACCGCCCTTCTGGTTTGCGATGGCAATGACCTTACATTTTCTTTCTGTCCTTTCCATATATCCTATTCTCCTTTCTATCTCACACGGACTTTCAGCCCTTTCATGGGGATATCCTCATATCCCACAAGATAATAATCTTCCCCGTCATGCTCCACTTTTGTCTGCACCCAGCAGGGCTCTTCATGGGTATCTTCCTGCAGGAAAGCTTCAATCAGACTTCCACTGCGGTAACAATATCCTTTCTCTGTCCTGTATTCCCCGTTTTCATCTTTATGAAGGGTACTGATCTCCTGAATCGGTCGGAAAAGGTATTCTATGCTACCGCCTATGTCAGCCAACTTCCCCATGATTCTCCGTATTTCCCTTAACTGGAACATCTGATCACTGTCCCTATGGTCCACATGCAGCCCCCGCAGGTCTACATGTTCATCATAAGTGGTGACACTTAGAATATCATCAATCCGGCATTTCAGCCCTTTCATCTGTACTAAAGCCATACTTAACTCTGCCATATTGCCCTCCTTCTACACATGGTTCCACCGCGCCTTAACACACTATCCTGCTTTAAATCCCAAACTCCGATAAATCTATCGGGAAACAGTATTCCGGATAGCGCACCTTAACCGCTTCCCAGAAATACATTGCGTATTCACAGCAGAACAGGTCTTCCACTGTATACCGCTGGCACTCCTTTACTTTTTCATCACCCTCAAGGGCATACGCACTAGGCGTACCGTTGCAGAAAAGATTGAACGCCATACGCACCACCCTTGCACTGCCGCTGGTGATCCAACCCTCTTCCAGACACTTTGGCTTTACGCTCCCTTTTTTGAAATCAAAAATCCTCTCTATATTCCGTCTTGTATCGCTGCTGATCCCAAGACAGTAAACCAGCGCCTTGTGGTACACATCCTGCTGTCTGCACTTTTGCAGACAGTTTCTGTAAAATATTTCGTGTTCCTGATCCTTAAAGGTAATTGTACGTTTATTTCCTCTATTCATATCCATTGTCACACCGCCTTCCCCTGATATTCTTCAGTTCCTTCCGCTACCATCCCCGCCCCTTTTGGATCAGACCATATCCTGCCTGTCCTTTCCACAATAAGTCTGCCGCCCTCACAGGTTACTGATATTCTGTCACCTGTGGAAAATCCCAAGTCCCGCAGCCATTTTCCCTGCAACATGATCAATGGATTGTTTATCTCTATGCTGGTTCCCCTTGCCCTGTAAACCGTCATTTCTCTCTGCTTCATATGTTCTCCTCCTATTTAATCCGGGATAACCTCAACGATCCCATTACATTCAAGAATTTCCTGAATCCTGTTTATGCCATCTTCCAGTCTGCCGGAATCATGGACTGCATCCATAATTTCCCCTGCAATAAATTCCATGCTTTCCCTAGTAATCTGGTTACTCATATAGATCTCCTTTTTCTATTTCTGAACAGAAAAGAGGACCAAGCAGCTAATAAATTAACAAACTTAGTCCTCAATATCATTCCACTTCTCTCCGAACACTTTTCCGGGCAGAACGCTTCCCCTGCACCTCCTTAGAGCGCACTTGTCCCGTTCCTGACAGCTTTATGGTAATTTAGTGTCAAGTAGTATGATTTTCAGTTTCAAGATTAAAAACAGGCCTGTCCCAATCCTTTTTTACTGCTTTTGCAGTGAAAAAATATTTGGACTAAACCAGCGGAACACCTTGATTTTACTGGCTCCTTGCTGACTTGACACTATAATATCATAATCCCCCACCCGCGCATTCGGATACTCTGCCTCCCCACTTATCGGCTTCGCCCCTCTCCTCAAATATGCCTTCACCTTCTCTCCATATGCTGCTGTCAAGTAAGGACTAACAAATTTTACTATTTTTCATATTTTCCTTCCACACAACCTCAACCTCCCCTTCTCCCCACACATAAACAGCCTCAATCATCTCCTCCACCAGTTCCCTGCTAAGCTTCATCTCTCCCAGCTCCTGCTTCCCAATCTCCCCCTCTCTCCCTTCCTCCTCACGAATCCTTTCTTCCTCCATCTTCCGGATTTCTTCACCTATCCTCTGTTCCTCCGCCCGCAAATCCTCCATTTTATGCAGATAATCATCCTTCTGCAATTGCTTCATTTTCAACTGCTCATACAAATACTGCTTTTCTATTTTCAACGCATCCAGCTTCTTTTCCAGCAATGCACCCTTACTCTTTGTCTGCACACCTCCCGGCTTCAAAGAACCGCCGCTTCGTTCCCACATTCCCCTCTCCTTATCCGATTCCGCTCTGCCTGACTGCTCCTTACACTTTTCCTCCAGCCTTCGCCTGATATTTGTCAAAACAGCTTCCTCAGCTTCCGGCTCCTTCAATCTCCCGTCAAAGCACCCACTGCCCTTATCGTATCTCGCTCTCCCACAGATAAAACACGGCACTTTTGTACAGACAATCCTGTTCAGGCTTCTTTTACAGTTCCCGCACAGCAGTTTCCCCAGCAGTATACTGCCCTGCTTTTCTTTGTGCTCCTTCCCCCTCTGACATCCACGGAATTTTATCACTTCCGATGCTTCCAAAAACTCCTGCTCCGTAATAATTGCCTCATGTCTGCCGGAAACACAAACCTGTTCTTCATCCGCCCCCCGCTTAAACTGTTTTCCTCCTGCCTTCGTCACTTTGCATTTCCCATTCACCACGATTCCAAGGTATACTTTATTTTCCAGTATCTTTAAAACCATATTCCGGTTCCAGTATCCCTCCCCATTCAGAAGATGGTACTGTGTTTTCTCACGGTTTTTATATTGTCCGGGGGTCGGTATTTTTTCCTCATTCAGTTTCACGGCAATCCTGCCTGTACTATATCCCTTACAGGCAAGTTCAAAAACTCTCTTTACATATTTCGCCGCTACTTCATCTACCGCCAGCACCTTCTTATTTTCCGAAAACCGATATCCAAAAGGCGGTCTCGGTCCGATAAAATCTCCCCTCTTTCTTCTGATCTCCAACGCAGAGCGCACCTTTACAGATAAATCCTTGCTGTACAGATCATAAAGAAAGCTCCTGAACGCAATCTCGATCCCCCCGGTAGTACCCTCGTAATCATTACTGTCATACCCGTCGCCAACCGCAATAAACCTTACTCCCATGAAAGGTAATATCTGTTCCAGATAATCCCCTACTTCCAGATAATTCCTGCCGAACCGGGAAATATCCTTGACGATAATGCAGCATATTTTTCCTTCCCTGACCATAGACAGCATCCGTTTCACTGCCGGTCTTTCAAAATTTGTTCCGCTGTATCCGTCATCCACAAATTCCAGAATCTGTATATCCGGATAAAGATTTCCCTCGTACAAATGCCGGGTAATCAATTCCCTCTGGTGCCGAATGCTGTCACTTTCCTCTTTATCGCTGTCAGACACCACATCCCCGTCCTCCATGGAGAGCCTTAAGTATTCAGCCACAAACTGTTCTTTCATATGCACGGTTCCTCCCTGTCTTCTGTGTCCACTTGCCTCATTAGATACTCGTATTCATTTCTGAACCTGAACTTTATATGCAGCCGCTTATCCCTGAACACTTCCACTTTTTCCAGCAGTTCCACCGCCATTTCCCGTGTCAGTTTCTCTGCTCCCTGAAACTGCAAAAAGGTTTCCATCCACTTGTTGGAACCGCTGATGTACTGCTCAAAAGCTCCCAGCTCCGCTTCCTTTTTATAAAGCTCTTTTTCAAGTTCCGTTATCCGAAGGGTATATTTTTCCTTTGCCTCCAGAAATTCCTCCTTTGTCAAAACTCCCTGTTTTAAATCCTCATAAATATTTGTCTTTAAATAGATCATTCTTCCAAGTTCATCTTTTATTTGCCTCCTCGCTTTCTTTTTCTCCTTAAGAAAAAGTGTATAACGGCTGGATCTTTTCATCTGCTCTGTCAGAGATTTCGCTTCTACCGCCAAAGCAATCTGCAGCTTTATCTGCCGCAGTACCATGTCAAAAATTTTATAGTCAATAACGGAAGATGTATCGCATTGGGTACGGGAATAATTATAGGCAGAGCCGCAGTAAAAATAATACTGTGCCTTTCCTTTTCTCACATCCTTGTTCCTTCTCATCACATGCTGACAATGGCCGCATACCAGAATCCCTTCCAGTATATTTTCATATCCCGGCCCGCCCTGCCTGTCTTTCCATGTTTTACTGTTCTTTTCCTTTAGCTTTTGCATCTTTTCAAACACTTCCCGCTCAATGATTGCCGGATGGCTGTCTTTCCTTATTTCCCATGCTTCTTCCTTTCGTTTTCCCTGTTTTTCTTTTGAATAGATGGAACGGTTATTCCTGCCCTGCACCATATCCCCCACGTAGGTGGGATTATATAAAATCCGGCTGACCGCCTGGGGCTGCCAGAGGATATGGCTGCAATCTTTATATTTCTTTCCCCCACGTTCCCCGGCATACCTGCTGGGAGAGGGGATGCTTTCCTGATTCAGCGTCTTTGCTATCTCCGCAAAACTTGCCCCCTGCATTTTCATCAAAAAAATTCTTCTGACAACAGCAGCGGCAGGTTCATCAATTATAAAATGATTCTCTTTTAAAATATATCCGTAAGGCGCCATGCTTCCGATAAACTGCCCCTGTTCTTTTTTTGTACGGAAAGCCGACATGATTTTTTTTGAAATATCTCTGGAATAATAATCATTTGCAAGATTTTTAAATTCCGTTATTAAATCTTTTTCTTTAAATATCTCACCTTTACTGTCATAATGGTCATTCACCGCTATGAACCGAACCCCAAGAAACGGGAATACCTTTTCCAGATAATCCCCCGCTTCCAGATAGTTCCTGCCGAATCTGGACAAATCTTTTACAATGACACAATTTATCTTCCGCTTCCTGACATCCTCCATCATCCGCTCCCACTCCGGCCGTTCAAAATCCGTGCCTGTCCGGCCGTTGTCGGTATAGGTTCCCACTATCTCTGTCTTTTCAATCCCTTCCGCAAAATCCAGCAGCAGTTCCAGTTGGTTATGGATGCTGTCCTTTCCCTTCCCTCCGTTATCTTCATCTGACAGGCGTAAATATAATCCGGCTTTCATTACCGGCGTTATATTCTGGGTTACAATTTTCTCACTTTTCCTGCTTGTTCTCGCCATAACCCGCCTCCTCCTTCTGTCATTTACTTTGTTAACATAAGTACAGTTCGCAGAACGTGCTGTCCGTTGTTACAATAAGCTGGCTTGCGAAGTGTGGCAGCGTTTGTTTTCCCTTTCCAAATGCATATTCTCTATCAGGCTTAAGGCGGTCTCAAATTCTTCTGCATATTTAAAACGTACTTCTATTCTCGGATAACGCTCCCCTTTCTTCTTTTCATGAATACATATCCTGTCAATCAGGAAAACAACCACCTCTCTTGACAGATTGTCAAGAGAGCCGAACCGCTTAAATTCGTTGATCCAGCCGCAGGCATGCCCAAGTCCTGACGCAAGCAGTTCCAGTCTTTTCTCCAATGTTGCCAGCCCCTGCTCCGCAGTCCGGATGCGTTTCCCATAAGTTTCCTTCAACTCCCTATATTCTTCCTTTGTAATCAGCCCATCCTTATAATCCTCATACATATCAAGCCCCAGATTGCAGTATTTCCGGATTTCTTCTTTCTTTTTTATAATCTGTCGTTTTCTCTTTGCCAGTTCTCCACTCTGACGCTGTATTTCCTCCATCTGCCCCAGAATATGATCCATATCCGTAACGCTTTCTATTTGTTTATTCAACAGCATAAGGACACTTTCTTCCAGATTTTCTGCATTGATACTGTGGGAACTGCATACCGATTTATCCGCCTTATGATTTCCGCACACATAATAAATAAATTTCTTATGCCCGGAGGGAACGGTTTTTCTGACCATGTTCCCTCCGCAGGCTCCGCACCGGACCACGCCGGACAAATCATATACTTTTTCCTGTGCCGTTCCGGTTCTGGTGTCCATCCGCAAAAGCCCCTGCACAACTCTGATATCAGAGGCCGGGATAATGGCTTCATGGGTATTTTCTGCCCTGCACCATTTATCCTCCTCCTTCTTTACCTTTTTCTTCACTTTATAATTGGGCGTGGTATTCTTCCCCTGAATAAGAGTTCCCATATACACCGGATTTTCCAATATCCGTAAGACATGCACATGGCTCCACTGACTTTTCAGGTTCTTCTTGAATCCCGTATAAAAAGCGCTGCCCTTCTCTTTCTTATAATCCATGGGGGTAAGCACATCTTCCTCATTTAATACTTCGGCTATTCTGTAGGCGCTGCTGCCCTGCAGATACATTCGGAAAATACGTCTGACGGTCTCCGCCGCATCTTCGTCTATTTCCAGTCTGTTCTTATCTGCCTCCGATTTCCGATAGCCATAGGGGGCAAATGCGCCTACAAAATCGCCTTTTTTCCTTTTAACTTCGAGATTACTCCTGATTTTAATGCTGATGTCCCGGCTGTAAGCATCGTTGATCAGATTTTTAAACGGTATGATAATATTATCTGTCTGCGTATCGCTCATGGCACTGTCATAATTGTCATTAATGGCAATAAAACGGACACCCAGATAGGGAAATATCTTTTCAAGATACCTTCCTACCTCGATATGGTTCCTGCCGAAACGTGACAGGTCTTTCGTGATCACGCAGTCCACTTTTCCTGCCTTGATATCCTGTAACATCTGTTGAAATGCCGGACGCTCGGAATTGACCCCGGAGTAACCGTCGTCCACCCTTATTTCGTGGATTCTGATGTCCTCCATGGATTTCAGATACTCGAAAATGAGTTCTTTCTGATTTGTAATGCTGTCGCTTTCCTCCTTATCTCCATCCTCTTTGGACAGGCGCAGGTAAAGGTCAGCATTATAAATTTTTGTGTTTAGATTTGTCTCCATATGTTCACCTCAAATAGCCATGTTTGCTGTCAAACCTGTTCTATTTGGGGTTCTGCTTCGTCCATGATCATTATATCATTTCGCAGAAAAACAGTCCATAGAAAGGCCAGACATTTTCATAATTCCGTTAAACCTCTGCCATTTCAACACATAGCTTTGCAAGCACATTTTCAAGACTTT
>Ga0224742_10433_pt1 | contig 10996 bp, 11 predicted proteins | sample LIM_E_Water_Neg_FD_161631 | JGI IMG/M metagenome (GOLD analysis project Ga0224742, IMG submission 161631) | Enriched cells from gastrointestinal tract of the lab mouse from Pacific Northwest National Laboratory (PNNL), Richland, Washington... | ecosystem: Host-associated > Mammals > Digestive...
CACTTCTAAAGGGTCTTCCGGTAATGAGAGGCCTGTCCTTATCTAAAAGCCCCATAACACTATATATTTTTGTAATCTCCATACTTTCTTCCTTTGTAAGAGGCGGAAGAATGGTTGGTATCCGTTCTGCTATCATGGACTTTCCGCTCCCTGGCGGTCCCATCAGGAGTAGATTATGCCCCCCTGCCACAGCCACCTCAGCAGCACGCTTTACCGCCTCCTGGCCTTTGATATCACTGTAGTCTACAAGAATATTGTTAAGAGGATTCCCATATGTATCTTTATCACTGTGGGGAAAGGAGACTATACGTCTTTCCCCTCTTAGGTGGGCACAGATTTCTCCAAGGCTGTCTCCCCCGATAATATTTACTCCGTCTATCAAGGCTCCTTCTGGTGCATTTTCTGCAGGCAGAATACAAGTATGGTATCCCATACGCACTGCCTCCATAACGATAGGAAGAACTCCCTTCACCTTACGAATCTTCCCATTCAGACTCAGTTCGCCGATAACAAGTGTATTTTCTAAGGAATTCTTTGGAATGCAGCCTACTGATAAAAGTACGGACAGAGCAATGGGAAGGTCAAAAGAAGGTCCCTTTTTCTTGACGGTTGCCGGAGACAGGTTAATGATTGTTTTTTTCGGAGGAAGCATAAGACCTGAATTGTGAATTGCCGTGCGGACTCGTTCTGCTGCCTCCTTTACCTCTGATGAAAGATAGCCTACCATATGAAACATAGGAAGCCCGTTGCTTACATCCGCCTCCACACGGAGCATCTCCACATGAAGCCCCTGGAGAGCCGCAGATGCCACTAAACTAAATGCCATTTGTACACCTCTTTTCTTAGATGGAACACTGCACTGTTAAAATGTTACTATTTTTTGCATCTTCTGATATAATGACCGAGACGGTCTGATTATACTTTGAAATTTGAATAATTACTGTTCAATAGAATATAGCTAGTATAACATGTTTCTCCACCACCCTCAACAGGTATTTTTGCACAAATTTTTGCTTGGAAAAGCACAAACAAAGCATTTTCGTCATAGATTATATCAAATATGCCCAGAGGTGCTTTTTCTTGAAATCATTTCCCCAACCCCTCACAGCCGCAGAAGAACGATATTATATGCAAAAATATACAGAGGGAGATCTTGAAGCAAAGCATATTCTCATTGAACGCAATCTTCGCCTCGTCGCACATATTGTAAAAAAATACCAGACCTCCAGTGATGACACTGAGGACCTCCTTTCCATCGGGACCATTGGTCTTATTAAAGCCGTGGTTACCTTTGACCCTGACAAAAGTGTAAGACTTGGAACCTATGCCGCAAGATGCATTGAAAATGAAGTTCTAATGCATCTTCGGGCAAGAAAAAAAACATCCCGTGAAGTTTCCTTATATGAGCCCATCGGCACGGACAGAGAAGGAAACGAGATTCAACTCTTTGATATTATCGAGACGGATGAGGATGACGCCCACCGCAAGGTGGAGCTAAGTGACGACATTCAGACACTCTACAATAAGGTAGAGGCCGAACTCTCTTCTAGGGAGCGTCTGGTGCTGAAAATGCGGTACGGCCTCTACAACGAAGAAGAATACACGCAGCGAGAGATTGCAGCTCTTCTTGGCATCTCTCGTTCTTACGTTTCGAGAATTGAAAAAAGCGCAATTGAAAAGCTGCGCGAGTATTTCTAAATACCCGCGCAGCCACATTTTATTTAAATTCTTTACGTCTCTTCACGCCTTAAGATATCGTATTTCTCTGCCGCTCCTCCTTCTAATTCCACATAAAGCACCTGCTTTGGATGAGGAGCGCTCTCCTGCTCCGCCCCTTCCTCATTCACAATCCTCTTTACTGTCACCTTCTCATTTCTTCCATCAGGCTTCATAATCTCTATACTCTCCCCAACCGAGAACTTGTTTCTCTGCTGAATACAGTACATGCCGTCTTTTTCCTCTTCCACAATCCCAAGATAAGTATACTCCTTTACGTAAGTATTGTTATCATAGATCTGGCTCTTCTCCCCGGGCTTTCCGAAATAAAATCCTGTCGTAAACTGCCTGTAGGTACAGTTTGAAATCTGGTCCAGATACCACGGCATATTTGCCCTGTAAAGCTCTGGCTCCTTAAGATAATCGTCTATTGCTATACGGTAAGTCCGGGCAACTGTCGCCACGTAAAGAGCAGTTTTCATACGTCCTTCAATCTTAAAACTGTCAATTCCCGCGTCAATCATCTCCGGAATATGTCCAATCATGCATAAATCCCTGGAGTTGAAAATAAAAGTCCCCCGCTCATTTTCATATACCGGCATATACTCTCCTGGTCTTGTCTCCTCCATCACAGCATATTTCCAACGGCAGGGGTGGGTGCATGCCCCCTGGTTTGCATCTCTTCCTGTAAAATAATTGCTAAGAAGGCACCTTCCGGAATAAGAAATGCACATAGCCCCATGAATGAAGCTCTCAATCTCCATCTTTTGTGGAATCCTCTCCCGGATTTCTCTAATCTCCTCTAAGGACAGCTCTCTTGCAGAGACTACACGCTTCGCTCCAAGCTCCCACCAGAAACGGTAGGTGCCGTAATTTGTATTATTTGCCTGTGTGCTGATGTGCCGCTCTATCTCGGGACAGATATCCTTTGCCAATTGAAAAACAGCCGGGTCTGCAATAATCAGGCCATCCGGCCCCATTTCCTTAAGCTCCCATAAATAAGCCTCCACTCCCGGTAAATCGTCATTGTGTGCCAGAATATTCACTGTCACATAAACTTTCACACCGCGGGCATGGGCAAATGCAATGCCTTTCTTCATATCCTCCGGTGAAAAATTTTTCGCCTTGGCGCGGAGTCCAAAGGCCTCCCCGCCGATATATACAGCATCTGCACCGAATATAACCGCTGTCTTAAGAACCTCCAGACTGCTTGCCGGAATTAGTAATTCCGGTCGTTTCTTTTCCATTTTAATCTTCTCCCTTCCCACATTCAACCTTAACGCTGAGAGCTACCCCATCTCCCAGAGGAAGAATTGAAGTCTCAAGCCTGTCATGGTGCTTCAATTCATAGAGATATTCCCTCATGCGGCTGTGTATCGTTCGATTGCGCCGCTCCACGGCAAACCGGGATTCAATCACCTCTCCCTCCTGGAGCACATTATCCGATACCAGAACGCCTCCCTCCCCAAGCAAGCGCAGCGCTTCAGGAAGATAATGAATATACTGTCCCTTTGCTGCATCCATGAAAATCAGATCATATGAGTCGTCGAGAGATCTCATCACCTCCAGCGCATCTCCCTCTATTAAGGTAATCTGCTTTTCTTTTCCCGCACGCCTGAAATTATCACGGGCAGCAGGAATTCTCTTTTCATAATTTTCAATTGTTGTAATTCTTCCGCTCTTCGGCATATACTCACTCATCAAAAGTGCGGAAAAGCCAACTGCTGTTCCCACCTCCAGAATATTTAAAGGCTTCTTTATCATAAGAAGAACCTTCAAAAAACTCTGGGTTTCCTTGCGGATAATGGGAACACATGCCTTAAGCGCTTCCTGTTCAATCTTCTCAAGAACCTGGCATTCAGGACGTTCAAGGGAACGAATATATGTAGTTAGTCTTTCATCTGCTGTCATTTATACAAAGTCCTTCCTTTTCAACTGTCTAAATTGGGGACAGGGTAAAACCAATCTGGGACGGGGTATTTTTAAAAATACCCCGTCCCCAACTTTATACATCCATAATAATCGGCAATATCATTGGCCTTCTCTTTGTCTTTTTCCAAATAAATTCATTCATTGTATCACGTATAACAAGCTTTATCTTACTCCAGTCCGCATTTCTCTGATGGGTAAGGCAGTCCTCCACCGCATCGGTGAGCACACGTCTTGCCTCTTCCATAAGGCTCTCAGATTCTCTTACATAGACAAAGCCCCGGGACACAATATCCGGTCCTGCAAGAAGCTGGTTGCTGCCCCTCTCTAAGGTCAGAACGACAATCATAATACCGTCCTCTGCCAGATGCTGTCTATCCCTTAGAACGATATTTCCCACATCGCCTACACCGAGACCGTCTACGAGGATCTCACCTGTATGAACTTTATCTACTACCTTTGCTGACTGGGCGTTTACTTCAAGTACATCTCCTGACTGGAGCATGAAAATGTTCTCCTTCGGAATTCCAAGTGCTTTTGCAATCCCGGCATTTGCTTTCCTATGGCGGTATTCACCATGGATCGGAATCGCATATTTGGGCTTTACAAGGGAGTAAATAAGCTTTAACTCCTCCTGGCAGGCATGTCCGGATACATGGGCATCGGAAAAAATTACATTTGCTCCTTTTGCTGAAAGCTCATTGATAACTTTTGATACAGACTTTTCATTGCCAGGTATTGGGTTGGAGCTGAAAATAACCGTATCGCCCGGCATAATGGTTACCTTCTTGTGTACATCTGCCGCCATCCGGGACAACGCTGCCATAGATTCACCCTGGCTTCCTGTTGTAATAAGCACCGTCTTCTCCGGCGGATAATTTTTAAGCTGATCAATCTCCACCAGTGTATTTTCCGGCACATTCAGGTATCCTAATTCCTGGGCAACCTGAATGATATTTACCATGCTGCGCCCTTCTACCACAACCTTGCGGTCATACTTGCAGGCTGAATTGATAATCTGCTGGACACGGTCTACATTGGATGCAAAGGTTGCGATAATAATCCTCGTATTATAATGCTCTGCAAATATATGGTCAAAGGTAGCACCTACTGTACGCTCTGACTGGGTAAATCCGGCGCGCTCCGCATTGGTACTATCGGACATAAGGGCCAGTACACCCTTCTTTCCTATCTCCGCAAAACGCTGCAGGTCAATGGCATCACCAAACACCGGCGTATAATCCACTTTAAAATCTCCGGTATGCACAACAATTCCTGCCGGTGAGTAAATGGCAAGAGCCGCTGCGTCCTGAATACTATGATTCGTCTTAATAAATTCAATCCTAAACTGTCCCAGATTAATGGACTGTCCGTGCTTTACAACCTTTCTTCTCGTGCTTCTTAAAAGGTTGTGCTCTCCTAGTTTTCTCTCTATAATTCCCATCGTCAGCTTCGTCGCATAGATAGGAAGATTCATCTCTCGAAGCGTATAGCACAACGCTCCGATGTGGTCCTCATGTCCGTGTGTAATCACAAATCCCTTCACTTTCTGGATGTTATCCCTCAGATACGTGACATCCGGGATTACAAGGTCGATTCCCAGCATATCGTCCTCTGGGAATGACAGACCGCAGTCCACCACAATAATACTGTCTTCATATTCGAAGGCAGTTATATTCATTCCAATCTTCTCGAGTCCCCCGAGAGGAATGATCTTCATACTTCCACTATTCTCTTTTTTTCAAATTTACACCTCCACGTGCTTTCCGTTCTGATTTTGCTTTTCCCGGCACTCCTTGCACTGTCCAAAGAACTTTAATTCATGGTTTTGCACATGGAAACCTGTCTCCTCCTCAATATGACGCTCTAGTTCCTCTAAAAGATCGTCCTTAAAAGACAGGACCTTTCCACAGTCCCTGCATATTAAATGATGATGATGATGCTTTCCATTCGTATCTCCGTACGTATTTTCCCCAATTTCATATCTCACACACCCATCATCCAGATTAATACGATCCACCAATTGCATTTCCAATAACAACTGCACAGTCCGGTAAATGGTTGCCAGCCCAATCTCCGGGTAATCCTCCTTTACGAGCTCGTAGATATCCTCCGCGGTCATATGCCTGTCCCTGTTCTCCGCCAGTACCTCCAGCACAAGCAGGCGCTGATTCGTTACCTTAAGCCCCTTTTTCTTTAGCATTTCTTTAAATTCTTCCTGACTGACTGACATTCTTTACTTACCTTTCAATCTCCACATCCTCTAAAAGCTCCTGAAATACCTTTGCGATTGCAGTAATCTCATCCTCATCCTCCACAATCTCATAGATACTGTCTATATCCCTTTCTTCTGATGTGTCTTTTAAAATCAAACATTCTGCGTCGTCTTCCTTTGAATCCGTCACAAGAATATAAGATACCCCGTTGATTCTTGTCTGTTCGAGTACATAGAATTCTTCTTTTTCCTGCATTTCCTCAGACGTAAATGTAATCTTTTCCATACATGCTCCTATTCTGGAGAAGGCCCCTATACCCGGTAATCCACCTACTCACGGTTTATTTGAAGCGAATCCAGATATGACTGTAATATAAAAACTGCCGCAATCTTATCAATATATTTTTTGCGGTCCTCTCTTCTTATCTTATTCTCAATTAAAATTCTTTCCGCTGAAACACTGGTCAGGCGCTCATCCCACAGCTCTACCATAAGCCCTGTCCTTCTTTTTATCATCTCTCCAAATTTTATTGTCTGTTCCGCCCGTTCTCCAATATCACCGTTCATATGCTTCGGAAGCCCAAGAACAAGTTTTTCTGCACCATATTCCCGCACCAGTTCCTCAATGCGGGCACAGGTCTTTCTAAGCTTATTCTCTTCCTTTCGACATATAGTCTCCACCCCCTGGGCAGTCATTCCCAGCGGGTCGCTTACTGCCACCCCTACAGTTTTTGAACCATAATCAAGCCCCAAGATTCTCATATATTATACCCAGCCGTTATGCCTGATATACGTCTTAAGCATCTCTTCTACTAATTCATCCCGCTCCATCTTCATGATCAGGCTCCTTGCCCCGTTATAACTCGTGATATAGGTCGGATCTCCTGACATAATATATCCTACTACCTGGTTTACCGGGTTATAGCCCTTCTCGCTCAGTGCCTTGTACACAATCTCAAGTATATCTTTTGCTTGAATTTGTGGAGCGCTTTCTACTTGGAAAAACTGGGTGTTACTTAACTCTTTCATATACTCACGTCCTCCGAAAATACGTTTACTGTTCACTCCGTTCACAGTAATCTTCGCAAATCCATTTAAAATTCGCTTAGCGTATGGATTTTGCTCACCCCTGAATCACTTTCTTACGGACTTTGCAGTAAATGCAAAGTCCTGTATGAACAGAAACGAAAATGCTTCTTTATCATTCTACTCCATTGCCTCTAAAAATTCAATGAATTATTTGTAAATGATTTTTAATTTCTACATTTACGAGCTGATTTACTAAATTTCTTTCTGTTTTCTGTCCAATTTTTACATACTCTCTTGTATGTCCCACCTGATAAATTCCGTCTTCACGCATAACACGTTCCTCCATGAGCACCTCCTTTACTGTGCCTATAAGAGACATCTCATACGCTGTCTTCTTCTTCCTGCTAAGCTCTATAAGCTCACTGCTCCTTGCTGTCTTCACTGTTTCCGGGACTTCTCCGTCAAGCTCCGCCGCCTTCGTTCCTTCCCGCTTTGAATATTTAAATATATGGGTCTCATAGAAGTTTACTTCGTCAATAAATGCTTTAGAGCGGATAAATTCTTCCTCTGTCTCTCCCGGAAATCCCACTATAATATCTGTAGTGAGAGCCGGATTTTTATAATATTTACGCAGAGTCTTACATTTCTCCATATATTCTTCTGCTGTATAACGGCGGTTCATTCTTTTTAATGTCTCGTCACATCCACTTTGAAGCGACAGGTGAAAATGAGGACATACCTTCGTAAGAATGCTTATCTCTTCTACAAACTCTTCTGTAATAATCCGCGGCTCTAATGAACCCAGACGAATTCTCTGAATCCCGGGTATCTTATGAACCTTTTGAATCAAGGACAGAAGGTTCTCCCCTGTATCAGCACCATAGGAACTTAAGTGGATTCCTGTGAGCACTACCTCTTTGTACCCTCCTTTAGAAAGGGCAGATGCCTCTTTTAGAACCTCACCAATTCCCCGGCTTCTCACCCTTCCTCTCGCATAGGGAATGATGCAGTAGGAGCAGAACTGGTTACATCCGTCCTGAACCTTAATATATGCTCTTGTATGCTCTGCAGTGCGGGTCAGGGAAAGCTCCTCATATTCCTTCATCTGCCCTATTTTAAGAAGCTCTGTCTGTGTGCCCCCAGCTCTTCCTGTCCCAGCGTTTTTTTCATATTCTTCAAGAATCGTGACAATATCCTTCTTCCTGTTATTTCCCACAACAATATCAATTTCTGGGTCCAAAGCCTCTCCTTTTGTCTGTGCATAGCAGCCCGCTGCCACAATTACAGCCTCAGGGTTTAACTTTCTTGCCCTATGAAGCATCTGTCTGGATTTGCGATCAGCCATGTTCGTCACTGTACATGTATTGATAATATAAATGTCTGCCTTTTCCCAAAAGGGCACAATCTTATAACCATTCTCCTCTAATAATTCCTGCATGGCCTCCGTTTCATATGCATTTACCTTACAGCCCAGGTTGTGAAGTGCTGCTCTTTTCATGTCAATTTCTCCTAATTTCCTCCATATCTTTGGCAAATTGTTCCTTGACTTTTCCATAGGATGCTCTTAAGATAAGTATATAATACAAATTTGTAACAAAGAGGAGGTTTTTTATGAAAACAGTATTGATTTCTTTAAATTCAATTGATAAGGTTAAATCCTTTGTAAATTCAATTACAAAGTTTGATTATGATTTTGATCTGGTATCCGGCAGATATGTAATTGATGCAAAGTCTATTATGGGTATTTTCAGTCTGGATCTGTCCAAACCGATTGAACTTAACATTCATGCAGGCGAGCCTGACATGGACAACATTCTTTCATCATTAAAAGATTACCTTGTTGACTGAACATAACTGACTAATCATGACCGGCATAGAACGGACCCTTATGTAAAGGGTCCGTTTTTTACCCTATCTTTATAATTTCCTCTGTTGTAACGGCAGCTTCAAAAAGCTCCTCTATCCTTTCACACAGCCTCTCTTCAGAGCGGCGTATCACCTCTACATCCGGCTTCGTTACGGGATGCTTTGCCACAAAAATCGTACAGCAGTCCTCATAAGGCTGGATAGAGGTCTCAAAGGTACCGATTTTCTCTGCAGTTTCTACAATATCCCGCTTATCAAAGCCTATCAGAGGACGGTAAACTGGCATCTGACACACATCGTTGGTCGCTGCCAGGCTCTGCATGGTCTGGCTTGCCACCTGACCGATACTCTCTCCTGTAATCAGCCCAAGACATTTGCTCTTCCCTGAAAAATGTTCTGCAATACGCATCATATATCGCCGCATGATAATCGTCAGCTCATCATGGGGACACTGGTCGTAAATATACAGCTGTATATCTGTGAAATTCACCACATGAAGCTTTATGGGCCCTGCATATCTAGAAACAATTTCCGCCAGGTCCACAACCTTCTGCTTTGCCCTCTCACTGGTATACGGCGGCGCATGGAAATAAACTGCCTCGAGCTCCACTCCACGCTTTGCAATCATATATCCTGCCACAGGGCTGTCAATGCCACCGGACAAAAGAAGCATTGCCTTTCCGTTTGTTCCCACAGGCATACCGCCTGCCCCGGGGATAACTTGTGAATAGACATAGATGCCGTCCGTCCGCACCTCCACATTCAACATGACATCCGGGTGGTGTACATCTACCCGGATATCTGGAAATGCATAAAGAACCGCTTCTCCCAAATCGCGGCTGATTTCCATAGAATTCTTTGGATAGGACTTTTTTGCCCTTCTTGTCTCTACTTTAAATGTAAGTTTTTTTTCTGGATAAATCTCATCCATGTATGACACAACATCCTTCTTAAGCTCCTCAAAGCCTTCATCTTTAAGCCTTACTACCGGACAAATGCCCACAAGTCCGAATACCCTCTTAAGATGCTCTACCGTGTCCTCATAATCGTACTCTCCCTCACAGTCCACATAGATTCTTGCCTGGGATTTATACACCTTAAACTCCCCGTCTACCTTAGAAAGGGCTCTTTTCACCTGGCGTACCAAGGCATCCTCAAACAGATAACGGTTCTTTCCCTTGATTCCTATTTCCCCGTATTTTAATAAAAACGTAGAAAAACGCATATTATTTTCTCCTCTTTCTGATTTCCATCAACGTCTGGTATATTTTCGAAGCATAGGTACTATATTATACAAAGTATCCAGCGTATAGTCAATTTCCTCCAGTGTCGTGAATTCCGACATACTGAAGCGCAAAGTAGCGTCCAAAAACTCCTGGCCCGCACCTATTCCCCGAAGAACTCCGCTCACCTGCGGATGGTTTGAGGCGCAGGCAGAACCTGACGATACATAGATCCCCTTATCCTCCAGAGCATGGAGCAGTACTTCACTCCTAATTCCTGCAAAGCCTACACTGATAATATGGGGTGCTGACGTTTCATCATAAAGCCCATGGACAGTAGTATTCTTAATTCTTGTGACACCCTCAATAAAATGTTGTTTAAGTCCCCGCATTTTCTCAACTTTTTCATCAAGATTCTCATAAATTGTCCGGGCTGCAAGGGAAAGTCCTGCAATTCCGGCCACATTTTCTGTCCCGGAACGAATGTTTTTTTGCTGCTCTCCCCCAAAAACAATAGGTTTAATCTTTACATTCTCTTCAATATACAAAGCCCCGATTCCCTTAGGTCCGTGAATCTTGTGTCCGCTTATGGAGCACATATCTACTTTGAGCCGTTTGGGATAAATCCTATATTTTCCAAATCCCTGCACAGCATCCACATGAAAAAGAATATTTTTGTTATAAGCCTTTACAATCCCGGCCGCCTCCTGGATTGGCTGAACTGAACCCACTTCATTATTTACATACATAATCGACACTAGAATCGTATCCTCGCAGAGGGCCTCCTTAAGCGCTTCCAGACGAATTCTCCCATACCTGTCTACAGGAAGAAATGTAACGCGGTACCCCTCCTCTTCGAGATAGCGCATGGTATTAATGATTGCCGGATGCTCAATAGCTGAGGTTATCAGATGCTTCCCCAGGCGGTTATTCGCTCTTGCAGCCCCGATAAGTGCAAGATTATCACTCTCGGTACCGCCGGATGTAAAGAAAATCTCTTTTTCCTTTACCTTACACA
>Ga0224742_10434_pt1 | contig 10994 bp, 9 predicted proteins | sample LIM_E_Water_Neg_FD_161631 | JGI IMG/M metagenome (GOLD analysis project Ga0224742, IMG submission 161631) | Enriched cells from gastrointestinal tract of the lab mouse from Pacific Northwest National Laboratory (PNNL), Richland, Washington... | ecosystem: Host-associated > Mammals > Digestive...
TACATCCTTGCCCTTTATGGCATGAATGTCATTGACAGCGGCGTGGCTGTGCTGAATATGCATGCTCCCTGGGAAGCTACCAGCAAAGCAGATGTGTATGAGACGAAACGGGGCTACGAAGCCTTTTTAAGGGGAGCTGGAATGTAATGGAAAGGGCGGATTACAAAAGAGAGGAAAGGCAGAAAGAGAGCCTTAGGACATCCGATTTTGCTTTTGACCTGCCGAAAGAGCTGATTGCCCAGGACCCCCTTGCAGACAGAAGTGCCTCCCGTCTTCTGGTGGTGGATAAAAATACGGGGGAAACAAGACATGAGATGTTTAGGAATATTCTGGATTATCTGTACCCCGGCGACTGTCTGGTGCTGAATAATACCAAAGTACTTCCCGCAAGACTCCTTGGGATGAAAGAGGACACCGGGGCCGCGGTGGAGGTGCTGCTTTTGAAAAGAAGGGAAGGGGATGTGTGGGAAACCCTGGTAAAGCCGGGAAAAAAAATGAGACCCGGCGCCCGCCTTTCCTTTGGCGGCGGCATTTTAAAGGCGCAGATCCTGGATGTGGTGGAGGAAGGTAACCGGCTGGTCCGCTTCTTTTATGAGGGAATCTTTGAGGAAGTGCTGGACAGCTTAGGGGAGATGCCCCTGCCCCCTTACATTACCCATAAATTAAAGGACAAGAACCGCTACCAGACCGTTTACGCTAAATATGACGGTTCTGCGGCTGCGCCTACGGCAGGGCTTCACTTTACGGAAGAATTACTGGCACAGATAGAAGCAAAGGGCGTGAAACTGGCCTATGTGACTTTGCATGTAGGACTTGGTACTTTCCGCCCTGTGAAGGCGGATCATATTCTGGAACACCACATGCATTCGGAATCCTATCAGATTACGGCCCAGACAGCCCGGATCATCAACGAGACGAAGAAAAGCGGCCACAGGGTGGTCTGCGTGGGCACCACAAGCTGCCGTACCATAGAAAGCGCGGCGGATGAACAGGGGATGCTTGGGGCGTGCTGCGGGGACACGGATATTTTTATCTATCCGGGATACCGGTTTAAAGTGCTGGACTGCCTGATCACGAACTTCCATCTGCCGGAATCTACACTGGTGATGCTGGTCAGCGCCCTTGCAGGAAGAGAAAATGTACTGAATGCCTACCGGGAAGCCGTGCAGGAAAAGTACCGTTTTTTTTCCTTTGGAGACGCCTGTTTCTTTACGGACAGCTTTGATAGAAGGAAGGCAGGACAAGGGGCTGGCTGAACTTATAAGGAGTTATACAAAACTTGAAACTGAAAAAAATTTATACGGTAATAGCAGTTATCCTTTTGCTTGCATTATATATTGCGATATTCTGCTTTTCAGGGGAGGACGGAGAGCGTTCTTCGGCACTAAGCAAAAGGGTAACAGATGCGCTGCTTGACTTTTACTATCGGATCACCGCAGGAGACGGGGAATATGGGCCTGTGGTTTTCGTTTATGAGGCTGGTCCGCTGGAAGGAATCATCAGAAAGGCAGCCCACTTTTTGGAATATCTGTGTATGGGACTTTTATCCTACAGTCTTGTGGCGGTTTGGTATGGGACCGGGTGGAAAGGATGCCTTTTGGTTCTGGTACAGATTTTTCTTTCCGCAGGGCTGGATGAATTCCACCAGTATTTTGTTCCGGGAAGATGCGCTTCCTTCCGGGATGTGCTGATCGATACGGCGGGAGGCAGTGTGGGGATTTTGCTGATACTGGCGTGGTTTCTTATCAAACGACTTAAATGACACTTGACTTTCGCGCTTTAAAGTGCTATATTATTAAGTCGGAGACAAAGAGTTGCGAAAGGAGCTACACAAATGATTATTGTAATGAAACCACAGGCATCGGAGCAGAGTATCCGTGCTGTTACCCAATATATTGAGGATAATGGACTGCAGGTTCATCTTTCCAAAGGTGAGGAAGTCACCATCATCGGCATGGTGGGAGACAAGTCCAGGATTTCTACAGAAAATCTGGTTATTTTTAAGGATGTTGACCGGATTGTTCCTGTAACCGAAAGCTATAAACTTGCCAATAAAAAGTTTCATCCCCAGCCTACGGCCGTGAAGGTGGGGAATACCAGTATCGGCCCCGGCAATCTTACGATTATGGCCGGCCCATGTGCTGTGGAAACTGAAAAGCAGCTTCTTCTGATTGCAGAGGAAGTAAAAAAGGCAGGGGCCACCATATTAAGGGGCGGCGCTTATAAACCCCGCACCTCCCCCTATTCTTTTCAGGGGCTTGAGGAGGAGGGCCTTCGGTATATGCAGGAGGCAAAGGCGGCTACAGGTCTTTCCACGATCTGCGAGGTGGTCAGCTTAGAAGCCATTGAAGCCGCCGTTAAATACGTGGATATGATTCAGATCGGCGCCCGCAATATGCAGAATTTCATTCTGCTGAAAGAAGCCGGTCAGTCGGGGCTTCCTGTGCTCTTAAAAAGAGGACTTTCCGCAACGATCGACGAATGGCTCAACGCTGCCGAATACATTATTGCCGAGGGCAATCCCAACGTGGTGCTCTGCGAGAGGGGGATACGGACCTTTGAGACAGCTACCAGAAATACGCTGGATTTAAGTGCGGTTCCGGTCCTGCGGTCAAGGACCCACCTTCCCATCATTGTGGATCCGTCCCATTCCACGGGTTCCTACAAATATGTAGCGCCCATGGCAAAAGCGGCGGTGGCCTGCGATGCTGACGGTCTGATGATCGAAGTGCACAACGACCCGGCCCACGCACTCTCAGACGGCCCCCAGTCCCTGACTTTTGAGAAATTTGCTGTACTGACCGGTGAACTGAAGCCTTTCTGCCAGCTTATGGGCAGGAGTTTTGGCGATTAACAGGAGATAACCATGCAAGATGATTTTACCTGCGGCTTTATCGGCCTTGGACTGATTGGCGGCTCGATTGCCAGGGCAATGCGCCTGCATCATCCGGCCTGCCGCATGATGGCATACGACATAAATAAGGACGCTTTGGAACTGGCAGCCGGGGAAGGGGTCATCGACCTTCCCCTTTCTTCTATATCCAAAGAGTTTGGTGATTGTGATTATATCTTTTTGTGCGCCCCGGTGTCCGAAAATGACAATAATCTGGTACAATTGAAAAAATATATTTCTCCCCGCTGTCTGCTCACCGATGCAGGAAGCGTCAAGGGAGATATTCACAGACATATTGAAGAAGCAGGGCTTGACGGGCAGTTTATCGGCGGCCATCCCATGGCAGGGAGTGAGCGCACCGGCTACATGAACTCCAAGGCTTTGCTTTTGGAAAACGCATACTATATTCTGACCCCCTGTGAAGGGATCCCCGGCAACACCATTGCGGCGTTTCGGGAGCTGGTTGCTTCTCTGGGGGCCATACCGCTGGTTTTGGACTACAGCCGGCATGATTACATTACCGCGGCTATAAGCCATCTTCCTCATGTAATAGCGTCTTCACTGGTCAATCTGATTAAAAATTCCGATGCAGAGGATGGACTTATGAAGCTGATTGCCGCCGGGGGATTTAAGGATATTACCAGAATTGCTTCTTCATCCCCGGTTATGTGGCAGCAGATATGCCTTACCAACGGCAGTAATATTTCCCGGCTTTTAGATGACTATATCCAATCCCTGAATCAGATCAGGGAAAGCATTCATAAGGCCCGGGCGGAAGAACTCTACCAGTTCTTTGACGATGCCAGAGACTACCGGGATTCCTTTATTGATGCCTCCAGCGGCCCTATCAAAAAATCTTTCTCCATACGGATCGACATTGCTGACGAACCGGGGGCCCTTGCCGCGATTGCCACGATACTGGCACTGCACCAGATCAGTATCAAAAATATAGGAATCGTCCATAACAGGGAGCAGACGGATGGTGTATTGGCCGTAGAATTTTATCAGGAAGAAAGTATTAAAAAGGCCAGTGAAATTTTACAGTCCAAAGGCTATGCCATACACTAAACAGCTATTGGCCGTCCATTTCTGAATCCTTACCCGGATTGCAAAAAATGCACGATTTTACTTGTATAAATCCCAAATATTTAGTAAAATATACACATGGGCATTTCATGACTGTGATGATTTTGTACACAGATATATGGCGCAATGCCTAAAAATGCGGAAAAGTGGAGGAAGTTATATGAATATTTACACAACTGACAAGATTAGAAACGTAGCTTTGCTGGGACACGGCGGGTGTGGCAAGACAAGTCTGGCAGAAGCTATGGCATATTTGTCAGGTATTACCTCAAGATTAGGAAAAGTAGACGATGGGAATACTGTCAGTGACTTCGGCAAGGAAGAGCAGAAGAGGAAAATATCTATCAGTACTTCCGTTATTCCTATTGAGTGGGAAGGATATAAGATTAACGTACTGGATGCCCCCGGTTTCTTTGATTTTACAGGGGAAGTGGAAGAGGCAATCAGCGCGGCAGGAGCGGCTATTATCGTAGTAAACGGCAAGTCCGGCGTGGAAGTAGGCACACAGAAAGCCTGGGAAATGTGCGAGAAGTACAAACTGCCCAGAATGATTTATGTCAGCAATATGGATGTGGACAATGCTTCTTTCAGACAGGTCGTTGAGGATATGACGGAGATGTTCGGGAAGAAGATGGCGCCATTCCATCTGCCTATCCGTGAGAACGAAAAGTTTGTAGGATATGTCAATGTCGTTACCGAAACAGGGAACAGATGGCAGGGCAAGGAAGTTGTGGAATGTGAAGTGCCTGAATACAATAAGCCCAACCTCCAGTTATGCCGCGATACCCTTATGGAAGCGGTGGCAGAGACCAGCGAGGAGATGATGGAGCGGTATTTTAGCGGAGAGACTTTCTCAGAGGCAGAAGTAAGGGCGGCTATGCGGACGAATGTATGTGACGGAAGCATTGTCCCCATGACCATGGGCTCCAATATATTATGCCAAGGAATTTATACCCTGTTAGATGATATCATCAAATACTTCCCCAGCCCTGAAAACAGGGAAGTGGCGGGCATTAACATGAAGACCAATGAGATTTACCATGCTGACTATGATTTTGCAAAGGCAAAATCTGCTTATATCTGGAAGACCATCGTAGATCCCTTTATTGGCAAATACTCCCTCATCAAAGTAAATTCCGGCGTTCTTAAGACCGACGATGTGATTTACAATGTGGACAGGGATATTGAAGAAAAAATCGGCAAGATCTATGTGATGCAGGGAAACAAACCTGTGGAGGTCAAAGAGCTTCATGCAGGGGATATCGGCGCTCTTGCCAAGCTCACGGCGGCGAGAACCGGGAACAGCTTATCCACCAAGGCTACCACTATTAAATTCGGCAAGTGGGAAATGCCAAAGCCTTATACATACATGAGATATAATCCTAAGAATAAGGGAGATGTTGACAAGATTTCCCAGGCGCTCCAGAAGATATCCCATGAAGACCTGACCATGAAATATGTGAATGATTCCGAGAACAGGCAGATGCTTCTTTATGGTATGGGCGACCTGCATCTGGAGGTGATTGCCAGCAAGCTTCTCAATGAATACAAGGTTGAAATTGAGCTTACCAAGCCCAAGGTTGCTTTCCGGGAGACGATCAAGAAAAATTCCGATGTGGAGTATAAATATAAGAAACAGTCCGGCGGGCACGGACAGTACGGCCATGTCAAGATGAAATTCGAGCCTTCAGGAAATCTGGAAGAGACTTATGTATTTGAGCAGATGGTAGTAGGCGGCGCGGTTCCCAAGAACTATTTCCCGGCAGTGGAGAAGGGGATTCAGGAATCTGTGCTGAAAGGACCTCTGGCAGCTTATCCGGTAGTAGGCGTTAAGGCTGTTTTGTATGATGGTTCCTATCATCCGGTAGATTCTTCGGAAATGGCATTTAAGATGGCTACCATCCAGGCATTTAAAAAAGGCTTTATGGAGGCACATCCTGTTCTGCTGGAGCCTATTGTATCCCTGAAGGTGACAGTGCCTGACAGCTACACAGGGGATGTCATGGGTGATTTGAATAAGAGAAGGGGCAGGGTTCTGGGAATGAATCCGGCACCCGGCGGCAAGCAGGTAATTGAAGCGGATGTGCCTATGATGGGGCTTACAGGATATTGTACAGATCTTCGTTCCATGACAGGCGGACGGGGGGAATATGAATATGAATTCTCACGCTATGAGCAGGCGCCTTCCGACGTTCAGGAAAAGGAAGTTGCTGCAAGGGCGGCCAAGTTAGCGGACGGATCAGACGAGTAATGTTGATATCTGCGGGCAACGAGCCGGATAGCCGTACCTGCCGCGGAGATGTTGACTTTTTAGAGGAAGGTAAATAACACCTTGCCTGGATTGATTTTATTAAACACTTGTTAAAAGCGGCAGCCCTTTTCATAAAAGGAAACTGCCGCTTTATCATAATCATATTATTACAAAATTCTATCAAAACGATATGATAACGTGATATTCTGCTCTTGGTTAAGATTATAGACATTCTCTATTTTACCAAAGCTGCTGTGCAATGAATTTTAACTGATTTTTACATTTATCAACTGATTTATTTACACTTACCCGTACCCTGTCGATTACTTTTGTTTCTCCCTCCTGTAATAATTCCATTGGTTTTGACTCAATGGAAGATATTCGACCAGAGCCAAGGAAATCATCAAGCATAAACAAATGATTCTCTGGAGCATTTGTTGATAATAAAGTTCTATGCTTCGACAAAATGTCATAAACTTTTTTTAGATAAACCTTTGTTTGTTGATTTGGTTCATTTCTAGCCCCCGCGACTGTTGACCAACTACAATGGGTTAAAACCACCATCTGTATTTTGGGAACATTCATATCATTTTCTGGCAAATACTTTCTAAATTCACTTTGTGGACTACTCAAAGTATTAATTAACAACTCAAGTGATTTTATTGACTGTTGATTTGTGCGAACAGGTATTACTAACGCATCCGCAGCATACCAAGCTAGCTGCGTAGCTCCCGCAAAAAATGGCGATGTGTCTATGATGCATTTATTTAAATCATTTTCAGAAAGTTCTCTTTCAATTTCGGTTTTTAAAGAATATAAAATACTCTTCAATGCCTGTTCTTTTTGTGTCTGTTGAAGCCCTGATGTTTGGTTAATGGCTGTAATCAATTGTGATGGTAATAAATACAATTCTTCAGACGAAGGGATATAGTAATTATTTCTTTTTGAAAAATATTGATTTGTTGCACCAATGTAAGAAGCTACCCTGGTTGCTTTTCCAAGTCCAGGAACCAAATATGGCAATAACATATCCTTTACATTTGTTTGTTGTGCCGCATAATAATTATTATCATAAAAAAAAGAAAGATTTCCTTGTGGACAAGTATCTACAGCTAATAAACTATCTACCAAATAGCTTAGATTAAAGGATAATGTAGTTTTTCCAATACCTCCTCGTAAATTACACATTGCATAAATTCGTTGTTTAGGCAAGTCAATTGGATCAGCCTGATTATTCGCAATAGCATATTGCCTATTTATTATCGCATTTATAGACATTTAAACTCCTCCTTAAGATGAATTAGATTTACTATTTTTTGTATTATATGTAAAACTAATTTAGTTATACAGCATACACAAAAAATGTCAACAACCTAATAGTTTTCTTTTACATTTAAGATTAGTTTTCATTTGGATATAAAAATGAAAATTCTTGAGAATTTGAAAACTTTTTCCGGCGTCACGACAATATATACATGCAAGGGCAAATCTTGCAAGTCGACTTGAAAGAAGAAGGAGGATGGCTGCTATGAATAATAATGAATTCGAGCGGTTTGTCCTGAAGTTTGGAAAAGATATTCTGCGGTTTTGCCGGATGACAGCCGGAGATGCGGAAAATGGGGACGAACTGTATCAGGACACGATGCTCAAACTGCTGGAGAACAGGAAAAGACTGGACTCTATGCAGAATACAAAGAGTTACGCTTTATCCACTTCAATTTATCTTTGGAAAAACAGGAAGAAAAAATATGCAAACAGGATGAGACTGGTTCCGATTAACAGTATGGACGAGATGTCTGATGAAGGATATGAGTTTACTGATTATGATAACGAAATCTCTCCGGAACATATTGTATTAAAGCAAAATGAGATAGATATGGTTCAGGGATTCGTTAAAACCCTGCCGGAGAAGTACAGAATACCAATCTATCTGTATTATTCAGCAGATATGCAGATCAATGAGGTATCTAAGATTCTTGGACTGCCGGAAGGAACCGTTAAAAGCCGGATGCGGAAAGCAAAGAAACAGTTAAAGGAAAAATTGGAGGCGATAGGATATGACAGATGAAAAATTGGATCAAATCTTAAAGCAGGCCCTTGCTCCTGAAATAAGTGAAAGAGAAATCCGGATACATAGAAGGAGGAAAGATAAAATGAAAAAATTGGGTAAAATAGGAAAATGTGCGGCAGCTGTGGTGGCTGCAGCAGCTATTGGAATCGGTGGACTGGGATACTTTAATCCGGTGCTTGCAGCAAAGATCCCATTGATTGGAAAGATTTTTGAGAAGGTCGAGGATGAGGCCACATATTCGGGAGACTATAGGGATAAGAAAACTGTCCTGACTAATGAGGATCATGCGGGGAATCTGGATACATCGGCCTATACTGTATCTGACAAGGGAATCACACTAACCGCATCAGAAGCCTATTGTGACGGATATTCCATATTCCTTACAGTAAATATTGAATCAGAAGATGCGGATTTCACGCATATTCCGGAACATTATACAGGCATGAATGCTGCAGATAACCAGACAGCCGCAGGATTTTATATAGGTGGAACATGGAGTGTGGATGGCAGCCTGGATGAATGGATCGAAAATACGTTTGATGGCGAAGTGATCGACAGCCATACGTTTGCGGGCATGCTGAAGATAGATCTTGCAAAGAAACATACAGGCAGCGGCGAACTGAATTTAAATATAAACGGTCTTGGTTATGATGATGACAGGATGCTTGGCGGCGAGGAAATATCGGCATCTCACTGGACGGAGGGCAATTGGAGTATTTCCATTCCGTTTGAGGTAAACACGACAGATGTTAAAACAATTGAAGTGGGTGAGAAAAAGGGAAATATTACGCTTGAAGATGTAGTGGTATCTCCGTATCAGGTAATTGTCCATGCGACAACACCGGGAGAGCAGAGAGAACTGACAGAGGACAGGAGGGAGAAACTGCTTTCGAAAGATCCCGATATGACGGATGCAGAGATGTATGAACTTCTTGGGTATTCTTATGAACCCTGCTATACAATTTGCTTTATTCAGGATGGGGAAATGCTTTACGCAGATATGGAAATGGCAGGCAGAGCCGGATTTGCTGTTCAGGGGAAAGAGATAAAAACATTGTATGTCTATATTTTTGATAATCTTGACGACTGGTCTTTGATGGAGCAGGAAGGAATGAACTGCAGCGCTGCAGACAGGGCTGTCATTTTGAAGGAAATTCATGTAGAGTAAGTGGGCATAAATTTTAAGGTATATGAGATTTAAATGGATTATGTATGAAAGCGGAAAAGCGTTTGTTGGAGGAAAACCAATAAGCGTTTTTCTATTTTAAAGGTAACAATACATTTTCATTTTGGCCAGTCTACGGTTACGATTGAAACACATTTATTCTTAAAGTTTTTTATAGTGCCAAACCTTGATAGCAGATTGAAGGTAAAGTACAATAGAAACGATATTGGTTAAAGGAGAGGCACACGCAAATTTGATATTTGCGTCGCCTCGTCGCGTAAACGCCCCGGAATGGAGATTAGTATGTACAGAGTCGGAATATGTGATGATGATAAAATTCTGTGTTCCTTGCTGGAGGAACAGATTCAAGGGCTGTCGGCAGAATTTTTAGTAAAATTTGAAATAGAGGTATGGTATAGTGGAGAGAGTTTGGAGTGTGATTTAAAAAAAGGGGTTGGCTTGGACATCCTTTTTCTTGATATTGAATTATTGCAGAAAAATGGAATTGAAATAGGTGCTTTCATCCGTGATGAGATGGAGGATACAGACACCCATATTGTCTTTATTTCCTCAAAGCAGGGTTACGCGATGGAACTTTTCAAAATGCAGCCGCTGGAATTTCTAGTAAAGCCAATTTCCGCCGTACGGCTAAAAGAGGTGCTTGAAAGAAGCATAAAAAGGAAAAAGTACGCGGAAAGCTGCTTTGAATATCAAAGAGGAAGCCGGATTTTTCGTGTGTCGGTTAAGGAAATATTATATTTCACGAGTATGGATAAAAAGATTTTGATGATAAAAAAAGATGGACAGGAGGAATTTTACGGGAAACTGAAAAATGTCATGGAGCAGCTTCCGGCCGGATTTCTGATGATCCATCAGTCCTATGTGATACATCAGGAATATGTGAGTGAGTATTCTTACGAAAGCATAAAAATGATGAATGGTGATGTCCTAAGTGTCAGCAAACCATACAGGAAAGAAGTCAGGGCAAAAATCAAACAGTATTTGAAGGAAAAGATGTATAATGTATTATAAAATGGGATATGAATTGATGGTGGTTTTGATAGTGGGGATTTTTCATACGGCGTTATTGAAAAAGGTTTTGGATACCTTTTTGTCCGCAGGGGATAAGAGCAGGCTGATATGGAAAATCGTTTTTGTGGGATACTATCTGTTGACAACAGCCGCCTACAGCGTATTTCATGTATCATTTTTCTATGAAATGTGTAATTTGGCGGGGATCATTGGCGTGACATATTTTTACCGTGGGGCATGGGAGAAAAAAATATGGATTTCCCTGGTCTTTTTCTGCATGGATACAGGCAGCGGGGCGGCTGTATTTTTCGCCGGTTCAGAGATGATCAGAATGCAGCAGAGCGCAGTTTCTTCCTTGCTTTTGCTGATCTGCGTGGTGTTTGTCTGCCATATTCCCGATCCGAAAGAAAGCAGGGAAAAAGCGCTTGATAAAAAGCAGATGTTTTTGCTGTCTGCGATTCCCATATTATGCGTGGCGGTATTTCGGGGGATGATG
>Ga0224742_10435_pt1 | contig 10992 bp, 11 predicted proteins | sample LIM_E_Water_Neg_FD_161631 | JGI IMG/M metagenome (GOLD analysis project Ga0224742, IMG submission 161631) | Enriched cells from gastrointestinal tract of the lab mouse from Pacific Northwest National Laboratory (PNNL), Richland, Washington... | ecosystem: Host-associated > Mammals > Digestive...
CAATTTGGGTTTAGGGAAGAAGGATGGAGAAAGCCGGAACCGCGCACAGAGCCGCGTGAATACTGGGGTTCCGCTGATTTTGTCCGGATCAGGAACGGTGGGTTCGACGGGTTTTTTATAGGAATACATAGGACTTGGAGGGGAGATAAAAGAAGATCTGAGAAGGCCGGACCGCTTGAGGGTGGTCTGGCTTTTTTGTTATCGTATCACACGCAATCGCACGCGTGCGATAATTTTCTTGACAAGAACGCACGCGTGTGATAATATAAACGTAATAGAGAGGTGAAATTATGGAACGCATGATCCCCGAAAAGGAGTCGCTTACTGTTGAGTTTAAGAGTGACCGAAAGAAACTGTCAGACGATGTGTTGATTGATGCGGTGGTGGCCTTTGCAAATACAGAAGGCGGAGACATCTATCTGGGTGTAGAAGATGATGGCTCTATTACCGGGCGGCACAAAGACCATAAGGATTCTACCAGGGTGGCCGCATTTATTGCAAATAGAACGGTTCCGCCGGTTTCTGTCAGAGTGGAAGTGATACAGGAAGAAACTGCTGATGTGCTAAAAATCAGCGTTCCCAAAAGCAGGAGTATTGTGGCATCCTCATCAGGGAAAATCCAGCGGCGGCAGATCAAGGCAGACGGAGAGCCGGAAAATGTGGCAATGTACCCATATGAAATAAACTCCAGGCTGAGCACACTGTCTCTGCTTGATTATTCGGCGCTACCGGTTCCAAATGCCAAATATGAAGATTTGGATCCTGTGGAAAGAGAGCATTTGCGCACTATTCTTAAAAACTACAACGGGGAAAAAGCGCTGCTGGAGTTGGATGATGAGGATTTAGACAAGGCCTTACGTCTGGCAGTTATCAGCGAAAAAAAATTGGTTCCAACATTTACGGGTATGTTATTGCTTGGGAAAAAAGAAAAGATAATGGAGCACATTCCTACGGCTGAAGCGGGCTATACGGCATTTCGCGGGACTGAGGTAACAACAAACGATTCCTTCTTTCTGCCGCTGCTCACAGCAATAGAGAAAATTTTCGCATTTCTGGAAGCGAGAAATGCTGAGCAGGAGATGGAGGTTGGATTGTTCCGAATTTCCATTCCTGATTTCGATAAAAGGGCTATGAGGGAGGCAGTGGTAAACGCATTCGCGCATAGGGACTATACCCGAATGGGACGGGTATTGGTCCGCTTGGATGACGATGGACTTTCAATTAGTAACCCTGGAGGTTTTATTGAGGGCGTTACCGTAGAGAATATTTTGAGTGTAGAACCTCACGGGCGGAATCCTGCTTTGGCGGATGCACTGAAACGGATAGGTTTGGCGGAACGCTCCGGAAGGGGTGTTGACAGGATATTTGAAGGCTCTCTTTTTTACGGACGCCCCCTTCCCGACTATTCTGAGTCTTCCTCCACCAATGTTCGCCTGTTTATCCCTTGCGGCTTGCCGGACAAGAAATTCATACGAATGGTTACAGAAGAACAACAGCGTACAGGTGCGCCTATGCCAGTAAATACTCTTTTGATTCTGAATACGCTGAAGCATGGGAGGCGTATGACGATTGCCAATATTGCAGAAACTACAAAAATATCTGAGGGAAAGATTCGCGCAACAGTGGAACGGATGACAGAAGCAGGACTGATTGAAACGGTAGGCGCTGGTAAGGGCCGCATGTATATATTGAGTGCAAAAGCTTATCGGAACGTAGCAAGTTATGTGCGCCAAACGGATATAGAGACTTTGCGTTACCAAGAGTTGGTTCTAAAATTGGTAGAAGTACAGGGAACGGTATCACGGAAAGATGTGGTTGAACTGCTGCATGTAAGTCCATCCCAGGCATATCGGATTTTGCAAAAGATGGTGAAGGGTGAATGCCTAGTGCAAGAGGGAACAACAAGAAATGCACGATATAAAAAGAACTTATAGCCATAACAAGTTAATTGTAAAAGAATTCCATATTTTTGTTGTTCAATAATTGAAATGATAACGAACGATTTGGCTTTTTCTATAAAGATTAGGCTTTGTTTGCTAAATAAGCGTTGCACAAAGACGAGAGGTGTGCTAAAATAGGAACATAAAATGATATGAATTGACAAAAGAACAATGAAAGCGCATAAAAGAACTGTTGCCAGCGGAAGGACGGTAAAGCGTGGCCAGCCACGGAAGATGACCGAAATATGCTCAATGGGATGCTTTGGATCGCCCGTAGCAGAGCGCAGCGGCGGGAATTGCAGGAGGCTTATGGATCAGGGTAGTCTGTGTAGGCCCGATTTGCCAAATAGCGGGGGTACCTTGGAAGCCATATTCCTAACACTGTCTGCGGATATGGGCATGAAAAATGTGAGCCTGGGCTCTACCTGCATTAAGGTTCACGAAAGTGTCAACAAGGAAAGAAATAGCCGATTAGGCAATTTGGCGGACCCGAGGTGGGTTGAATACAACTGCATGCAATTGAAGATGGACTAGGAAATCCTGTTGAGCTACTAGGAAAAGTAGAGGTCCGCAACAGCAATGTGTTAGCAAACCGTGCTTATGGGGAAAATAGTTTGGGATTATATCTCAGGACAGGGAGCCAGTTATACGATTCCCCCGCAGAGCAATATTTCTGAACCCTTCGCCAATGATTGGTGACTACATGAAGAACACTATTTGTTTGAGTGTTTTTTCGAGCCTGTCCCCAATCTTGTGTAAACCTCCAAAGTGATGTAGAATAGGGACATCACATAGGAGGTTAAAAAAATGGGAAGAAAAGAACGTAGTCCAGAAGATCAAGCCCGTCGGGCAAAGATCCGGGAGTTACTGGAACTGAGCCAAGTGAGCAGTATGGATGATATCCAGAACCTGTTCAAAGAAACAATCGCAGAATTCATGGAGGACGGGCTGGATGCGGAGTTGTCCGAGGAGCTAGGGTACAGTAAGTACGACTACCGAAACAAGGAGACGGACAACAGCCGCAATGGACACAGCAGCAAAACATTGCGGACCAGTTTCGGAGAGGTGGATGTGAGTATTCCCCGGGACCGCAGGGGGGAATTCGAACCGCAGCTGTTAAAGAAGAACCAGACAAGTATCAGCCAGGACATAGAGGAGAAGATCCTGTCTATGTACGCCAAAGGCATGACAACCGGAGATATCGAGGCGCATATCCGGGACATATATGGCCTGGAAGTTTCGGATACGACAGTAAGCCGGATCACGGACAAGATTCTGCCGGCAGCGAAAGAATGGCAGCAGCGGCCGCTGGAGAGCATCTATGCAGTGGTATTTCTGGACGCCATCCACTACCATGTGCGCAGCGAGGGACAGGTGGTGAAAAAGGCGGTGTATATCGCAATCGGCATTGACCTGGATGGTCGGAAGGACGTACTAGGTATGTACGTTGGCGAAAATGAGAGCGCTAAATATTGGGCTACCATACTCAATGGTTTGAGAAACCGAGGCGTGGAGGATATTTTCATTGCCTGCACGGACAACCTGACCGGCTTCTCAGCTGCCATAGAGGCTGTATTCCCTAAAACAGAGGTGCAAAACTGCATCGTCCACCAGATCCGCAATTCCACCCGATATGTGTCCTACAAGGATCTGAAAGCGCTCATGGCCGACCTCAAGGCGGTATACGCGGCGGTAGACGAAACTGCCGCCTTGGACGCGCTGGAGGTTTTCGCGGAACATTGGGACAAGAAATACCCAAAAATCTCCAGCTCCTGGAGGGGCAATTGGCCCAATTTGAGTACTTATTTCAAGTACCCTCAAGAGGTGCGCCGGCTGATCTACACCACTAACGCTATTGAGGGCTTTAACCGCCAGCTCCGGAAGGTGACCAAGGCCAAGTCCGTTTTCCCCACCGATGACAGCCTGTTCAAGATGCTGTACCTTGCCATGGTGGACATCACTAAGAAATGGACGGGCAGGCGCCAGGACTGGAGCATGATCCACGCTCAGCTGGCAGTCTACTTCGCTGACCGAATGCCGGACTGAGCCGGTAGCACCTTGACATCCGGCTTGTTTGCCGCTAATATGTTGGTAAAGGGGGTAGGTTGCCCCGTCCCCTTTGCCTATATTTTCCTCTATTTGCATCACTTTGCGGTTACACAGATTTTGGGACAGACCCAAATGAGAATACGGAGGGTGTATTAAAGTTGCCCATTTTTAAGGACATGGCGGTATCCGGGAGGTATCGCTATGTCCTTATTTACTGTTCGGCTCCCTAACCTGTTAAAAAAAGCCCACCACCTAAATGGGATCAGTACGGCTATGAATATGAAATATACCAGTACATAAATGAATATATAACTTCGTGCGTCTGTGCGGCCTTATGTCGCCCAGGCGCTTTTTTGCACTTCGAGACAAAGTGTCCCGAGGTGCGGGGCGGCTCCCCCGGGTGCCGCTCCCCGCCAGCCCCGTTTCGGTCACTCGTTCACCCAAACACCGAAACGGAGGTTTATTATGACTACAATCAATCTGAAAGATTTTTATTATTGGCACACACAGGATCAGTTTATCGAGGTTTCCGACGAGGTGGCGGCTGTCTTTCTGGCCGATGCCCGGTATGAGATGGCCTACCAGCGGCGGCTCTCCCGGCACAAGGCGCAGTATTCTCTGGACTGTGAGGACGGGATTGAATATTCCGCTTGCCTGCACGAACCAACTCCAGAGGAACTTTTTGAGCGGATGGAGCGGTTCTGCCGTCTGTGGAACGCTCTCAATTCTCTGCCGGAGATCCAGGGCCGTAGGATCGACGCCCACATCATTCTTGGAAAAAGCATCAAGGAAATTGCCGAGGCTGAGGGCGTACATGAGGAGTCTGTCCGCCAGTCCATCAAACGGGGACTGGAGCGCATGAAAAAAACTTTTTAATTTTTTTCATTTTACCCACTTGGAAATGATGAAAAAATGTCTCGGTTTATGAGAGGAGGTTTTCTTCTCAGCACAGATGAACAGGAGCGGCCCCGGGCATAGCGCGGGGAGCCGGGCGGCGGGTGCGCTGTGACTTTCTCCATTGGGAAACGAGCGAACAACACCAACGCCGCAAATGGGCCGGGCCAGCCCAGGGCCACGATCCGCCGCAGGACAGGCTGGCCGCCTGTCCCTCCGGGCCGCCCTCTCATCCGTGTGGGATCGCTGTCCCGAGTATCGTTGTCTTTGGACAGGTCAAGAAAATGTGGGCGGCGATCCCGTAATTTTAAGAAAGCGAGGTACAGTCTATGAACTATGATCCAGCAGAATTGGCGGCCCTGTTATCTGAGCCGTGGAGTAACGGTTCCTGCCGGGGCTATATGATTATGGCGATGGAAAACTGCGGCTTTGCCGGTGATGACATCCGCCGTATCATGGCCGAGCTCCATGAGCTGTTTGACTTCGTTTCTCTGGAGGAGGCCGAGGCCCACTACCAAAAAAGCCCCTACTGACTTCGAGACATTGTGTCCCGATGTGGAGCAAGACAAGAGGGCGGCACTGTTCCGGTGCCGTCCTCTTGCGTTTCCCCACAGGACAGACGGGAGGCGGTTTATTGATTTGAGAGGAGGTTTTACCGTGAAATTGAATACACAAATGCTGGAACAAATGAAAAGTGTTGATATTGGCGCAGTAGACAAAGAAACGCTTGCGGACGCAAGCGGCTTTACTTTCGATCCTACGCTCCCAAAAGAGACACGGGTCCTCCGTATGCTGGAACAGTTCAAAAATCCATATTGTTTTCGCTATGGTGATATGGTCATCAAGCTGGAATTTTCAGAGGAGGGGCCATCGCTCCAAGATTTACTCACTACATTTTTTCTCCGTCAAAAAAGCGGGCTGTAACTTCGGTTATAGTCCGCTTTCACTTCGAGACAAAATGTCCCAAGGCAAAGGCATCCTTGTTGTCCCTCTCTGGCAGAGGTATAATATAGATGTAATGTGATAGGGAAGGAGGACAAATGGCAAGAACAGCGAACAGAGGGACAATAAGCGCCAGCGCCCCTACTTCATGCAATACGATGCGCTGGAGGCTGGGTAAATATATCCGGCTCTCCAAAGAAGATTTACTCCGGGGCCGGGACGAAAGCAACAGCGTTATCAACCAGCGGCGGCTTTTGGAGCAGTACCACCAGACACACTTGGACGAGTTCTATGACGGAACAGAGCAGGATGTGTATGTGGATGACGGTAAAACTGGGACAGATACTGACCGTGAAGATTTCCAGCGGCTTTTGGCCGATGTGTATAGCGGCAGAATTAACTGCGTGATTGTCAAAGACCTGTCCCGCCTGTCCCGCAATTATACCGATGCTGGAAACCTGATTGAAAATCTTTTTGTCCGGCTGAATGTACGGTTTATCAGCTTGGCTGAGGGAGTGGACAGCTACCGCAACCCGGACAGCGTGTCAAACATCATCGTGCCGATTACGAATGTAATGAACGATCAATACTGCTATCAAACCTCAAAGAAGATCCGGCAGGTATTTGATATGAAACGCCGCAACGGTGAGTTTATCGGCTCGTATGCTCCGTATGGTTATGTGAAAGACCCCAATGACAAACACGCTTTGTTGGTTGACCCTGAGGCCGCCGAAGTGGTAAAAAGTATTTTTTCTATGTTCCTATCTGGCATGAACAAACGGGGGATCACTCTATACTTGAATGACCACGGGACACTTTGTCCCACAGCTTATAAGCAACAGCAAGGGCTCAAGTACAACGCCCCCAATGCCCAGGGCAATCCTATGTGGAGCACAATCACTATTGACACAATCTTAAAAAACCGTGTTTATGTAGGGGATATGGTACAGGGCCGCCAGCGGGTGAAAAGCTATAAAATCCACATTCAAGAAAAGGTGCCGGAGGAAGAATGGTTTATCGTGGAGAACACCCACGAGGCCATTATTGACCGGGAAACCTTTGCAAAGGTGCAGAGCCTGCTTAAACGGGACACCCGCACCGCCCCCAAACAAAAACAGCTTTACCTGTTCAGCGGCTTTCTGAAATGCGCCGATTGTGGCCGGGCGATGTCCCGGATCGCATCCAAAGGCATTTATGTCTATTACCAATGTGGGACATATAAAAGCCTTTCAAAAAAGGCTTGCACAATGCACTCTATCAAAAGTGATCGGCTGGAGGCCGGGGTGCTGTTCGCAATCCAACAACAAGTGCATCTGGCAATTACCTATTCCGAGCTCGTTGCCCGTATCAACTCGGCACCGCTGAAAAAGAGCAAGTCAAAGCGGCTGGAAGATACCATAGCCGCAAAAGAAAAAGAGCTTGCCAAGATCATGCGATACAAGCAGGCCCTTTATCAAGACTGGAAAGACGGGGAAATTACCCGCAACGATTACCGGCACATGAGCGAGGACTATGAACAGCAGGTTGAGTCCCTCTCCCGCATTATACAAACGCTGGCAACGGAGCAGGAAGAGCTGGAAAATGGCGTGGATGCGGAAAGCCCTTGTTTTACCGCATTTCTCAAATATAAAAACATTGACAAGCTGACACGGGAAATTTTAGGTGAGCTGATCGATCACATTAAGGTTTACGAGGGCGGCAATATCAGCGTGAAATTTAAGTACACTGACGAGTTCCGCCGTATAGCGGAGTACATCGAGCTCAATTCCCCAATGGTTGAGGGGGCCGCTGGCTGACCCCCCTAACCGCAAAACAATTCCGTTTGCTTGTTTTCCTAATATATAACGCCCATATGAAAGTGGAAATCATACCCCTCGCTCTCGTCCTCATCGTCATCGATATCCTCCCACTCATCTTCTTCCTCGTCCTCAAAATCCTCATCTTCCTCCGGTTCATCCTCGTCATAATCAAACAAGGACTGCTGCTGGTACATCGAAGCTACATCATAATAGTGCTGGGCGCTGCTCTGCAAAGCCTGTTCAAGCGCGGCAGTATCCAGGCCGCAGTCACGGTAGCCTTGATGCACCGTGGCATAGTAGCTGGGCGAGGGGAGATTGAAATTCATGCGCGGATTCATGATGTAAACCATCGCGCTGACCTCCCGGCCGCCCATCTGCACCTGCACATCCCGCTTGAAATAGTGGCTGGGAAAGCCCTCATACATATCCAAGGCCCGCTCGTCCCTGGCCTGGATTTCCCAGAGACCCACGGGAACGGATGCCCCATCTTTGCAACCAATGGTGGCAAAGGCCGAACGCTCCCGGCCCTTGAACTGCAATTCATAGCCCTGCAACTCACCTGCGCCAACGTATTTCGCCGTAGGGCAGCGGTACTTCATCTGTCCTTTGTTGAGGTTGCTGCCATAGGCAACATATAATTTTTTAGCCATATCGACCGTCCTTTCACATTCTCATACCCATTTCCTGGGCCTCGTCTTGCTCAATTTCTTCTGTAGATTCAGGCGGCGCAGGAGCCTGCTCCATGGCTTGGGCAACAGATTCAGCTAACCTTTTTTCAGCCAGCCTTTGCTTTTGAGCTTCGGCCTGGGCTGGGTCTTTCCACGCAATATTACCGTCCAAATTCTTCAGCAGATGGTGGCGGGCCGTTTTGAATTCATCGCCAATCAGCCCCAGCCGCAGCAGCCAAACCCGGAAGGTGTACTTCTCGTTGCTGCTCTGTGTCTTGATGCGCGAGGCCGACTTCTGCACCAGCGCCTGGTGGCTGATTGCCATGCACAGCTGGATATAGGACTTTATTTCACCGGCGTGGAGCGTAGAGTTAAATAATCTAAACTCAATCGTCCCCTTGGAGAACACCGAGTGCAAATTCAAGCCATGGTACCGGCTTTCATCATAGTGATAATTCCTGCCGGAGCGTCCGTTGTACCAGATTGACTCTAAGGTATCCATAGAAGTGGGGCGCTTTGCGTTGAGCTCGTCCAGGAACCGGGTATCAGCCTTGGCACAGTAATGCTCCCTGTGAACATCCACCTTTAGGGTCTTATAAAGCAAGTCCTCTTTCGCCGCCATGATATTCACGATGTTACGGAGCGTTTTTACATCATGGGGTGAGGCGTCAATGTGGATATGAATTCCACAAGAACTGTTGACCTTGGCCCCGGCCGTGCGTAGCTTGCGTATGATTTCCTGAATCGTCCCGATGTCCTCGTACCTACAAATAGGAGACACAAACTCCACAGCATAGGCCGCATTGCGGGATTCACCACGCCGGGACTCCCTGCGGATAGACGAATCGCTGACCACTTTCCATTGGCGGCTGTCACCGTCACGGACAGCGAAGGCGTCGTATATCCCACCCACGTGGGTGGCGCTGGTATTAAGATGACCGGCAATCACCTGGGCCGCAGCCGCGCGGGTGATGCCGGTCATCTCGATTTCTATACCAAATTTCTGTGTCCTCAAAAGCTATCACGGCTTTCCGGGAGAGGATCGGAGGAAGTTGCATGAACGTCAACAGCCGGTTCGGATTCTGGTGTAGGCCGGGGGCGCTTGCGCCGTTCCGCGGGCTTCACCTCCATGCCGGAGCGCAGATCCAGGAACTCGCGCACATTGCCGGGCACGGCCTTGGCGTAGAGAGCATCTACGGCAGAGACCATTTCCTGCTCAACAGATTGGCCCTTCTGCCCCAGGTATAGCCGCAGAGCCGCCAGCTTTTCCTCGTCATATGGGATGGTGATAGAATCCTTCTTCATTACAAATCAACTCCTTCTGCTGAGATATCTTCAAAAGTTATTTGATTTCCAGGCACTGAATGGCTGTTCTCACTGAGCCACCAGTCCATAACATCCTGCCCGCAATGCCATTTCAAATAAGGTTTGCCATTGTCGATCCTGGCCTGGAGCATACGGTCAAAGGCGCGCAGGTATGCCTGCTCATATTTCGGATACCGGGCGAACTCCCGGCGCATTTGCTTTGCCCCGGCGAGGGGACAGCCGATGCAGCCGATGCGGGAATATCCCCCGTCATAGAGGCGGCAGTGGGGGACACCCCTGGAATTCAGATACTCCCACACATCATCCTCTGTCCAATCAATGATGGGGTTGAGCGTGTGCATACTTTTCATCACGCAGGATTCCAACATCTGCCGGGCCTCGGCGTTGTCGTTCATGAGCTTGACCCGTCCGCTGCTGTGACTGTTAAGCTCCAGCACACCCCAGCCGTTTTTACGCCGAGAGCTCTCTGCCCAGCGAACACCTGTCACCACAATGCGCCCCCGGCCTGCCCTCTCTTTGAAGTAGTCGCAACAATAGCGGGCCATGCGGGTCGGCGGCATACCTTTTTTCACAATCAAATCCCACATGGTAATGTCGGGCCGCTCGACCACTACGTCAGGGTAATGCTCCCGCATGAAGTAGATAACCTCTGGCGGGTCGACCGTAGTCAAGCTGTAGTGGACATCAAATTTTACACCAGCCTCCCGGCACAGGTGGTACACGGCTTGGCTGTCCTTGCCGCCGCTGAATGCCAGAAAATATCCCTCCGGCGGCTCGTAGGTGCGGAGCTGGTCGATGGCAATCTGCACCTTATCCCGCCTGCCGAAGAGCGTTTCCTCCACCAGCATGGTGACATCACATAGACATCCCCGGAGCCTGTTCCTGCACAAACTCCGGGGCGATAGTCAGATAGATTTCGTTCTGGATGGTTTCCACCTCTCCGAATTCCGGGCGCTCCGAGAGCATATCCAGAAACAACTGCCGGTCAAAGTTGACCATATCCTCGTCATATACTCTCCGCTCCACCTCCGCGTCCAAATCCGAATAGGACAGGGTAAAGCCACCGTCCTCCTGACCGGCAACCGCCTGCTGAACGTATTTTTCCATCAGCGAGTCCATCCCCACGCAGAAGTCGTGCAGAGAAGGGTAGCGGTTCATGAGGGAGAGCGTCCGTGCGCCGGACAGGTAAGCGGCATACCGGGCGTAGGAGGCCCCTTCTGAATTCACGAGAATGCCGTCATCGATGCCGTGCCCATCGGTGTGCAGTTCTTGGGCGTGTTCCGCGATGAAGGGGTAATCTTCCAGCAGGTGTTCTTTGAAGACCCGGAACTCCCCCGGCGGCAGCTCCACCACGTGCTCTACTTCCCAGGGCTG
>Ga0224742_10436_pt1 | contig 10986 bp, 10 predicted proteins | sample LIM_E_Water_Neg_FD_161631 | JGI IMG/M metagenome (GOLD analysis project Ga0224742, IMG submission 161631) | Enriched cells from gastrointestinal tract of the lab mouse from Pacific Northwest National Laboratory (PNNL), Richland, Washington... | ecosystem: Host-associated > Mammals > Digestive...
ATCACAGGAAGGCACCAATTACGGTCTGATGGCAGCGGCGGTCACACTGGTGGTAGTACCTGTTGTGATTGTATACATTTTTCTGCAGAAGTATATAATTAAAGGCATGACAGCAGGCGCAGTCAAAGGTTGAATAGTAATAACAGTTCTTGGGTGAAATTTATGTACAAAGTGGTAATTATTGATGATGAACCGATTATCGTTGAAGGCTTAAGCAGGGGTGTAAACTGGGATGCTTTTCACTGCTTGGTAGCAGGTACGGCGGGCAGCGGTGAAGATGGGCTTAGACTGATCCGGAAAGTAAAACCGCATATTGTTTTTTCAGATATCAGGATGCCCTGTATGGATGGTCTGACCATGATAGCGGCAATGAAGTCTGAATTCCCGGGTACACAGATTGCCATTCTTACAGGATACAGGGATTTTGACTATGCCCAGAAGGCAATCAGGCTGGGGGTGTCCCGGTTCCTGCTCAAACCCTCCAAAATGGATGAAATTGAGGAGGCCCTCCGGGCAATGACTAAAAAGCTGGACGAGTCCGGCTGGAAATACGAACAGCAGTATGAGCCGGAGCATGGACAGGAGCACGGGCAGAAAGAGACATATCCAGAAGGGAACGGGCAGGCATGTGAGGGATATGCGGAAGATGCGGGCAGTGGGCCGGGACCTATACTTGGGGAGAAATTGCCGGAAATGGAAGAAAATCTGCCGGAGAGTGCGGCCAGCAGCTATATTGTAAAAAATGCCGTAAGCTACATAGAAGAACATTACAAGGACAAACTTAAGCTTTCCGATGTGGCAGATCAGGTCTATGTGAGCCAGTGGCATTTGAGCAAACTGATGAACCGTTATCTTGGACAGAACTTTTCGGAGATCTTAAACGGTGTGCGGATCAGTCAGGCAAAAGAACTGCTCAAAGACCCGGCCCTGCGTATCGGAGATATTGCGGATGAAGTGGGATTTTTAGATGTGGCGCATTTTTCAAGAGTGTTTAAAAAGACGGTCGGGATATCAGCCAATGAATATAGGAACCAGATGTAAAATGGCCGGCTGTGGGGAACAAACGCTGCCACGCAGAGCGTGGCAGCGTTTGCTGCAATTAGCATTATCGCTATATGCATCAGTTTTTTGGAGATAGTACTTGACAAATTGAACATAGTGCTGTAATATATGAATATGCAAACGTTTACAACATAAAACTTGCATATTTTTTCAGACATAAAATGTAAACGTTTGCATGAAATACACGGGGGATGGTGAAGATGAAAAATCAAAAAGGAGTCAGTATTCTTGATGTTGCGCGGGAAGCAAATGTATCTTCGGCAACAGTGTCCAGGGTGGTCAACAATATTAACAAGGTGAAACCGGAGGTACGGCAGAAGGTTTTAGACGCCATTGATGCTTTGGGATACAGTCCCAATCATGCGGCAAGGGCGCTGGTGAAGCAGAAGACTAACTGCATTGGAATCATCGTCAACAATCTCCATGACCCTTTTTTTCACGATTTGATCAAGGGATTTGAGATGTCAGCCCAGCAGACGAAGTATGCGGTAATGTTTTGCAGCGTTTTGGGCGGGGACGTGGCCAGCAAGGAAAAATATGTGAAATATCTGACCAATGGCGTGGTGGATGCAGTGATTTTATATGGCTCTTATTTAAGTGATGAAAGTGTCATCAACTATTTGAAAGAGATACGGAATATCGATTATGTAATGATCGAGGATGATGTGCCGTTTCTCGACTGTAATAAGCTTTTGATCGACAATCTGGGCGGCGCCAGGCAGGCGGTCAAATATCTGATTGGAAAGGGACACAGGGATATTGCGCATATATGTGGCAATCCTAACAAGAAGGTGACGAAAGAGAGGCTTGACGGGTATGTGGATGCCATGAAAAAGGCAGGGCTTCAGGTGAAGGAGCAGTATGTCCAGTGCACCTCCACGGATTATAGAAGCGGTTATGCGTGTATGAATGCACTGCTTGATTTGGAGCAGCCGCCTACAGCGGTATTTTGTTCCGACGACGCCATTGCAAGCTTTGCCATCCGGGCGGCTCTTGACAGGGGGATGCGTATCCCGGAGGATATTTCGGTGATGGGTTTTGATAACCAGACGATTCTGCCGGATCATTACCGGGGGCCGGAAATTACTTCCGTCAGTCAGCCTTTATACAACATTGGCATGGACAGTGTGCGGATCTTAAGCGAACGGCTCAACAGCGCCGGTGAAATGGAGCCGGTGAGGATCACCTATCAGACGGAAATCGTGGAGAAGGAGTCGGTAGGGCTGTGCCGGAGTGCGCAGCCGGAAGGACTTGAAAATTTGTAGGAAAATGAGGACAGCTATGGATTACGGAAGAATGCTTACAGGAAAGAGAGCCTTTATCACCACAGGAGCGAGAGGAATAGGGAAGGAAATTGCCCTGCTTTTTGCAAAACATGGGGCGGTGGCAGCGGTGGGAGGCAGGAATCTGCCGAAGCTGCGGGAGACCGAAGCACAGCTTAAGGAATTTTCCCCTGATTCAAAGGGATATGGGCTGGATCTTTCTGATTTGGAGGAAGTAAAAGCGGTATGCAGACAGCTTATCAGGGATTTCGGCGGGATAGATATTCTTGTCAACACAGTGGGAATCAACCGTCACGGCTCCATCCACGGATGTGACGAAGAATGGCTGGATACCATGATAGATACCAATTATAAATGCGGTCTGCTCTGCGCAAAGGAACTGCTGCCCGGTATGATGGAAAGGAAATGGGGCAATATCATTAATATATCTTCTATTCACGGTACCATGACTATGCCTGGGTTTGGGATTTATGCCGGGACAAAAGGGGCAGTCAATGCCACGGCAAGGGCTATGGCGCTGGACTATGCGGGAGATGGAATCCGGGTAAACAATATTTCGCCGGGACTGATTATGAGTGATAATATGCTGGATGAAATCCATACCTACCCAGAGGGAAAAGAAAGGGAACAGTTTATGGAAATGCTCCGGAACATGCAGCCCCTTTCTCCGGGGAAGATGGAGGACATAGCAAACGCAGCGCTTTTTCTGGCAAGCGATATGTCTTCCTATATCACGGGGCAGACGATCATGGTGGACGGCGGGGCAAGTATCAGGGCCCACTGAAAGGGACAGGAAAATGGATATTTTAAAAGAATGCGGCATTACGCCTTTTATCAACGCACATGATACCTATACGGTATACGGCGGCAGCCGTATGGCTGAAAATACACTGGAAGCTATGAGGGAAATTTCCCGCTGCTTTGTGGATATGGAGCAGCTTCAAAGGAATCTGGGAGAGGAACTGGCCCGGATGACGGGCAATGAGGGCGCCTATATCACCAATGGCGCGGCAGGCGGGCTTCTGCTGGCAGCCTGTGTGTGTATGGCGGAGGGCAGCAGGTATAAATATACAAGGCTTCCCTGTACGGAAGGCATGAAAAACGAAATTATCGTAATGCGGGCACAGCGGAATGCCTACGATGCGGCAATCTGGGCAGGCGGAGCGGTAAAGGTGGAAATCGGAGATGCGGACGAAACGCCGGAATATGAACTGGAGGGCAGTATCAATGAGGAAACCGCGGCAGTATTTTACTTTGTGTCCTCCCTTTATGAGCGGGGTTCCATGGAACTGGCAAAGACCATTGAGATTGCCCACAGACATAATGTTCCTGTTGTTGTGGATGCGGCGGCCCAGCTTCCTCCGGCGGAAAATCTCTGGAGGTTTACAAAGGAAGGGGCAGATCTGGTTATTTTCAGCGGCGGCAAGACTCTCTGCGGCCCCCAGGACAGCGGTCTGATCGTAGGGCGGAAGGAACTGATAGAAGACTGCCTGCGGTTTGGCGCGCCGGCTCATGGAATATGCCGTTTTTGCAAGACATCAAGGGAAAGCATGGCCGGATTATATGTGGCAGTGAAAAATTATCTGGAGGCGGATCATGACCGGATCTATTTAGAGCTTATGGAGAAAAATGAGATGGTGGCAGCTTACATGAACGGAGCCGGATTCGTGGCAGATACGGAGATCATAAACAGAGGGCCGGTGGGACAGACCTACCCCAGACTGTTTCTCCGGCTGAAAGAGGGAACTGACGGGGATAGGATCGTGAAGAAAATGTATGAGAGAGGGATTTATATTGGTTATGACAAAGGCAGACATGCCCTTTACGTCAGCCCCTTAAATCTGACTAGGGAAGAAGCGGATGTGGTGGGAAAGAGTCTGAAAGAAGTGATGGAAGGAGCCGGTTGATTTTTTACCACAAAATGTAAACGTTTGCACAAAAGCGGCCGGGGAAAGGTGCCAGTGATTATGGAAGGAAAATCAGAATTTTATATAAAACATGAAAAAGAACTAAGGCGCATTCTTAAGAAGGTTAGGGAAGAACTTTTATTTGAAGTGGTCCCCTTTTGGGAAAAGCGGGTGGTAGACAGGGAATATCCGGGCTATCTAAACTGCTTTGACCGACAGGGAAATCTGATTGACGAAAGAAAACCGGGATGGTTTGTGGGACGCACCATGTATACCTTTGCCGCCCTTTACAACAGGATGGAAAAAAGGCAGCAGTGGCTGGAGATTGCCCGGGCAGGAAGAACATTCATGAACGGCAGCTTTTATGCCGGAAAGGGACGCTTTCAGCAGATGATGAGCCGGGACGGCAGGGTCTTAAACGGGCCTGTGTCTATTTTTACAGACCATTTTGCCTTGAAGGGACTTTACGAATATGTGAAGGCATGTCCCAGGCAGGAAGGGCAGAGGGACAAAGAGCTTGCAGGCCAGTTAAGCGATACACTGTTTAGGAATGTAAACGACCCCGGTGTCCTTGCAGCCGAAGGCATACCTTTGGGATTCCAGAAACATGCAGTTAATTTTATGACGCTTTTAGTGGCCCTTGAAAGCCGTGAGTTATTCGGCCGACGGTACGGGGATATTCTGAAAAACTGTGTGGAAAAGTCCCTGTATGAATTTGCCAGCGATGCCTATGAGGCGCCTTTTGAATATATTGGTACAGACGGGAAACCGAAACCGGAAGGAGAAGGGAGGTTAATTGATCCGGGACATACCATGGAAGCCATGTGGTTTTCCATGAAAGCAGGAAAAAAATGTGGGAATACTGAATATGGAAAGCGTGCCATGCAGGTGCTGGACTGGGTAATAGAGCGCTGTTACGATGAGGAATACGGCGGATTTTACCAGCACGTGGATTTAGACGGCGCTTTGGAGGAACGCTTCAAAACAAGCACTTATGCAGATGTTTTAGCTGCATGGGACGATAAGATCTGGTGGGTACAGGCAGAATGCCTTTACGCCCTTGCCATGAGCGCCCTGTACAACGAAAACGAGAGGCATTACGCTTATTTTCTGAAAATGTACGATTATGTGCAGACGTATTTCAGGGATAAAGAATACGGGGAATGGTACAGTATTTTAAAAAGAGACGGCACATTAAAGTGGGATGACAAGGGATCTGAACTGAAAGGCGCGTATCACGTCCCCCGGTGCCTGATGCAGTTGACAGTATTGATAAAAGAGTATTTGCAATAGGACGAATGCGGAACTGGAAACAGCATGAGTCGAGACAGATGCCCAGAGAAAAGCCTGGCTGAATGCAGACAGGATTTACTCTGACGATTGATGGTACATGTCTGGACGAATGCGGAACTGGAAACAGCATGAGTCGAGACAGGTGCCCAGAGAAAAGCCTGGCTGAATGCAGACAGGATTTACTCTGACGATTGATGGTACATGTCTGGACGAATGCGGAACTGGAATAGGAGGAAAAAGCATGAAAAGGTTGACAATGACGAAAAAGAAGATTACAGCAGTGGTTATGACAGTAGTCATGGCGGCAGGGATGCTTGGGGGATGCGGCGGCAAAGCGTCCGGTCAGGACACAGGCCAGGAACAGGGCAGCACCCAGAGCACGGATGTCAGTCAAAGCAACGCCGGACAGGTGACGATCCAGTGGTGGACGCCTAACTGGGACGAGCCGGAGAGCCGTGAGATGGCCGCAGAATTTGAGCAGGAAAACCCGGATATCAAAGTGGAACTTGTTATCACAGACTGGGATACTTATAAGAGCAAGATCACAACGGCAGCCAGCGCAAAGAATGCGCCGGATTTATTTACCATTCTGCTCACAGACGTGGAGCCCTTTGCCAAAAAGGATTTGCTGGAGCCTTTGACGGAACAGGGGAAAGCGGCAGGCATAGACTTTGACGACCTTCTGGAGCCGGCCCTTGCCATCACGTCCATGGACGGGGAAGTTTACGGGATTCCTTTTCGCTACGACGGGTCAGGCATTTATTATAATGAAGATATGCTGAAAGCGGCAGGTTATGATTCCTTCCCTACAGACTGGGATGCAATGGTGGAAATGAGCAAAAAGCTTTCCGGGGATGGCGTTTACGGTTTTGCATGGCCCCTGGGGAACCAGGCCAATGCGGCAACAAGACTGGTACAGCAGTTATATACCTATGGCGGGGACATTTTAAACGAAGATGGGACGAAATGTACGCTTGACAGTGAGGCGGCTAAGAAAGCCCTTGGCAATATTGTGACTTCCATAAGTGAAGGCTATGCCTCCCCCGGCAGTGCGGAAATCGACAATACAAAAATGCGGGAAATGTTTGCGTCAGGGCAGATTGCCTTTAATTTTACAGGGCCTTTTGATGTAGAGCCTTTAAGGACAGAATACCCGGAGCTTAATTTTAAGACAGCAGTGATACCAGGAGACGGCAAAATGGGATGCACCACGGCGAACGGCTGGTGCGTATCCATGGCAAAGAACAGTGAAAACAAAGAGGCGGCAGCCAGATTTCTTGCGTACATCACCACCCCTGAAAACCAGGCCCGTCTTACGGACTCTTTCCCTGCCAGTAAAACAGCCATTGCATATGAACAGTTTTCGGAGGAAGCGCTAAAGCCCTTTACAGAACAGCTTAACAACTCAAAGGCAGAGCCTACGTATGAAAACTGGGCGGAAATGGAGCCTGTTATTTACCAGTATATGCAGAACGCTGTGTCGGGAAGCATGACGGTAGAGGAAGCCTGTCAGGGGATGACTGCTGATATTGACGCGTTACTGGCCTATTGAAAAGGCGGTCCGGACGCTGCCTTATTACGGCAGTGTGCATAGCAGATCAGGAGAGCAGTGCGCCGGGAGGCACCCGGCATACCGCTTTCCATCCATGATCGGTCTGCAAAGATGACAGCGCCTGATGTGCAGGACAGGAAAGGGATAAAAGCATGAAGAAACAAATTTTGACCAGAGATGAAAAAAGAGCGATTCCGTTTATACTTCCGGGAGTTATCGTGACTGCGCTGCTGATTGTATATCCGCTGATTTATATTTTTTTCCATGAGCTTTACCGACCAGTCCGCAGGAGGCAGTTTTTCGGGACTGCGCAATTACATGCGGCTGTTCCGTAACCCGCAGTTTATAAAAACAGTATCAAATACGGTAAAATGGACGCTCTGCACAGTGGTGTTCTCCTTTTTGGCAGGCTGTGTCTATGCCATGCTGATTCACAGAAAAGGGATCAGGGGAAAAGGATTCTGGCGGAGCACGATTTTCATCGCATGGATCATTCCCGGAGTAGTGAAGGCCACTGCATGGAAATGGCTCCTGACCACAGACGGAGGGATGGCAAACCATATTCTGGAGAGCTTTGGGCTTATCAAAGAACCGGTACCCTGGCTGACAAGCCCCCGGTTTGCAATGATTTCCCTTATCATTGTGCAGGTGTGGGCATGTGCCCCTTATGTGATGCTGATGATGACGGCGGGATTACAGCAGCTTCCGGCGGATCTATATGAAAGCGCGGAACTGGATGGTGCAGGGTGGTTTAAGAAAACCTGTTACATCACCCTTCCTCTTTTAAAAGATATCAGCTTTATCTGTATTCTGATGCTGCTGGTATGGGCAATCAATGAGTTTTCCCTGATTTGGATCATGACGTCGGGAGGGCAGAACACAACCACACTGTCCCTTCTTGTGTACAACCAGTTCAAGGTGCTGAATTTAAATGCGGCATCGGCAAGCGCAGTGATGCAGCTGTTAGTTACCATGTTCTTTGCGGTGCTGTATGTGAAATTTGTGGTAAAGGAGGAGGATGCATGAACAGAAAAAAGTTAAAGGAAAGGCTTATAAAGGGGATGATTTATCTGATTCTGGCACTGGCCCTTGTGATAACCTTTCTGCCTGTGGGCTGGGTATTTTCGACTTCTGTCAAAACAGGAGCGGAGATTTTCGCCAGACCGCCCAAATGGATCCCCCACACGCCTACCCTTGCCAATTATAAGGATGTGTTGTTTGGAAGTTCTATTCCAAACGCCTTTAAAAACAGTTTTCTGGTGGGGATCATGACGTCTTTTGCAGCGCTTTTGCTGGGCGGGAGCGCGGGATATGCATTTGCCCGTTTTAAATTCAGGGGAAATAGAGCGCTGTCCTTATTTATGCTGGTGAGCCAGATGCTTCCCCTTACGGTGCTGATGATACCTATGTATTATATGGAAAATGCGGTGGGGATCGTGGATACCAAAACCGGGCTGGCGGCGGCCCATCTTGTGATAAGCCTTCCCCTTGTGACCTGGATGGCGAAAGGATATTTCAAGGGGATCCCCAAAGAAATAGAGGAGGCGGCCATTGTGGACGGCTGTTCCACCATGCAGGTCCTTACGCGGATTCTGCTTCCGCTGCTAAAGCCCGCCCTTGCGGCTACAGGAATCTATGCGTTTATTTCTTCGTGGAATGAATTTGCCCTGGCCAATGTGCTCACAAGAAGCCCCCAGAGCATTACGGTGCCCATTGCGTTAAATGAGTTTTCCTCCTTCTTTAAAGTAGACTGGGGAGACACCATGGCGGCGGCCATGCTGATCACCCTTCCCATCGCCGGGGCATTTATGCTGGTGCAGAAACAGTTTGTGGAGGGACTGGCCAGCGGGGCAGTGAAGGGATAGAGAGCCGCCAGTGTAAAATAATTTGCGCTTATGGAAAGCGCGGAAAAGAGGTTGAAATGAGTGAAACTGGAAAGAGAATAGAACAATTAGGAATCAGACTGCCTGTGCGCAGCAGGAAAGGGACGGGAGCTGTGGATGCAGTGCTGAAAGACGATATGCTGTATCTCTCGGCCCATCTCCCGGTGGATATGGAAGGAAATCCGGTTTATACCGGAAAGGCAGGAGCAGAGCTGGACACAGGAGCGGCTGCTAAAGCGGCGAGACTCTGCGGGCTGAATATGCTGGCAACGATCAAAGATCATATTGGAGAACTGGACAGGGTAGATTACTTCGTGAAGGTCCTGGGACTGGTAAACAGTGCGGGAGATTTTTCAGACCAGCCGGCGGTCATGAACGGTTTTTCCGATTTGATGGTGGAGGTATTTGGAAAGCGGGGACAACATGCCCGCTCTGCCATGGGAGCTTACGCCCTTCCGGGAAATATGCCCGTAGCGGTGGAAGCAATTGTCCGCATCAGGAAATAGACCAAAAGGAGGAGTGTGTGGTGGACAGTATCAACAGAATTTTAATAGACGGGGCAGAAAGGGAGCCTGTTTATAAGAAAAAAAGAGGAATTGTCCTGCTGCGGCAGGTGGACGATATGCTCTATGTATCCGGCCACGGACCGGAAAATCAGGTGACAGGAAAACCCCTGTACCGGGGGCGGATCGGAGAGGAACTTACACCGGAAGAAGGATATGCCGCCGCAAGGGAGTGCGCCATTATCATACTGGGCGCATTAAAAGACACGCTGGGCTCTTTAGACCGGGTGGAAAGGATAGTGAAAGCCTTCGGCCTTGTGAACTGCGGGGAAGGGTTTACCGACGTGGATAAAGTGATGGACGGCTTTTCGGATACCATTGCAGATGTGCTGGAAGAAAGAGGGTACCATGCAAGAACCGTAATGGGGACGCGGAATCTTCCTAACGGCAATATTCCGGTGGAGATCGAAGTGATAGCGGCCATACGGAACTGATGATGAATTTTAAACATGCTCTGGGATAAGCAGGATGGAAAGGCGGAATTGGTTATGGGACAGTATTATCTGGCCTCCGGCTACAGCCATGGGCAGAAGGATGACATGGTTTTGTTTCGGGCAGAGGGAAGCGGAAAAATGGAAATTGTCAGCACATACAGGCAGGGAGATTCCCCTTCCTTCCTCTGTACAATGGGAAAAAGGATTTATGCAGTTTCGGAGCACCCTTCCTATGCTGCCGTTACTGCTTATGAATCGCAAAAAGATAAGATAATACCGGTAAAACGGATGGAATTTGCAGGGGCCGGGCTGTGTCATTTATCGGCCGGGCAGCAGGTGTTGTATGCAGGCTGTTATGGAAGCGGCCATCTGTACGTGCTGGATGGGCAGTTAAAGGATATCCTGTACTGTCATGAAGGAAGAAAGGATTTGAGGGGAGTGACATCCCACATGCACTGGACGGCGGTGCCGGACCCAAATACACTTCTGGGGGCTGACTGCGGCAGTGACAGGATCTATGTCTTTTCCTTAAAGGATGGGATCCCCTGTGGCAGGGTGCGGGAAATTTTGCTAAAAAAGGGCAGCGGCCCAAGGCAGATACTTTTTGACCGGAAAAGGGAAGCTGCGGTGATCGTAAATGAGCAGGACGGAACGCTCCTATTTACAAAAAGCAGATTCTGGGAACAGAAAGCAGATAGCTTTCCATGGGAGACGGCAGAGCGAGTGCCTGCGACACGAAGAAAGAGCCATAGGAACTACCCCGGCGGGGCATGTATCAACAGCCGGGGAGAGGTGTTTGTAGCCAACCGGGGAGAAAATACCATAGGGGTGTTTGGGACTGATGGCGGATACGGCTTTCAGGGAGAGTGGGACTGCGGCGGAAACTGGCCCAGATATCTTCATGTGACGGAAGAAAACATACTGTTTGCGGCCTGTGAAAGAAGCGGCCGGGTGAATCGTTTTTGGTACAGGGACGGGCAGCTTATGGAGGCGGACAGCATTCCCCTTT
>Ga0224742_10437_pt1 | contig 10963 bp, 11 predicted proteins | sample LIM_E_Water_Neg_FD_161631 | JGI IMG/M metagenome (GOLD analysis project Ga0224742, IMG submission 161631) | Enriched cells from gastrointestinal tract of the lab mouse from Pacific Northwest National Laboratory (PNNL), Richland, Washington... | ecosystem: Host-associated > Mammals > Digestive...
ATTTGCTTGGCTCTACCATACGTTTCAGCTTTTCGGTTTTTACGACAATGGAAGAAATAAACTATACTTTGCAGACAATGTATGATATAATTCCCATGCTTAGAAAATATACGGGCGAACGGGGTTCGCGCAGACGATAAAATCAAACGGGCGGCTCCGAAGGGGTGCCGCCTTTAAGAAGGGTATAGAAAAGAGGGAATATGTTTACTGCATTTTTGATTAAGTACGCAGAAATCGGCGTAAAAGGGAAGAATAAGTATTTATTTGAAGAAGCGCTGGCACAGCAGGTAAAGTATGCACTGAAACGTTGTGAAGGGGAGTTTAAGGTTACCCGTACAGACGGCCGTATTTACATACATGCGCTGTCGGACTTTGACTATGATGAGACGGTGGACAGCTTAAAGACAGTATTCGGTGTTTCGGGAATTTGTCCGGTCATCCATGTGGAAGACGAAGGGTATGAGAATCTGGCCCGGACCTTGACTGCGTATGTGGATGAGGTGTATAAGGATAAAAATATTACTTTTAAAATACATGCAAGAAGGGCAAGAAAAAATTACCCCATGGATTCCATGGAACTGAACAGGGAATTGGGCGGTGCGGTGCTGGAGGCATTTCCGGAGATGAAGGTGGACGTGCACGAGCCCGATGTGATGCTTCATGTGGAGATCCGTGAAAAGATATATATTTATTCCATTGAGATTCCCGGCCCCGGAGGCATGCCTGTGGGCAGCAACGGAAAGGCCATGCTCCTTTTGTCGGGGGGGATTGACTCTCCGGTAGCCGGCTACATGATTGCCAAGCGGGGAGTTAAAATTGATGCGGTATATTTTCATGCGCCTCCCTACACAAGCGACAGGGCGAAACAAAAGGTGGTAGATCTGGCAAGACTGGTATCCCGGTATGCCGGCCCGGTTTATCTCCATGTCATCAATTTTACAGATATCCAGCTTTATATATATGAGAAATGTCCCCATGAGGAGCTGACGATCATCATGCGCAGATATATGATGAAGATAGCGGAGATGATAGCAGAAAAGAACGGCTGTCTCGGTCTTATTACAGGGGAAAGCATCGGCCAGGTGGCTTCCCAGACGGTTCAGTCTCTGGCGGTTACCAATGAAGTGTGCTCCCTTCCGGTTTTCCGGCCGCTGATAGGGTTTGATAAGATGGAAATCGTGGAGGTTTCGGAGAAAATCGGGACTTATGAGACTTCCATCCAGCCTTTTGAGGACTGCTGTACTATCTTTGTGGCAAAGCATCCCGTGACGAAACCAAACTTGAATGTCATCAAACGACATGAACAGAATCTGGGAGAAAAGATAGAGGAACTGGTGCAGACTGCCCTTGATACAGACGAACTGATCATTGCAAAATGGGAATAACAAACGCTGTTACGCCAAGCGTACCAGCTTATTGTAACAAACGCTGCTGCACTTGGCGAGATAAAAAAATGAGCTGGCCGGGCCAGCTCACTGCGTTCATTAAATCATGTAAGGTTTTAATGCATCAAGAACTTCGTTGATATTTTCTTCCGCATGGATATTCAAATCAATAGGCTTGGATAAATCTAAGCTGAAAATACCCATAATAGATTTAGCATCAATCACATATCTTCCGGATACTAAGTCAAAGTCATAATCGAACTTGGTGATATCATTAACAAAAGATTTGACCTTATCAATTGAATTTAATGAAATCTGAACTGTTTTCATTGGAACTACCTCCTTAATTTTTCATACCTTCTGCTATTATACTAATGGGTCAGGGGGGAAAAGTCAATGATAATTCAATACAAAAAAAGTGGTGGATACTATGAAAAGTGTAGCATTTCATAATCTGGGATGTAAAGTAAATGGATACGAAATGGACTTTATGCAACAATTATTACAGGAAAGAGGCTACCATATTGTACCATTTGATAAAAGAGCCGATATTTATATTATAAATACCTGTACCGTAACCAATATAGCGGACAGAAAAAGCAGACAGATGCTTCACCGGGCAAAGAAAATGAACCCTGATTCCGTAGTGGTTGCGGTGGGGTGTTACGTGCAGGCAGGCAGGGAAGAAGCTCTGAAAGATATGAGCATAGACCTTGCTGTTGGAAATAACAGAAAAAAGGATCTTGTTTCCATTTTAGAAGAATATCTGGCGGACAGGGAGAGGAAAAAAGAAAGTCAGGGAGAGGAAAGTAAAACCTTAGGGGGCAGGACGATCATAGATATCAGCCGCACAAATGAGTATGAGTCTGTAAAGCTGTGTGCAACGGCGGAACATACCAGAGCGTATATCAAAGTGCAGGATGGGTGCAATCAGTTTTGTTCCTACTGTATCATCCCCTATGCCCGGGGGCGGATCAGGAGCCGGGGGATGGAAGAAGTTTTAGACGAGGTCAGGGGACTTGCCGCAAAGGGGTACCGGGAAGTGGTTCTAACAGGCATCCATTTAAGCTCTTATGGCATGGGGGCAGGAGATGACTTTTCCAAAAGCAGGCTTTTAGACCTTGTGCAGGCGGTGAATCAGGTTCCGGGAATAGAACGGATCCGCTTAGGGTCACTAGAGCCGAGAATCATCACAGAAGAATTTGTGCGGGGGCTCAAAGACTGTGCCGGAATATGTCCTCATTTCCATCTTTCCCTGCAAAGCGGATGCGATTCTGTCCTGAAGCGGATGAATAGAAAGTATTCTGCCGGGGAATATTATGAAAAGGTATGCATATTAAGGAAGTATTTTGATGAACCGGCAGTCACTACCGATGTGATTGTGGGATTTCCGGGGGAAACAGAGGAAGAATTTTTAAAGACAAAGGAATTCCTGGAAAAAGTCCAGTTTTACGAGATGCATATATTTAAGTATTCAAAGCGGAAAGGAACCCCGGCGGCTAAAATGGAAGGGCAGATACCGGAATCCGTCAAGTCCCTGCGCAGCAGCATTTTGCAGGAACTGGAAAGGGAAATGTCCCACAGTTACAGGCAGAAATATTTACATAAAAGGGCGGAAGTGCTTTTTGAGGAAGAAAAACAAATAGGGGGAAGGAGCTGCCAGACGGGCCATACCAGAGAATATATCCGGGCGGCAGCACAGATGGGCGGAAATTTCTCCGGGCAGGTCATAGGCGGCGTGCTTACGGACTTTCTGGAGCCGGATATTTTGTTATTTCAGCCGTAAGACATTGAATTTTATGGTGAAATGGAGTAAGATAAATTTTATAAATGTAGTTACAAGAGGGGTTGTTTATGCAGGATTTGGGAAATACACAATTTTTTAGAGTAGAAACAGACAACACAAGCGTAAAGGATATACTTGCCGAAGTATATGCGGCGCTGACAGAGAAGGGGTATAATCCTGTAAACCAGATTGTGGGGTATATTATGTCAGGGGACCCCACTTATATTACCAGTTACAAAAATGCCAGAAGCCTGATCATGAAAGTGGAGCGGGATGAACTGGTGGAAGAGATGCTGACAGAATATATAAAAAATAATCATTGGAAATAGAACGGCAGTCAGGGAATGGAAAGTAAAAATGCGGATAATGGGATTGGACTTCGGCTCGAAAACGGTAGGTGTGGCGGTCAGCGACCCGCTGCTGATCACTGCGCAGGGAGTAGAGATCATCAGAAGAAAAGAAGAAAATAAACTGCGGAAGACACTGGCAAGAATAGAAGAACTGATTGAGGAATACCAGATTGACGAAATTGTTTTGGGCCTGCCCAAAAACATGGACAATTCTTTAGGACCCAGAGCGGAGGCCACTTTGGATTTTAAGGACAAGCTGGAGCGGCGTACGGGACTTACGGTACATACATGGGATGAAAGACTGACCACGGTAGCGGCGGACAAGGCCATGATGGAAGCCGGACTGGACAGGGAGAGCCGTAAGGAATATGTGGACCAGATAGCAGCAGTGTTTATTCTGCAGGGTTTTCTGGACTGTAGAAAGACAAAACAGGGAGAAGAATAATTGGAAAAAATTAAGTTTACTCTTGATACAAAGGAGAATGTAGAGTTTTACGTTTTAGAACAGACAAAGTTGGGCGGAAACCAGTATATACTTGTGACGGATGTTCCTGAGGGAGACGGAGAGGCCCTGGTGCTTAAGGAAGTGACGGGACCGGAATCAAAGGAAAGCGTTTATGAGATCGTAGAAGACGATACAGAGCTGTCGGCTGTTGCGGCTGTGTTTGAAAGCCTGCTGGAGGACGTGGAGCTTACATGATAAATAATTACAGGATGTGCGGATGCCTGTAAAAACGGAGGTATAATTTATTGAAAAAAATTGAACAAAAAAGCAGTTTGCCGCTTAAGGTAATTCCTCTTGGAGGACTTGAGCAGATCGGCATGAACATTACTGCCTTTGAGTATGAGGACAGTATTGTTGTGGTAGACTGCGGCCTTTCATTTCCGGAAGATGATATGCTTGGAATTGACCTGGTCATTCCGGATGTGACTTATCTGAAAAATAATATCGAGAAGGTAAAGGGTATTATCATTACCCACGGGCATGAAGACCATATCGGGGCGCTCCCTTATGTGCTCAAGGACATCAATGCGCCGCTCTACGCAACAAAGCTTACCATGGGTATTATTGAAAACAAACTGAAAGAGCATAATCTTACAAATAACACGAAACGGAAAGTGGTGAAGTTCGGGCAGTCCATTAACCTTGGGCAGTTCCGGATCGAATTTATCAAGACCAATCACAGCATTGTGGATGCGGCGGCACTGGCCATTTATTCCCCGGCGGGAATCATCGTGCATACAGGGGATTTTAAGGTAGATTACACGCCGGTGTTCGGGGATGCCATAGATTTACAGCGTTTTGCAGAAATAGGAAAAAAAGGCGTACTGGCACTGATGTGTGATTCCACCAACGCGGAAAGGCCGGGATTTACCCCCTCAGAGCGGACAGTAGGAAGAACATTTGACATTCTCTTTGAGGAACACAAAAATACACGCATTATCATTGCCACCTTTGCTTCCAATGTGGACCGTGTCCAGCAGATCATCAACTCTGCGTACAAGTTCGGGCGCAAGGTAGTGGTGGAAGGCCGCAGTATGGTGAACATCATCGAGACGGCCACCAGTCTGGGGTACTTAAGTATTCCTGACAATACGCTCATTGACATAGAGCAGATCAAGAACTATCCTGATGAAAAGACGGTGGTCATCACTACCGGAAGCCAGGGGGAAAGCATGGCGGCCTTAAGCCGTATGGCAGAAGACAATCACCGCAAAATATCTATCGGCCCTACGGATACGGTTATTTTTTCCTCCCATCCTATACCTGGCAATGAGAAGGCAGTTACCAATGTTATCAATGAACTGCTGCTGAAAGGGGCGGATGTTATTTTTCAGGATGTCCATGTATCGGGACATGCCTGTCAGGAGGAAATCAAGCTGCTATATACGCTGGTGCATCCCAAATATGCAATTCCCATACATGGGGAATATAAACATTTGAAAGCCCAGGCGAAGATTGCCAATGAGCTGGGCATAGCAAAGGAAAATATTTTCATACTCCAGTCCGGCGATGTGCTGGAGCTTACACAAGAGAGCGCCCTGGTCGCAGGCAAAGTCCCGGTAGGGGATATTCTGGTAGACGGCCTTGGGGTGGGAGACGTTGGAAATATTGTTTTAAGAGACAGACAGCATCTGGCAGAGGACGGTATTCTGATTGTGGTGCTGGGCTTAGACGGCGCTACTGACGAGCTGGTAAGCGGGCCGGATATTGTTTCCAGAGGCTTTGTTTATGTGAGAGAGTCCGATGAACTGATGGATGAAGCCAGAATTGTGGTAAATGAGGCGGTAAACAGCTGTCTTGACAGGGGAATTGCCGACTGGGGCAAACTGAAAAGCTCCATTAAGGATTCCCTGGGAGAATACGTATGGAGAAAGACCAAGAGGCGCCCCATGATTCTGCCTATTATAATGGAGATATAATAATTATAATGGATGAATAAGGAGATAATAAATTATGTTGGATAATCAGATAGGAGCTTTGACTGAAAATTTCGTAAAATCAATTAAAGATACCGATATTTACCAAAAATATTATTATCAGCTTGGGAAGATCAAGAAAACCCCTGAACTTTTTGAACGGGTGAATGAATTCCGTCACCGTAATTTCGAGATACAGAATACCAGCCAGATAAATGAGCTGTACGATAAGATGGACGCTTTTGAGAAAGAGTATGAAACATTCCGTGAAAGTCCGGTCGTAGATGATTTCCTGCGGGCAGAGCTTGCCTTTTGCAGGATGATGCAGGAAATTTATGTGATTATCACGGAAGAACTGAACTTTGAATAGCGGCTCCTGGGCTTTTATCGTTTGTTAAAAGCCGGGAACCGCAAGAAAGGCATGGTTGGATTTTACATGAATGTAAAGTACTTAATAGTGGCAACGCTGGAAACGATCATTAAAGTGGCGGTGATTGCCGGAGCGATTGTATTTATTTTCCGCGGAGCAACACAGGCATATGATTTTGGGTACCGTGTGTTTGCGGACCAGCCTGTATCCGTTACAGGAGGCAGGACCATAACAGTGGGGATCGCGGAGAATGCATCCGTTAAGGATATTGCACAAATGCTCCAGGAAAAAGGGCTGATAGAAGATTCTAATCTGTTTATTGTGCAGGAACTTCTTTCCGCCCATCACGGCAAAATTCTCCCCGGTATTTACGATTTAAGTACGGAAATGACGGCAGGGCAGATGCTGGAGATCATGTCCACACCTGTTGAAGAAGCGGACAAGAAATAGCCCATTTAACATGCAAAAGGATGGAAAATTGTGATCACGGAAGAAAGAATCAGTACTTTTATCAATTCTTTTGATACTGGAAACACCCCTTTTCTGAACCAGTTAGAACAGCATGCAATCAAAACCAATGTACCAGTTATAAGGCCCCAGATGCAGAGCTTCTTAAAGCTGCTTCTTGCCATGAAGCAGCCGGAGCAGATTCTGGAGGTAGGGACGGCCATTGGTTTTTCTGCGTTGCTGATGAGTGAATATGCGCCAACGGGGTGCAAAGTTACCACCATAGAAAAGTATGAAAAGAGGATCCCTCTTGCAAGGGAGAATTTCCGGAAAGCGGGGAAAGAAAAGGATATTACTCTGCTGGAGGGAGATGCGCTGGAGATTTTGAAAAATCTGGACGGGGTGTACGATTTTATTTTTATGGATGCCGCAAAGGGACAGTATATTCATTTTCTGCCGGACATCTTAAAGCTTATGCCAATAGGAGGGGTGCTGGTATCCGACAATGTGCTTCAGGACGGGGATGTGCTGGAGTCCCGCTATGCAGTCACCAGACGGGACCGCACGATTCATACGAGAATGAGGGAATACCTTTACCAGTTAAAGCATAATGAACAGCTCCGGACAGATATCCTCCCTCTGGGGGACGGAGCAACAGTAAGCGTCAAATTAAAGTGATTTTAAGGAGAGAGAAATGCAGAAACCGGAACTGCTGATACCTGCCAGCTCGCTGGAAGTTTTAAAAACGGCCGTGCTCTTTGGGGCAGATGCTGTATATATCGGGGGAGAGGCTTTTGGACTGCGTGCCAAGGCGAAGAATTTTTCCGGAGAGGAAATGACGGAAGGGATTCGATTCGCCCATGCCCACGGAGCAAGGGTGCATGTGACGGCCAATATTCTTGCCCATAATGGAGATTTAGAAGGGGCGCGCCGGTACTTCCATGAGCTGAAAGAAATGCAGCCGGATGCGCTGATTATAGCGGACCCCGGTATGTTTATGCTGGCAAAGGAGATCTGCCCGGAAATTGATATCCACATTTCCACTCAGGCCAACAATACCAACTACATGACGTACCAGTTCTGGCACAGGCTGGGGGCAAAAAGAGTGGTCTCCGCCAGAGAGCTTTCTTTGAAAGAGATAAAGGAGATCCGGGAAAATATTCCAGCAGATATGGAAATAGAAAGTTTTATTCACGGGGCAATGTGTATTTCCTATTCCGGCAGGTGTTTACTTAGCAGTTACTTTACCGGAAGGGACGCCAATCAGGGGGCCTGTACCCATCCGTGCAGATGGAAGTATGCGGTGGTGGAGGAAAAAAGGCCGGGAGAATATTTTCCTGTTTATGAGAATGAACGGGGAACTTATATTTTTAATTCCAAAGATTTGTGCATGATAGGACATATTCCGGAGATGATAGAGGCAGGGATTGACAGTTTTAAGATAGAGGGAAGGATGAAAACAGCCCTTTATGTGGCGGCGGTGGCGAGAACTTACAGAAAAGCCATTGACGATTATCTGGAATCGGAAGAAAAATACCGGGCCAATATGGAATGGTATCTGGAAGAAATCTCAAAGTGCACATACCGCCAGTTTACCACGGGCTTTTATTTTGGGAAGCCTGATGAGAGTACCCAGATTTATAACAGCAACACCTATGTAAATGAATACACTTATCTGGGGATCGTGGAGGAAGTATCCGGTGACGGGCTGGCCCGGATCGAGCAGAAAAATAAATTTTGTGTGGGCGATCGCATAGAGATCATGAAGCCGGATGGACGCAATGTGCAGGTACAGGTGGGGTCTTTGACAACCCAGGAAGGGGAAGCAGTGGAAAGCGCCCCCCATCCCCGGCAGGTATTATGGGTGGGATTAGACGGTGCCGCGCAGAAATATGATTTGCTCAGAGTCCACAAGGCGCCCGGAACAGAAATGTTGTGAAGAAGAAGTTGTATAGTTTGCCTACTGGATACAGGGTTATAAAAATCTTTTTATATAATTTTTATAAAATTAAAAAAGAGGTATTGCAATTTGGCGGATATTCGTGTATCTTATAAAAAACGAAGGAGAAATCCTTCAAAATAAATATTAATTCCGAACAAAGATGTTCCAAATATTTTTTGGGGCATTTTTTATTTGCGCAGGGCGTACATAAGAATTGACTGCTGACGCAGTCTGCGCCCCGCGCGGCGGGGAGGAAAGGTGATTCTTTTCTGCCCGGTTTGTAAGGGAAAACTGGCGCGAAAGCAGCGCAGAAATGAGGAGAAAAATGAGCGAAGTAATTAATGTGGAAGAAATTTTTGCCAGCAAAGTGTTTACCCGGGCTACCATGAGGGAGCGGCTGCCTAAGAATGTTTACAAAGAGGTCATCAGGGTGATGGACAACGGCGGTGAACTGTCCCCCTCGGCTGCGGATGTGGTGGCGAAAGCGATGAAGGACTGGGCGGTAGAAAACGGGGCTACCCATTATACCCACTGGTTCCAGCCCCTGACCGGAATTACTGCCGAAAAGCATGACTCTTTCGTTTCCCATCCCGACGAGAGCGGAAAGATGATTATGGAGTTTTCGGGCAAGGAATTGATCAAGGGTGAGCCTGATGCTTCCTCATTTCCTTCCGGGGGACTCCGGGCAACTTTTGAGGCAAGAGGATATACGGCATGGGACATTACTTCTCCGGCCTTCCTGAAAGAAGACGCTACAGGAGCGATTTTGTGTATTCCCACGGCATTCTGTTCCTATAAAGGGGAAGCTCTGGATAAGAAGACTCCGTTGCTGCGCTCCATGGAAGCCATCAGCGAGCAGGCGCTGCGTATCGTGAAGCTGTTTGGCAATACGGAGGCTAAGAAGGTGGTTGCCGGGGTAGGGGCTGAACAGGAATACTTCCTGATTGACCGGGAGAAATATCTGCAAAGACCTGATCTTATTTTCTCCGGGCGTACCTTGTTCGGCGCTCCGGCCCCCAAAGGGCAGGAACTGGAAGACCATTATTTCGGGACGATCCGGGAACGGGTGGGCGCATACATGAAGGATTTAAATGTGGAGCTGTGGAAACTGGGAGTTACGGCAAAGACCCAGCACAATGAAGTAGCGCCGGCCCAGCATGAACTTGCGCCGATCTATGAGACAGCCAACATTGCCGTGGATCACAACCAGTTGGTCATGGAGACAATGAAAAAGGTGGCCGGGCGTCATGGCCTCACCTGTCTGCTCCACGAGAAACCTTTTGCAGGAGTGAACGGTTCCGGTAAACATAACAACTGGTCTTTGGGAACTGACAACGGCGTAAATCTGTTAGACCCCGGCGATACGCCCAATGAAAATATCCAGTTTTTATTGGTTCTTGCCTGCATTATCAAAGCGGTTGACGTCCATGCTGACCTGCTCCGCCAGAGCGCATCGGATGTGGGAAATGACCACAGGCTTGGCGCCAACGAGGCACCTCCGGCAATTATCTCGGTTTTCCTCGGGGAACAGTTGGAAGATGTTGTAAGTCAGTTAGTGGAAACCGGCGAAGCCGCCCACGTACTGCAGGGAGGAAAGCTTGAGACGGGCGTCTCCACACTTCCCGATTTCACAAAAGATGCCACGGACAGAAACAGAACATCCCCTTTTGCTTTTACGGGAAACAAATTCGAGTTCCGTATGGTAGGCTCGTCCGATTCCATAGCAAGCCCTAACACGATCTTAAATGCAATTGTTGCAGAAGCTTTCTGTGAGGCGGCTGATATTCTTGAAAAAGCCGATGATTTTGACCTGGCTGTGCATGATTTGATCAAGGAATACCTGACAGTTCATCAGAGAATCATCTTTAATGGCGACGGCTACTCCGATGCCTGGGTGGTAGAAGCCAAAAGAAGGGGGCTTCCAAACATTAAGTCCATGATTGAAGCGGTAGATACGCTGACCACGGAAAAATCCGTCAGCCTGTTTGAAAAGTTCGGCATTTTTACAAAGGCAGAGTTAGAGTCCCGCAGGGAAGTATTGTACGAAACTTATGCAAAGACAATCAATATCGAAGCCCTTGCCATGATTGACATGGCTTCTAAACAGTTCATTCCGGCTGTGGTAAATTACACGCGCTTGCTGGCGGACACAGTGATCGCCGTAAAAGAAGCCGGTGCAGACGCTTCTGCCCAGACTGACATTCTGAAAGAAGTTTCACAAAAACTTGTGGAAATGAAAGAAGCCCTCAAAGAGCTGGAAAG
>Ga0224742_10438_pt1 | contig 10950 bp, 13 predicted proteins | sample LIM_E_Water_Neg_FD_161631 | JGI IMG/M metagenome (GOLD analysis project Ga0224742, IMG submission 161631) | Enriched cells from gastrointestinal tract of the lab mouse from Pacific Northwest National Laboratory (PNNL), Richland, Washington... | ecosystem: Host-associated > Mammals > Digestive...
CCAGTGTCCGTTTTGATATGTTCTGTTCGTCCGCAAGACTGAAAATCTCATTGCTCTGCATGGCATTATTTGTTTCTGCCAGTTCCCTAATCAGACGCTTCGCCTGTTCCATTTTATTTGCTTTCGGGGCAATACCGCCTAAGACTTCATCTGCGGTAATCTCATAATCCCCTAGCCATTGAAAACCGTCCTCCGACAATGCAAACGCTTTCGGGTGTCCGAACGCCGCAAGATTATTTTTAATCTGCACCACAGCCCTTATATTTTCTTCTTCCTCAACCCTGCCGACTAAGAGAACGCTTCTAGCGACTGCAAAGAAATCAATCGAACCCATGCCCCGGTATGCCGCCTTATTTCCTGCCGCCTTGTTCATGTGACCGACAAGGACAATCGCACACTGGTATTTCTCTGCCAGTGCCGCTAATTTCTTCGTCATATCCCTTGCTTCGTTTGCCCGGTTCATATCCATACCGCCGCCTAAATAGGCTTGTATCGGGTCTAAAATCAGCAGCTTTGCGCCCGTCTTTATCACAGCCTGCTCCAAGCGTTCATCTATCATAGAAAGGGATTTTATCTTTTCATCAATGACCGAGATTTTCTCACAGTCTGCCTTTGCCTGTTCCAATCGGGGCTTGACCGTATCGGCAAGACCGTCCTCCGCACTCTGATAGATGACATTCAAAGGCTCTGTAAAATTCATTCCACCGTCTAAACTTTCTCCCTTAGACAGTTTCGCCGCTATATTGAGTATAAATGTTGTTTTTCCGTCCCCCGGATCGCCTTGTACGATTGTCAGCTTGCCATAAGGGATAAACGGAAACCACAGCCAAGAAACTTCCTGCGACTGTATCTCCGACAATTTAATCAACTGTAATTCTGTTTTTGTTTCTTCCATAAATGCCCTCCATTTCTGAAAAATCGTTGCCACTGGAAGAAACCTCTGCTATACTGGTATTGTGATTGTTGATAACAGAGGTTTTCCAGTTATCACAGCCCTAACAGTTGCCGCTGTCGGGGCTTTTTTCTTCTCCGTTGGTGTTTCCCTGCCACAGATATTTTGCTCCGTCCAACATCCAAAGAATTGCTTTCAACATATCCTCATAAGCTGTCTGTAACTCTCTGATTTCTTCGGTAATGACCTTCGGTTTTTCGCCTTTAATCTGCTCTGCCAGTTCTTCCATACGGCTCTGCATTTCCTGTAATTTTTCCACAATCTGATATACTGTTTCTTTCTTCCCTACCACACATACACGATTGTAAATACAGGAACGGACAAAATAATCTTTCTTTTTCATGCCGCTTGCAAAAATCTTTGCTTCAATTTCTTCCCGTTCTCTGGGAGAAATGCGAAAACTGATTGTTGGATATTTGTGTGTGCCGCTCATTCTTTTGTACCCTCCTTAAACTCTGCGTTCAGCAACTCTGCCATTTGTATCTGTTCTGTCGGGAACATATGGGCGTATCGAAACGTAATATCCACGCTTTCATGCCCTACCCTGTTCCCGATTGATACCGCTGAAAATCCCATGCTGATTAACAACGAAACGTGCGAATGCCTTAAATCGTGGATTCTAATGCGCTTTACCCCTGCTTTTCCTGCCCCTCTCGTCATTTCATGGTGCAGGAAACTTTTTGTCAGATGAAAGATACGGTCAGTCGGGAGAAACCCGTACAGCCTGCCGATATACTCTTTTAATTCCTCACACAAAAAATCCGGCATACTGACATTTCGCTTGCTTTTCGGTGTTTTGGGGTCTGTTATCACATCTTTTCCCTCTAACCGCTGATAAGATTTTGTTATCCGAATGACCTTGTTATCAAAATCTATATCCTGCGGTGTGAGTGCTAAAAGTTCGCCAACACGCAAGCCACACCAGTATAAAATTTGAAATGCTTGATAGGAATATGGCTTGTCTTTTACTGCTTCAATGAATTTCAGATATTCCTCTTTCGTCCAAAAAAGCATTTCCTCTGCTTTCCCTTTCCCAAGCGGTCCGGCTTTGACAACGGGATTGCTCTTTAATTCGTAGAACCGCACCGCATGATTAAATAATGCGCTCAATTCAGATTGCAGAGTTTTCAGATAAGTCGGCGCATAGGGCTTCCCTTTTTCATCACGATAGGAAATCTGCTCATTCTGCCACTGGATAATATCTTTTGCACGAATATCGCACATTTTCTTGTTCTCAAAGTACGGTAGCAATTTTGTGCGTAAGATATGCTCCTTTGTCAGCCAAGTATTGTGCTTCAGCTTCGGCTTCATATCTCTTGTATACGCCTGCACAAATTCCCCGAAAGTCATATCCAAGTCAGCCGCTTCTTTCATGCGGAAATGATGTTCCCACTCCGTAGCTTCTCTTTTGGTTTTAAAACCTCTCTTGACTTTCCGACAGTTCTTCCCCGTCCAGTCATAATAATGGAACGATACATACCATGTTCCACGCTGTTCATCTTTATATGCCGCCATAGTTCGCCCTCCTTAGTTCGCCGCCTGCGCCATGCCGTAGAATTTTTCTTCATAATATTTTCTGCTGACACGTCCAGCGATTGTGATAAAACCTTTCTCTTCCAGTTCCTCATTCATCTGTCGTACTAATTTGTAAGCAAATGGTTTGGAAACGCCCAACTCCTGCGCTACCTCCCCGGCAGTTACAAATAGTTCATTCCTCATTCAATATCCTCCTTTTTGTTTAGCGTTTTTGTTAAGCTCTGTATTTGAATTATACTTAACATTTCTGTTATTGTCAATAGCCTATTTGTTAAACTTATCTTTTTTATTAAATTTAGCATTTCTGATAAGTTTTTGTTGCTGTATTATCTGAATTATGCTAGAATATATGGAGAATACAGAATTGAGAGGTAAGCTATGGAGTATACGATACGAGAAATACAAAAACAGGAATATCCGTTACTGGATAATTTTCTTTATGAAGCAATCTTTATTCCAGAGGGTATCGAACCTCCACCCAAAAGTATTATTTCATCTCCCGAATTACAGATTTATGTGAAGCATTTCGGGGAATCCAAAGATGATTGGGGATTAGTGGCAGAGGTTGGCGGTAAGATTGTTGGGGCTGTTTGGGTTCGCATTATGAACGATTACGGACATATAGATGATGAAACGCCCTCTTTGGCAATCTCTCTTTATAAAAAATACCGGGGCTTTGGCATTGGAACGGCTATGATGAAAGAAATTCTTACCCTGCTTAAATCACATGGGTACAGCCGAGTTTCCCTTTCTGTTCAAAAAGCTAATTATGCGGCAAAGATGTATCTAAAGATTGGCTTTGAGATTGTAAGGGAGAATGAAGAAGAATATATTATGGTGTACTACCTATAACAAATTTATAAATAAATTGGAGAAAGGATATTCCATTTATGAGAATCCGACCGTATATATCAAGCAAAGATTACGAATATGTATCAAAATGGATTGATGACGAAAGAACTCATGCTTTTTGGTGTGCAAACCTTTTGCCATACCCCATGACACAAAAATCTTTCCATGATTTATTAGAGAAAAATGCAATGGACTGGACGGACAGTGCTTATGTCGCAACTGAAAACAGCGGACAGGCAGTAGGCTTCTTCTGTTATTCTGTCAATACAGCAGACAATATTGGTTTTCTTAAATTTGTTATTGTTGATAAAACCAAACGTGGAAAAGGTTACGGAAAAGAAATGCTGAATCTGTCTCTGCAATTCGCTTTTCAGATAACCGGCGCAAAAGCGGTTCAACTAAATGTTTTCAGTGAAAACGTATTAGCAAAGCAATGTTATGAAAAAGTCGGCTTTGCTGAAAGAAAGATTGACAAAGATGTATTTTCCTATAAAGACGAGTTGTGGAGCAGGTGTAACATGATAATTTCAAAACAATCACTCTAATTTTCAGAAAGGACACATGACTATGGTATTAGGAGAACGGATAAAGAGAATACGCACGTTCCGGGGCTTGACACAGCGTGAATTAGGCTTGAAATTGGGATATGAGGAACGTAATGCTGATGTTCGTATCGCACAGTATGAATCTGGCTATCGTGTTCCCAAAAACAACACTTTAATGGAAATGGCAAAGATACTGAACGTCAATTATATCCATTTTATTGGCGTTACCCCCGGCTGCGCCGAAGATATTATGCTTACATTCCTTTGGCTTGATGAAGATGACCGCAGCACGATCCATTTATTTCAGCTTGTACGCAATCCCGGCAAATGCAACGCTTCTGATGATAAATCAGTGCGTTATTATGATAATGATGATTGGCCTGCTCATGCCCCGGTGGGTATGTGGCTAGAGTACGGTTTAGTCAATGATTTCATGCGGGAATGGTGTCTACGGAAAGAGCAGTTAAAAAGCGGAGAGATTTCAGAGGACGAGTATTTTGAATGGAAAATCAACTGGCCTGCTACGAGTAGCAGTGTTGATGAAAAAGGAAATGACAAATGTAATAATAGTTATAAGTGGAAATCGTAAATTTAATTATAGAAGGGAATTTATATATGAACAAATTTGCCATTGAAAAAATAACAATCCAAGGTATTGGTGGAATAACCAATTTAGAATTACCTTTTAAAAGTGGATTAAATTTAATTTGTGGAACAAATGGCATAGGAAAAACCACTATTTTGGAGTGTATCTCACATGCATTTATTCGCAATACTACCTATAAACTCAAAAAAAATGTGAATGTTCAAAAAGGAACTTGTTTATTGACCTTCCAAGATAATGGTGAAAAAAAGAATACTACCTATACACTAACTCATTTCAACCCTACTGGAGAATCCGATTTTATAAACAAGATGGCTGAGTATAGCCAAAATATACTTTTTTTTAATTCCCAACGCTCTTTTGAATATCAAAATCTTGCAACTATCTCAAGAGATCCAGATAAAAGCCTTTCACAAACTGCGTCTGAGGCATATACTGGTATTTCTGCTAATGATATCAAAAATTGGTTTATTCAAAGATATATGTGGTCTGCACATAAAGATGCTTTAAAACCAGAACAGCTTTATAATTTAAATATTGGCAAGAATTGTTTCAATGTGTTAGATTCTGCTGTTTGTTTTTCAAAAGTCATACCAGATACAAATGACATAATGGTCTGCACTCAACAGGGAGAGGTTTATTTTGAGTATTTATCTTCTGGTTATAAATCTTGTATGTATATATTATTAGGAATTATAAAAGAAATAGAATTCCGTTTTAAAAACCCTTATATAAAAGTGCAGGACTTCACAGGCATTATACTTATTGATGAAATAGATGTACATCTTCATCCTCAATGGCAAGAAAACCTTATAAAAGCATTAAAAAATTTATTGCCGAAAGCCCAAATAATTGCCACAACTCATAGTTCAAGCATGATACAATGTGCTATGGCAACTGAAATAATTCCTTTACAATTTGATGATAACCATAATATTATTGTCAAAGAATTAACTACAAGCAAATATGGATATCAAGGTTGGTCGATAGAAGAAATACTAACTGAAGTTATGGGAATGAAATCCATTCATTCTGAATTATTTTCATCAATGCTAACAAAATTTGATAAAGCTATTGATAACGGAGACATAGGCACTGCAAAATCTTGCTACGCAGAACTCGACATAATGCTTCATCCATCTAACCCTTTACGAAAAATGCTTGAAATTGAAATGATAGGAGTTGATTCCAATGATTAAAATCCAACGAGTCTCTGCTCCCAGTGAACTTAATGATGAGACAGTCTCAACTTTAACTACTCTTTATAAAAGTACAGGTGAAAATGTTTGGAATAAACCATATATAAAAAAGGAACTCTTAAAAATGTCTCATAATAAGTGTTGCTATTGCGAACTTAAGTTGGGCGAAGAGGGAAAGTATATGCAAGTAGAGCATTACCACTGCAAAAGTTTATATCCCGATGAAGTCGTTCTTTGGGAAAATTTACTTCCTTCTTGCAATCGTTGCAATACCAACAAAAGTTCACACGATACAAAAAAAGAGCCAATTATAAATCCATGTTGTAATAATCCATCAGATTATTTATATATGGAAAACTACCGCTTAAAAAGCAAAGATAATAATCTCATTGGTTGTACTACTATTGATGTTCTGTATCTCAATGAATCGGATAGTTTGGTATTGCCTCGTTTTAATATAGGCAACAAAATACAAGAAAAACTACTGTTTCTTGAAGATTTACTCACAGACTACATTGATGGTAATAATAGCACACGTAGACGCAACAGAATAATCAATGGCCTAAAAGACCTTCTATCACTTGCCGATCCGACAAAAGAATACAGCGCTACAGCCGCTACAGTTATAATAACAGACAGTACATATCAGCTAATGCAAAAACAATTAGCACGCTTATCTCTATGGACAGATGATTTACAATATCTGCATGATAATGCAGTTAAAAATTCTTTATGTAAAAATGAAATTTAATAATTCAGGTATCAAAAAGGTATCACGCCCCATATCAAAAGCCGGAAAGTCCGCTGTTTATGCGGCTTCCCGGCTTTCTGTTTACTATTCGAACTCTATGGTCGCCGGCGGTTTTCCCGTGCAGTCATACAAAACACGATTGACCCCTTTCACCTCGTTTACAATCCTGCTGGTAACCCTGCTCAATACCTCCCAGGGAAGCTGCGCCGCCTCAGCCGTCATAAAATCGGAAGTGTTCACCGCTCGCAAGGCAATCGCATAATCGTAGGTTCTCTCATCCCCCATCACTCCCACGCTCCGCATGTTTGTAAGGGCTGCAAAATACTGTCCCAGCTCTTTGTCAATTCCCGCCTTTGCAATTTCCTCCCGGTAAATCGCATCCGCGTCCTGTACCATGCGAACCTTCTGCGCCGTGACCTCTCCGATAATGCGCACCCCAAGTCCCGGCCCCGGAAAGGGCTGTCTGTATACCAGATGTTTCGGAATGCCAAGCTCCAGACCGGCCTTGCGCACCTCATCCTTAAACAAAAGCCTCAAAGGCTCTATAATCTCCTTAAAATCAACATAATCGGGAAGACCTCCCACATTATGGTGGGACTTAATTACAGCGCTTTTCCCGAGACCGCTTTCAATGACGTCGGGATAAATCGTTCCCTGAACCAGAAAATCCACCGCGCCGATTTTCTTCGCTTCCTCCTCAAACACCCGGATAAATTCTTCACCGATAATCTTGCGCTTGCGCTCAGGTTCCTCCGCACCGGCCAGCTTTGAATAAAACCGTTCCTGTGCGTTCACCCGTACAAAGTTCAAATCATATGCCCCGCCCGGTCCGAAAATCTCTTCCACCTCGTCGCCTTCGTTTTTCCGCAAAAGCCCGTGGTCAACAAACACGCAGGTCAGCTGCCTGCCCACCGCCTTTGCCAGAAGTACCGCTGCCACTGAAGAATCCACACCGCCTGAAAGGGCACACAAAACCTTTCCCTTTCCGACCTTTTCACGGATTTGCCTGATGGTGGTTTCCACAAAGGAATCCATGCGCCAGTCGCCTCTGCACTGGCAAACCTTGTATACAAAGCCGGAGAGCATCTTCACTCCTTCCCGGGTGTGCATCACCTCAGGGTGGAACTGCACTGCATACAACTTTTTCTGCGCATTTTCCATAGCCGCCACCGGGCACACCGGCGTGCGGGCCGTCACCTGAAAATCTGCCGGAGCCTTTTTGATATAATCCGTGTGGCTCATCCAGCAGATTGTTTTGTCAGACACGTCGGAAAAAAGAAGGGAATGTTTATCCACCTCCACCTCTGTTTTCCCGTACTCGCTGACCGGAGCCGTCTTCACGCTTCCGCCAAGCAGATAGGCCATAAGCTGGGAACCGTAGCAGATACCCAGAATCGGTATCCCCAGGTCAAAAATTTCCTTACTGTACCGCGGCGAATCCTCCGCGTACACGCTGTTTGGCCCTCCTGTAAAAATGATCCCCTTAGGGTTCATTTCCCTTATTTTCTCAATACTGATACTGCATGGATGAACCTCACAGTAAACATTGCATTCCCTCACCCTTCTGGCAATCAACTGATTATATTGACCGCCAAAGTCAAGTACAATGACCATTTCCTTTTGCATAAATTTTCTCCTCTTTCGGTTTGTCTGCGGCTCCCGTTTCTGCCTGTTATTCATTATATAAGACACACTGAAATCTTGTCAAAATATTCTTGCTTTCATTCTACGTCTCCGCGAACTGTTCCCATTTATGCCCCCGGTATCTCAAACAATAGCAAAGCGAGCGGAATGCCCAGTCAATAGTCATGGCAATCCACACGCCAATCAGGCCGCCGTCGAAATAGTTACTGAAAATATAGGCAAAGACTATCCGAAACGTCCACATGGAAGCAATGGCTATCAACATTGTCCACACCACGTCTCCCGCCGCCCGCAGGGTATTGGGAACCGTAAAGGAGGGCACCCAGAAAAATATCGCCAGCGTCGCATGCCATCGTATTACCTGAATAGCCAGTTCCTCCGTCTGGGGCGTGAGGTGATAAATTTTCATAATCAGCGGTGCAAAAACAATCAGAATCCCCGATATTCCTGCCAGCGCCGCCATGGCCATACGCACCAGCTTTCTGGTGTAATACCGGGCCTGCCCGTAATCACCGGCTCCCACACAGACGGACACCACCGAAAGCAGCGCCATATTAATTGCCTGTCCGGGCAAAATATTAAAGCCCGCCAGCGTATTGCAGACGGCGTTTGCTGCAATGGAACAGGTGCCAAAAGTGGATATCAGGCTGAGAAGAAGAATTTTCCCGAGCTGGAACAGGCTGTTTTCCAGACCATTGGGAACCCCGATATAAAGGATTTTTTTAATCAGCTTAAAGTCCATCCGCCAGGTAGCCTGCCCCTTAAAGCTGATTACCCTGTCGGTATGGAAAAACAACACCATAATGATAACCGCCGCCGCAGTCCTGGAAAGCGTCGTTGCAATGGCGGCTCCTGCCACGCCGATTTTTGCCCCGTAAATCAGAATCGCGTTTCCCGCTACGTTAATCAGGTTCATGGCAATGGCTATCAGCATGGTGGTTCTGGAATCGTTCATGGCGCGGAACAGCGCCGCACAGGAATTATAAACCGCAAGAGGGCAGATGGAAATAGACGTGATAATCAGATAGGTTGCGGCGCTTTCCATGACCGCCGGCTCTACCTGCCCGAAAATCACCTGAAGCAGCGGCTTATGCGCCGCCAGAAACACAATCGTCACAACCGCAGACATCCAGATGGAAAACAGCACCAGCTGCCAGGCCACCCTGCCTGCGTTTTTTCCGTCCTTCTGACCGAGAAAATGGCCGGCGACCACAGCCCCGCCTGTAGCCAGCGACGCAGTCAGATTGATTACAAGAATATTTATCGTGTCCACCAGTGAAACGCCGGATACAGCCGCCTCACCCACCCCCGCTATCATAATCGTATCCACCATCCCCACTAAAATGGCAAGAAGCTGTTCAAATACCAGCGGAATAATTAATTTTTTCAAATCCTTGTTTGTATACAGCATATCGGGCTCCTGTGTGTTATGACTACTTTTGTATTTGTGTACATTATACCACCAATTTCCGCTTCATCAAGATTACCCACGCGCATTTTTTGTATACATTTTCCATTATTATAAAAGTGCCTGACATCTTGCCAAAGCCATTGTCAGACACTTTGTTATCCACACCTGAATTTCTAAAACGCTTAAAATATTCATGTACTGCTCTAGTCTTCCTCTTCATGGTGCATATGACGGTATTTTTCTTTCGTGGCCATTCCTCCCCTGATATGACGCTCCTGCTTGTTCACGTCCAGAACCCTCCTTGCCTCTTTTGCCAATGCTGAATTAATCTGCATGAGTCTTTCTGTTACGTCTTTATGTACCGTCGATTTGGAAATCCCAAACGCCTTCGCCGTCTGCCTCACTGTCGCATTATTTTCAATGATATAATTGGCAATCTGGATTGCGCGTTCCTCAATATAATCTTTCAAAAGGAAACCCCTCAGAACACTTTTTTACATTGTATGAAGTGTTTTGAGGGGTTATGACTGCTTTATCTTTACATCTTTACTATCAATGCTTTCCTGAACTTCAATTATTTATTATCAGTTATCATACTTTTTGCTACTTTCCTTGAATTTTCTTCTGATACTCTATCAGCAAGTTCTCCAATCTGAATAATGCACATATTGCACGAGTATTGAAAAGAAATATCCGTTTTATATCTTTCAAAATCCATATCAAATTTTGTCATAAGAGTACCAATATCATCACAGTATTTAATCATTTTCTTAATAGGCAGAATATCCTCATTCTTCATACAGAAGCACCCCCTCTCGCATAATCGCAGAAAGAAACTGCTTATCTTCAATCCCGGTAGTCACAACATCCACATGACAATTCAAAACATTTTCCAACTCATCAACAAATGCAAAATACTGTAGCAGGCTTTTCAACCTTCCGCGTTCAATATATAAGTCAACATCACTATCGTCTTTTGCTTCGCCTCTGGCATAAGAACCAAACAAACTCATTCGCCCAATCCCATATGCTTTAGCAATAGGAGTTGTTTTACTCTTTATTTCATTGATAGTATATCGCATACGCAATCATTCCCTTGACATCATTTCGTAATCAGTTGAATTTATAATCATTTTACTTTTAATCCAAGTCCTGTGCAATCAAAAACTTTCCAAAAAATTTACCCTTCATATAAGTTTTTTCTAAAATTATAATAGCTTTTATACTCCGCACCTGGCCATTTAAGAAAAGTTTCTTATCCTCTTCGGTTATTTTTTCGTTCGGCAGTATATACTGATGTCTCTGGAATTCGTCCGCAATCGCTCTTTTCATCTTCCCATACGCAGATTCAAAAGTTGGCTGCTTTGCCGATTTCAGAGTCAGATTAATAACCGTCTTTTATTCTTTTTTCAAATTATCAACACCTATTGGCAATGGTTTCTTCACTATCATCCTC
>Ga0224742_10439_pt1 | contig 10950 bp, 8 predicted proteins | sample LIM_E_Water_Neg_FD_161631 | JGI IMG/M metagenome (GOLD analysis project Ga0224742, IMG submission 161631) | Enriched cells from gastrointestinal tract of the lab mouse from Pacific Northwest National Laboratory (PNNL), Richland, Washington... | ecosystem: Host-associated > Mammals > Digestive...
GTTGCCTTCATCTGGGTGGTCAGCGTCCGCTTAGCCGTGATGAACTTGTCAAACGGCAGCCTTGGCATCTTCACGACACAGTAATCCAGCGTCGGCTCAAAGCTTGCATACGTCTTTCCGGTGATAGCATTCTTTATCTCATCCAGCGTGTATCCAAGCGCAATCTTTGCCGCGACCTTGGCAATCGGATAGCCCGTTGCCTTGGACGCAAGCGCTGAGGAGCGGCTCACACGGGGATTCACTTCTATCACGCAGTACTCAAAGCTTGTCGGATGCAGCGCGAACTGCACATTACATCCGCCTGTAATATTTAATTCCGAAATAATGTTCAACGCCGAGGTGCGCAGCATCTGGTATTCCTTGTCACTCAGTGTCTGCGAGGGCGCCACGACAATGCTGTCCCCGGTGTGCACGCCGACCGGGTCAATATTTTCCATGTTACATACCGTGATGCAGTTGCCCGCGCTGTCGCGCATCACTTCGTACTCAATTTCTTTCCATCCCGCGATGCAGCGCTCCACAAGCACCTGTCCCACACGGGAAAGACGCAGGCCGTTTTCAAGGATTTCCTCCAGCTCGAGCTGATTATGTGCAATGCCTCCGCCGCTGCCGCCAAGCGTATATGCCGGACGAAGCACCACCGGATAGCCGATTGTGTTGGTAAAAGCCACGCCGTCCGCAACATTCTCCACGACAAGGGAAGCCGCACAAGGCTCACCGATTTTTTCCATGGTATCCTTGAATTCCTGCCTGTCCTCGGCTTTTCTGATGGTTGCCGCCGTCGTGCCGAGGAGCTTTACATTGTGGGATGCCAGAAAGCCGCTCTCCTCAAGCTCCATGCCAAGGTTTAACCCTGCCTGTCCTCCCAGCGTCGGAAGGATGGAATCCGGCTTTTCCTTTTCAATAATCTGCTCCAGAACCTTTGCAGTCAGCGGTTCGATATAAACCTTATCCGCAATGTCCCTGTCCGTCATGATGGTCGCCGGATTGGAATTCACGAGGACGACTTCTATCCCCTCCTCTTTCAGGGAACGGCATGCCTGTGTGCCAGCATAGTCAAACTCGGCAGCCTGACCAATGACGATGGGTCCGGAACCAATCACCATTACCTTTTTTACATTTGGATTCTTCGGCATTACTTCGTCACCTCCATCATTTTGATAAACCGGTCAAACAGGTATCCGGAATCCTGTGGCCCGCAGCAGGCTTCCGGGTGGAACTGTACCGTGAAGATGTTTTTCCCTGTATAGTCCAGTCCTTCGTTTGTACCGTCATTGACATTGATAAAAGCGGGTGTCGCTATCGCGGGATCCAGATTGTCGGTATCAACCACATATCCATGATTTTGCGAAGTAATATACACCCTGCCGGTCGCAAGATCCTTGACCGGATGGTTGCCTCCCCTGTGTCCGTATTTCATCTTATGGGTATCTGCCCCTGCTGCCAGCGCCATCAGCTGGTGCCCGAGACAGATTGCAAAAATCGGTATGTCGGAATCATACAGCTTTCTGACCTCGGCGATAATCCCTGTACATTCCTTCGGGTCTCCCGGTCCGTTGGAAAGCATGATGCCGTCCGGTGCGGACGCAATAATTTCTGCCGCCGCCGTCACAGCCGGGTAAACTGTGACATCGCAGCCCCTTATTTTGAGGGAGTAGGCGATATTGTCCTTTGTACCGAAATCCAGAAGCGCCACTTTCTTTCCCGTTCCGTTCAGCGTTTTGACAAGCGATGGTTTTTTCTCCCTGATGCCTGCCTCGTAATCGGCTGCTGCAAATTTTGCGCTTCCTGATACCGCACCATTTTCCGAAAGACTTTTAGACCCTATTAATTCATATTTTTCCTTACAGGTGACTTTCTCAACCACTTTTCCTGTGGTATAGGCTTTTAATTTTGGCAGGATGTCATTGATGCTGTACGCTTCATTCGTTGTTATCATGCCGTTCATCGTACCTTTCTCGCGCAGTATCTTCGTAAGCGCCCTTGTGTCGATTGCGGCGATGCCTGGCACGTTATTCTCTTCTAAAAATTGCTGGATTGAGTAATCTGCTCTGAAATTGCTGAAATTCCTAGATAATTCCCTGACAATAAACCCGTCCGGCCAGGGTTTCTTAGACTCCATATCATCTTTACAAATACCATAGTTGCCTATCAGCGGGTACGTCATGCATACTGCCTGTCCCGCATAGGACGGGTCGGTGAGCACTTCAAGATACCCTGCCATGGAGGTATTAAAAACGATTTCGCTGATAACTTCCCTGTCGGCGCCGATATGAGTCCCCTCGAATACAGTGCCGTCTTCCAAAATTAAAAATGCCTTCATCTTATCACCTGTACTTCCTTTCGCATAATCGGTTTATTATATCACAAGACATTATTGCGTTCAAGAATTATTTACATCATCCCCTTCAGCTGGGCAAACAGGTCAAGGTCGCTCTGCGTAATCTTCATATTCGTGTTATATTCTTTGCCGTCCGGGCTGACTACTTTTACTTCGATAATCGTGCCGTCCGCAATTGCCTCACGTCCCACTGCCTGCATAAACGGCACAAACTTGGGATGATTTCTTGTAAACGTGTCCCATGCGCCCTTAAACTTCATAATTGCCGAAAAATCCATCATAACCTTCCATCTCCTTATCATCAAAAAATGTAACACCTGTGTGCAATCGGGCAGAGAAAATTTATCTTCCCTGCTCGTGCGCCGGGCGTCCGTCAGCTCTGCTGACATATTTCATTTGGACGCCCATGTGCATAACAGTAAAAAAGCATCACACCTGGTGATACTTTCCTCGTATGTATTATGACAGGAAAACAACGCTGTCCGCATCCAGCTCCTTCTCCGTGATTGCCGCTTTTGCCTCGTCTGCCTGAAACCTGTTGATGTAGAACGAATATTTCATCCTGCTCTCAAAACGTCCCTTTTTCACGTCGCGCACCTTATCCACCTTTATCAGATAAGAAATACCATGTTTCAAAAAAGTCTTCTCGATTGTCTTTTTCACTGCCTCATCATATGTCTCCACAAACGCAACCTCACGTCCCTGTATTTTCCCTGCCATTTCTCTTCACTTCCCTCTTCCATGTATGCAGACGGCAAATGCTTTTGTCGCTTGCATACATTTCTATGTTATAGTATAAACTGAAATGCATAAAAAGTACAGTTGACATATTTACTAATAAATTTGTTTGAATTGTTTCTTTTTTTGTGACAATATCGCTGTAAAATTTCATACTTTTTTTATAAATATCCTGTTGAAATTTTCGCGATATTCGTGTATACTTATATTTGCTTATGCAGGATTAGTACATCGGTAGTACATCGGCTTCCCAAGCCGAGGAGGCGGGTTCGACTCCCGTATCCTGCTTTTTTTATGTGTTTTATGTCAAACTCCGCCATGCATTCATCCACCGTAGAGCCACTTAGGAGCTGTAGGAAAATAAGTGATGCAGCTTGCGCAGGATATTTCTTCGAGGATGCATGTCAAAAAACGCAGGCGTAGCGGGCTACGGCGAGGCTTTTTGACATGCATAATCGGAGAAATAGACAAGTCAAGATGCGTCAGTTATTTTTCTACAGCTCCTTAGCAGCATCCACACAATGATGCAGGTATTGCCCCACTGTTCAAGCTTCATACCTGCATTGGAGCCAAGGGCAAAGACATTTTCATTAATCCTGTCATTCAGCGGCTCTGTTATGTCATTTGCACAGAAAAAGTCTTCCAGGTTGAGATGCCCGGCACTGCGCTCACCCATTCCTTTTGGCCTGAGCACCATGCGCCTGTATTTAAAACTGCCTCGATGGTACACTCTATCAGGTTCTGGATTTCGGAAGCAGACATTTCTGTAGATATACTGCGCGCTACCGAAAACACGACAGCGCCCAGTATACAAAATACGACAATAATGGAGAGAAGCAGGGAAATGCCCCCTCCCCATAACATCGTTCACGTCCTCAAATGGTCCGCACTATCTTTTATATCCTATGATATTATACGCGCATTCACATTTTGGTGTCAATATCAGACCACAAAAACTCCCCCGAACGCTTCTTCCGCAGTTCTGCATTTGTCTGTTCGACATTCATTTTGGAAAGCACGAATGTGATAATGAAACTGATTATCACAGGAACCCAAAGATACATAAAACAGAGCATCCTGATGCAGGATTCCGGCTGTACCGCGGCAGCTCCGTCAAATCCGCTTGCCGCAAGCATCCAGCCTGCCACCGCGGTTCCAAGACCACCGCCAAGCTTTATGCCCAGCGACGTGCAGGAATACATCGTTCCGTCCACTCTCTTGTTCTTTGTCAGATATGTATATTCTGAACAGGACGCAATGACCGCATTCATGTCGCCCTGCCATGGTCCCTGCCCCAGCGCTGCCACTGCCGTAAACAAAAGCATCAGGGGAACACTCCCGATATAGCCAGCCACGACCACCAGCGCCCTGCCTGCTGTTCCAAGCATATATCCCCTGAGATTGAGCTTGTACATCCCCTTCCATTTTGCAACCAGCGTCGGTGTGAATACCAGCGCGATAATCAGCGGAATGTTGACCGCCCATGAAAATACGCCGAACAGGTTTTCATTTTTCAGGACATACGTCATATAGTAAATACCCATGTTAATCATTGCCGTATAAATCTGCTGTAAAATATAGACACCGCAAATCATCAGGTAAAATTTGTTGGAAATTAACAGCTTAGCCGCAGCAATAAGACCGTATTTCTCTGTTGTATTTTGGTATTCACCGGAAGCGGAATCGTTTAATTCATTTTGCGGAAGCTCCCTGACCGACAAAACAGAAATGGTATTGACTGCCAGGCCGATCACCGCATACAGGATGGCAACTGTCCTCCATCCGGCTGCCCCGCCGCCAAACGCGGACACTGCCCCTATCGTGACGGACTGTATCAGAAGGCTCGTCGCAAAGGCAAAAATAAACCGGTACGACCCCATCTGGACACGCTCCTTGCTGTTTTTGGTCACCAGGGCGGTGAGTGCAGAATACGCAATGTTGTTCGCTGTGTAAAACACTGCGTTCAACAGCGTGTACGCAATGAAGAACCATGCGTACTGCGCGGTTTTACCCAAATCCACGGGTATCATAAAAATCGCGGCAAGCGTAACCGCACACCCGATATACGCATAGAGCATCCAGGGTCTTGCCTTGCCCAGCCTGCTTTTTGTCTTGTCAATCATGGCGCCAAAGAAAACGTCCGTCATGCCGTCAAAAAATTTGGATGCCGCTATCAGCGTTCCCACAATGCCGGGGTTGAGCCCGACTGTATTTGTCAGGTAAATCATGACAAACGAGGATAAAAATGCATATACGACATTTCCCGCAATATCCCCGGAACCATAGCCAACTTTGTTGTACCACTTTAAATACCTTTTTTCTTCCATAAAAATCCTCCATATGCTGATATAATTTTTTATTTACAGGATGGTATCAGGGTCATACAAAACAGGAATTCCTCCTCGTCAAACCGGTACTTGTCCATCACCCGCGGGCCGCAGCTGTTCGATCCGATTCCGTGCTGTTTATAATCAAGGCACAAAACCGTACTCCCTGACGGGTTCAATTCATAGTCATGTGCCTTCTGTTCCAGCTCCTCCTGCGTAAATACTGACGCGTTGAACGAAAATGGCCGGGGTGACACTGCTGTCAGGGCAAAATTACCGTTTAATAGCTTCACATAGTCACAGTCCGTATGGCTTCCGTTTTCCTGCGGGCGGATATATGGCTCATGCAGCTCCGATATCTGTGCACGGTATAATCCATGGCTGGATGCCCTGCACTTGTCCTGGTAGCTTTCCTCCGGTCCCATTCCATAGTAATTCACCTGGTTAAAGTCCGGTTTCAGAAACAGGCGGATTCCAAACCGCGGCAGCGACGGAAACTCCCTGTTGCGGCGCACCCTGAATTCTGTGATGATTCTCCCGTCCGTGTCAATCTGCCACGAGGCATTGATATCCATTATCCGCTGAACGGAGTCAGCCACGACTGCCATCACGCTCTCGATTTTTATACCGGATTGTGTAGGCCGCAATGTGGTTTCATATGCCCTCGTATATGCCTGGTCATAATGTGCCCTTTTCCACTCCTTCTTGATATACATGTCATTGTCTGTCGGGGCGCGCCAGATGTTAAGCTCCATCGGACGGCTCAGATACGCGTTCCCGCCGTAATTCATCTTGGAAAACAGCCCACTGCGCTTATCATACAGATAGGAAAAATCTTCACCCTCGCAGAGAATCGTGTCATCGGTTTCCTGTACCATCATTGCCGATTTATGCGGCTTTTCCTGCTCCAGCAGGTTCACCGCTGTCTGGTTCCTGCCATCATGTGTCTCTAACAGAATTTCATCAAAGCCCAGCAGATAACCCGCCGGAACCAGTGCCGAACTGTTTCGCAGATGGTAAAAAAGCTTTAAAAAGCTTCTTCCTGACGGTGGGATTGTAATATTCAGGCAAACGCTGCCTGTCCCTCCCGGTAATACCGAGAATGGCGGAATGGTGCCTGCCTCCACACAGATGCCGTCACAATTTACCTCGTAACGAATTTCAAGGTATGCTGCCAGATCAGTGAAATCCATGTAATTTTTGATTTTCAGCTCCTGCGTCTCCTGCCGAAATGCCACAACCCTTGCAGGACGGTGCACATTTTTATACTCCAAAAGCCCCATATGCGGCATGCGGTTCGGATATACCAGCCCGTCCATGCAGAAATTGCCGTCATGAAGCGCTTCGCCATGGTCACCTCCGTAATAATAAATCGGCTTCTCGTCCGTTATCCTGCCATGCATCACCGCATGGTCACACCACTCCCACACAAATCCGCCGCACATGCAGTCATTCTCATGGATTACCGCAAAATAATCCTCCAGATCACCCGGCCCGTTCCCCATTGCATGACAGTACTCACAAAGAATCAACGGCTTTCCTGGCGCACTTTCAAGATAAGATGTGATTTCTTCCATGGAAGGGTACATTCTGCTGTACAAATCCAGGCTGGAAAAGTCATACTGTTTGTTCCTGTTCCGGTACCGCGCACTCTCATAGTGTGTCAGCCTGGTCTTGTCAAATTCCTTTGTCCACCGCAGCGCCTTCTCAAAATTACACCCATATGCGCTCTCATTTCCCATTGACCAGATGACGACGCTGGCACGATTTTTATCCCTGTGCACACAGCTTTGGACACGGTCTGTTATCGCTTGCTCCCACTGCGGGTTGTCCGCTATTGACTCATTCCAGTGGTGAAACTTGTTCTCATCACTGTTATCTGCATAGTAAATTTCAGACGGGCCATGTGCTTCCACATCGGCTTCATCAATAACCATAACCCCATACTTGTCACATAACTGGTAAAAAACCGGAGCGTTGGGATAATGGCTTGTCCGGACTGCGTTGATATTGTGCCGCTTCATCAGTTCCAAATCTTTCTTCATCTGCCCCACACTGATACAAGGACCTGTGACCGGGTCGGAATCATGCCGGTTGACACCGCGGAATTTGAGTGCCTTTCCATTAAGCAAAACCATGTTGTCCTTGACGGCAATCTTCCGAATCCCAATGTAGTCCGTAATCGTCTCCTCCCCCGTTTGCATGACGAGCGTATAAAGATAGGGCGTTTCCGCATTCCACAAAACCGGATTGGCGACTTCCAGCATGACATACACTGGATCTTTACTGTCATTATCCTTTGGAATATCCGTCTCTGCCACAAATGCGCCGTCCGCATCATAGATTGTCACTTTTGTCGGAACCATTTCGTCAAAATACGTAATCCGTATGGATATCCCTGCCGTTTTTTCCCGGACCGCGGTTCTGACAAAATAATCCCTGACTGCCCGTACCGGACGCCTGAGCAGATATACCTCCCGAAAAATACCACTCATGCGAAACTTGTCCTGGTCTTCCAGATAACTTCCGTCACACCACTTTAACACGAGCACTGCCAGCCGGTTGCTGCCCTCCACAACCGCATCGGTGACATCAAATTCGCTTGTCGCGTGTGATATCTGGCTGTAGCCGATATAGGTTCCATTCAGCCAGACATAAAAGCAGGAATCCACCCCCTCAAAATTCAGGAATACCCTGGGCGCTTCCGTCTCACCGTGGTAATCAAATGTGTGCACATACGCCCCGCATGGGTTGTCCTGCGGGACATACGGCGGGTCAAACGGGAACGGATAACGGATATTGGTGTACTGGTGCAAATCATATCCCTCCATCTGCCATGCACCAGGGACATTGATGGTATTGTAGGCGGATATGTCGTAATCCGGCGCATAAAATGCATCCTCCAGCTCATAGACGCTTTTGTAATAGCAAAATTTCCATTTGCCGTTCAGCATCTGTATGCGGTCAGAGTCCTCCCTGTTCTCCACAAGGGAATCCATGCGCCCGGAAGCCGGAATATAGTATGCCCGCGCCGGCATTGTGTTTTCGTGCAGCATTTTCAGGTCTTCATAGTATCGTGGAATTATCATCGCGTACCTCCTTTTGTGTTTTGTTTTTCAACGTTTTATGTTTCGTAGCCCCATTATAAATATTTCATGGGAAAACGTACATAAAATACATTGGACAAAACATGCACGAAATGATACACTGTGATTACGGTTCCTCTTTAATCACTTCCAGACTACTGGCTGTTGTATGCGCCAGTTCATGCAAGAGGTATAAAAATGTATATTAATTCCGCCTATTTAAACAATTCGCTGATAGACTTTAAGGACAAGAGCAAGCCGCTCGTCGTGGGGAGCTGCGGCACATACCATTTGTTTACGCGCCCGAAGCTTCCCACCTACCGCCCGAGGGGGCGGCTTGATTTCCAGATTTTGTATATTGCTTCCGGAAAGGCGCATTTTTATTTTAATGATGAGGGTATCGATACGGTCGTTCCGGCAGGAAACATGGTTGTCTACCGTCCCAAGGAACCGCAGAAATACATTTACTACGGAACCGACCAGACAGAGGTTTTCTGGGTTCATTTCACTGGCAGCAATGTCACGAACATTCTGCGCAGCTATGGAATCAAAGATGACATACGTGTCATTAATACGGGAACTTCCCTGGAATATACAAGAATTTTTAAACAGATGATTTATGAATTACAGCGCTGCCAGTATGATTACAAGGAAATGCTGGCACTGCTGCTGCGGCAGCTTTTTATCTCCATCCACCGCCACCTGTCCATGGAACACAAAATCAAGAATGTCTATCTGGACAAGGAGATGGAGCTTGCCATACAGTACTTTAACGACAATTACAACACAGAAATCAATATCGAAAATTATGCCGCGTCGCGGGGCATGAGCGTCAGCTGGTTTATCCGCAACTTTAAGCAGTATACGCACACGACACCGATGCAATATATCGTTTCCATCCGCGTCACCAACGCACAGATGCTTCTCGAGACGACCAACTACAACGTGACGGAAATCGGGAATATTGTGGGGTACGACAATCCGTTGTATTTCAGCCGTATCTTCAAAAAACAAAAAGGTGTGTCTCCATCGGAGTATCGTACCTTGCTGAAAAAATAATATCTTATAAGCAAAAAACCTTGCACCTGTTCATGCAAGGTTTTTCACTATCTTTTTATTTCCTATCTAAAGTACCGAACCCCGGCTTCAAAAATCTTCAGGTCCTGTTCCCCATAAATATTCATGGCTACGGCATCGCCGCGGCGCTCCACGTGCGCCATCTTTCCAAGGCATCTGCCGTCAGGGGAGGTGATGCCCTCAATCGCGGCGTAGGAACCGTTCACATTCCACTCCTCATCCATGGAAATATTGCCGTCAAAATCTGCGTACTGTGTCGCAACCTGCCCGTTCGCAAAGAGCCTGTCAATCCACTCCTGCGGCGCCACAAACCTTCCCTCTCCGTGGGAGGCCGGTGTCACGTAGGTCTTGCCAAGTTCGGCGAGCTGTAACCACGGCGACTTGTTTGTGACAACCTTTGTGTAAACCATCTTGGAGATATGGCGGTTTATGGTATTATAGGTCAGTGTCGGGGAATCCTCTTTCTGTCCGACAATCTCCCCATAAGGCACCAGACCGAGTTTTATCATCGCCTGGAATCCATTACAGATACCAAGTGCCAGACCGTCTCTTTCATTCAGGAGCTTGTTCACTGCCTCCTTCATCTTTGCATTCTGGAATGCCGTCGCAAAGAACTTCGCGCTTCCGTCCGGCTCATCGCCTGCCGAGAAGCCGCCCGGGAACATGATAATCTGTGCCTGTGCGATAGCCTTTGTAAACGCGTCAACGGAATCCCTGATATCCTCTGCCGACAGATTGCGGAATACTTTTGTCACGACACTGGCACCCGCGCGCTCAAATGCGATCGTCGAGTCATACTCGCAGTTTGTGCCGGGGAATACGGGGATAAATACCGTTGGCTTTGCCACTTTGTTTTTACATATATAAATGTCCTTGGTATCATATAGTTTTGTCTCGATTGCATCGGTACCCTTGACTGCCTTTGTCGGGAATACCTTCTCAAGCTTCGATGTCCATGCCTTTAGTGCCTCGTCCATTGAAACGGTGGTATCCTTGTACACAAAGCCCTCATTTTCACCAAGCACCGTTGCAACAGTCCTGTACGCCGCGCCGCCTGCTGCAAGCGCCTCAAGCCTGTCCGCGGACACTTCTGCAATGATGCTTCCCATTTCGTTTGCAAACAGTGCCCTTGCATCGAGCGCGCTGTCAAATTCCACGCCCATCTTGTTGCCAAACGCCATCTTCGCCGCAGCCGCCACGATACCCTTGGAATCAAGCGCATAGGCTGCCACAATCACCCTGTCTGCAATCAGCTTCGCAATGCTGTTGTACAGATTCATGACCTTTTCGTAATCAGGGATATCGAACGCATCCTTCGGCAGGTCAAACACGACAAGCCTGTCCCCTGCATGCTTTAACTCCGGCGTGATGATATCCTGCT
>Ga0224742_10441_pt1 | contig 10945 bp, 11 predicted proteins | sample LIM_E_Water_Neg_FD_161631 | JGI IMG/M metagenome (GOLD analysis project Ga0224742, IMG submission 161631) | Enriched cells from gastrointestinal tract of the lab mouse from Pacific Northwest National Laboratory (PNNL), Richland, Washington... | ecosystem: Host-associated > Mammals > Digestive...
CTTGCGGATACGGTTTTGGATTTGGAACTGGTGCGGCGTAAGCCCAACCTCTGCCTTAAAGCTTCTGATAAAGTGGTATTTGCTTAGAAAAACGTTTTGTGCCATTTCTTCTACAGTAAGTTTGCATTCTGGGTGTAATTCCAACTGACTTTTTAAGTCGTGGATATATGGGGTATGGTTTTGGGGCTGACAGTTGGAAAAATCCCCAATTTTACTTAGACAGTTTAATAGCTGTAATATCTGATATTGATTGATTTCCGCTAGCAATGAGCCAAGCAGCTGTGTATGCGTAGATATTGGGCGAAGGTTACGAGAGTCAACAATCCCATTGCTTGCAACAGGATTGTTGACTTTTTCCATATTCAGAGCTTGCATCAGAAGAAGTTGGATATGTTTTTGTATGGTGTTAACATCTACGTTTTTTATAACATTTTTATCAATGCACAGACTAAGCAGGGTATAGCTGTTATGTGTTGAAATGCTATGCGGCACATATGGGTATATTACAAATGTTTCGTTTTGTTTATAACCCTTTGTTTCCTTATTCACAGTAAGGACAAGTGAGCCATCCAGTATGATGCCGATTGTCAATACAGAAACGTGATTATGCAGAGGGTAGGATATCGTTGAGTCTTTGCAGAAAATCAGTTCGATGCCAGTTTCAGCACTGTATAAATAGCAGATATTGTTTGTAGTCATAGATTTTCCTCACAGTCTGTTATCCATTACATAGATTTATGTTACATATTAGCATTGCAGCTTTCAAGTAAACGGTTTGTCCCTGTTATTTCAGCATCTACAAGGTCAATCATTCTTTTTACATTTGCAGAATGGGTGGAAGAAACTTCATTTTCCCATAACGGATTGATTTGTTTTTCAATCCCTGCACGGTACTTTTGCAGAATATTAAGCCGCTCCTGCAAAAGTTCCTGCTGTACATCAGGGGTAAATGTACTTAGGAAAAAAGCGGCAATAGAAAAGATGTTTGTATCGTAGTTGAATTGCAGGATAGATGCTTTTAAAGTGTTTACAAATTCGCTTTTCCCCTTATCAGAAAGTTTGTAAACAGTGCGGTCTGGCATATTTCCGACTTTTTCGGTAGTGCCAGATATAAATTCCTTTTTCTCAAGGGTTTTTAATGTCGAATATACCGTTGAATCAGCGATATTAAACCACCATTTCACATTCATGTAGTTTAAGAGTTTTATGATCTCGTATGCGTTAAGTGGTTTTTCGTATATGAAACCTAAAAGCATTGTGGCAGGTTTGGACAGCATATTTTTTCCTCCTTGACATTGGGATGTATTTATAGTACTCTATACATAAAGTAGTTTTTATCAACACTACTATTATAACATATCAATGTAGAAAAAGGAATACTGCAAAGGAGGTTTTTTATGCCGCAGCTCAATAAAGGGGGTAAATTTGTATTTGGTCTTTCCGTTATAAACCCCGATTTAACAATACACATCCCGCCACAGGCATTGTTGGAATATGATGCACTGCGGGATGGAAAAGTGATAATTTTTACGGGAAGCAAAATAACAGGCGGCTTTTGCGTGACGACATATCCGCTGCTGTCAAATTCAAAACTCAGCCATATATTGGAAGAATGCCCTGCGTTAAGGGACTGCCAGCTTTCCGAGGGTGAGTTTATCCGATATAAAGGGCGTAAGTATGCGTGGATTAACATTGATAAGGACGGAACTGTTAAGTTGCCGCAAAATACGTTGGACGATTTAGAATTACAGTCTGGAATGGAACTGTTGTCAATCCGCAGCAGTGATATTGCCTTTACAATGGGAGCAAAAGGACCGCTGCTGGAAAAGGCACATAATTTTGATGGAGAAATTAAGAGATATTAGGAGTGATTGGAAAATGGGAAATATAATAACCAGTAAGATATTTCATTCAGTTATGCTCTTTACAGTCGTTGGCGAGTTTTTTCTTCCGTGGATATTAAGTCGGTATTATGAGGGGTACAACAGTAAAACAATGGCAATGAGTGCGTTGGGAAGTCTGCAAAGCCCCGTTCGTGTTATTTATAATACATGGTTAATATGGCTTGGATGTTTTCTGGCATTTGCAGCGGTTGCATATTGTTTTACTACAAAAAAAGACTTTCCAATCCTATCGGTTTTACTATTGTTTTCACTGGGGACATTTGCTGTCGGAGCAGGATTGGTTTCGGGAATATTCCATGTGAATGAAAACAAAGACATTGTTACTGCGGCTTCAAAAGTACACGGAATAAGTGCGGCAATCGGATTTATGGCATTATTGTTTTTCCCCTTGCTGAACGGGATTTTAGCATTTAAGCAGAACAATATCATTTTCGGCATTGTATGTGTTATTTCTTTTGTTTTGGCATTAATTTTCTTTGTCTGTTTTATCATGGGAGATAAAGAGCAGTTTCAAAATACCATGTTGAAATATGAGGGATTGTGGGAACGGTTGTCTTTACTTTGTATGTATATTCCGCTTGCTTACAAGGCTGTCCATAATCTGCTGTCCTAAGATAGTGAGGTGGTTAAATGGAAAAAACAGAATGGGTACACTGCCCTGTTTGCGGAAATAAAACCCGTAATCAAATCAGAGAAGATACCGTCCTGCTAAATTTTCCGCTTTATTGTCCAAAATGTAAGCAGGAAATGCTGATTGAAGTGAAACATCTGAAAGTAACAGTTATAGATAAATAAATAATTGCATGAAACGGAGATAAGATTATGGACTATAAAGAAACAGATTTCAGTTTTCTATACGATGATTTAACTGAGGAATATGGAAATGAACAAGGGAAACGGCTTTATATTTTAATGTGTGAAAAATATACGAATTTAAGCGATAGAGAAGCAAAATCCGAGAATGACGAAATAAATCAGCATATTTTCAAAAGATTGCTGCCAATCATGGGTGTATATTTAACCCTTATTGAACAGGGTTTTACCAAAGAACAAGCATTTATGATTGCCCATAAGGAAATACAGCACAATGCACGCAACTTAGCGGAAGAAAATGCTAAACTTACAAAAATGCCATTTACATATGGTTTATTTAAAATGTTTGCCAAATCGCATATGAGCAAAAAGTATCCAACAGAGGGGTTTACGGTAGAATGGAAAAGGCATGATAATAGAGAAATCCATTTTAATATAGCCCGTTGCCTTTACAAAGATATGTGTGAGAAATATTCCTGCCCAGAACTTTGTACGGTTTTCTGCCAAAGTGATATAACTGCTTTTTCGGGATATGAGCCTAAGATTAGATTTGAACGCATGGGAACAATAGGGGGAGGTGCTAATTGTTGTGACTTTCATTTCATTCATGGAAATTAGATATCCAAGTAAAGCCATTAGAGAGCCAGACACACAGATGCAGAGCCGATGAACTTGTGGGAAACCTCACAGCTCATCGGCTCTGTTTGTCAGAAAGATAAATATTTAGTCGTTGTCTTTCGTGCTTATTACGGAAGTTTGTTTCTGCATTTCATTCAGCTTTTTGTGGAGCGGTATCGCCATAAATACCGTTATGACTGCGGAAAGCACGTCGGCAATCGGCTGGGCATACATAATTCCATTTAGCCCCCAGACAGTCGGAAGAAGCAGGATAACGGGGATAAAGCAAATCCCCTGCCTGCAAGCTCCGAGGATAAAGCCCTCTCTGCCTTTTCCCAAAGCAAGGAACAGGGAAGAATACACCGTATAAAATCCAAAGAGCATAATGGAAATGCCGTTTGCCCTTAAAGATGCTGCTCCGATGCGAATCATTCCGGTATCGCCCTTTGTGAACTGGGAAACGATAGCCGTAGGGAACAGAGCCAGTATCACACCGAAAATCACACAGAAAACCGTAGACCATAGGATGGAAGTCTTGATTGCCTCACGCAGACGGTCAAACTTCTTCGCCCCGTAACTGTACCCTGCAATGGGCTGAAAGCCTTTGATGAACCCGAATACGGACAAGCTGCCCATTGAAATAAGGCGGGTGACAACGCCCATGCCTGCAATGGCAGAGTCCCCGTAATCGCCAGCGGCATTGTTGATTAAGGAAATGGATACACTCGTTAAAATCTGGAATACCAATGTCGGGATGCCGATTTTGAAAATCTCAGACATGATTTCTTTTGTATATGTGCAGTCCTTAAACCGAAAATGGAATACGCTCTTTTTCCGAAAAATATAGGTCAGATATACGCAGGTTGAAACGACTTGTGAGATTGCGGTCGCTATCGCTGCTCCTGCTACGCCTAAATCAAACACATAGATAAACAGCGGGTCTAAGGCGATATTGAGTACCGCACCTGTCAGCAAGGCACACATGGTTGTTTTAGCTGCCCCCTCGCTTGTCACAATGTTATTCATCGTGACGTTGAATACATTGAAGATGCAGGAAACAATATAAATGCTTGCATATGTGGCAGCAAAGGGGAGGATGCTGTCAGTTGCCCCTAACAGTTTCAGTATGGGATGCAGGAACACCATAGAAATAATAATGATAACTGCCCCAACGGATACGCTGCTGTATAAAGCGGTACTTGCCACTTTATCCGCATTTTCCTTATCCCCACGACCTAGCAATCGGGAAATGTAAGAAGCCGCACCGTTTCCGAACAGCAGACCAAGACCGACAACGACCTGTCCGAGCGGATAGACCACGGCGATTGCTCCCATCTGGCTCTCCCCTAGCCCGCCGACAAAGTAAGCGTCAACAAGGTTGTAGAAAGCATTTACCAACATACCAATCATTGTTGGGATGCCCATTGCTAAAAGTGCTTTTGGTATGGATGTGCTGCCGAGCAGCTCCGTCTTTTGGAGCGCACGTTTTTTAGTTGCTCTTTTTTGACTGTTCATTTTAAACTCCTTTCTCTTAATAAATGGTATTATTTATACTACTATAAAATATAGTAGTTGCCTTGCAGGGATTATAATACTATAATTTATAGTAGTTGTCAATAGAAAAAGGAGGGATTTTAAATGGCGACCATTGACTTGATTGTATTGGGAATGTTGAAACGGGAATCCTTGAGTGCATATGATATTCAGAAACTGGTGGAATACCGCAACATTTCAAAATGGGTAAAAATCAGCACACCATCTATATACAAAAAGGTTATCCAGTTGGAAGAAAAGGGGCTTATCACAAGCCGCACAAAAAAAGAGGGAAAAATGCCCGAAAAGGCGGTATATTCCTTAACGGATGCAGGAAATAAGGAATTTGAGAAACTGATGTTTGAAATATCCTGCAAGCCGATTCACATATTCTTGGATTTTAATGCGGTTATCGTTAATTTAGAAAGTATGGAAAAGGAACAGCAGAGGGAATGTCTGGATAACATTGAGAGCAATATCAATGTGCTGAAATCCTATCTTGAGGAGAACGTAGATTTAAAAGAAAATGCCCCCGATATTCCTGCCACGGGCATGGCGGTTCTGCATCAGCAATTTCGATTAGTGCAGGCAATCGAAGAATGGATAAAGGCATTGAATGAAGAACTGTTGTAAATGCAGATGGTTTAAAACGTAGCAAGAATGATGAAAAGATAGAAAACTCCTTGTGCTACAATATCTCATTGAACCCCCGCTTTGGCATATCATAATGCTTAAAAAGTGTGGGAAAAAACGAGGAAACACCACAAGGGTGTACCTCTATGCCCATAAAGCATGGGCGAGAATGAAGAAAGGAGGTTCAAAATGCAAGGTCAGACAGTACGCATTGTTTCACAGGCTATCCGCTATATTGAAGAACATCTGCATGAAAAGATGGATTTAGATATGGTGGCATCGGCACTGCACTATTCCAAATACCATCTGCATCGGATTTTTACAAAGACCGTCGGCTTGACTATTCACGACTACGCAAAACGGCGGCAGCTTACAGAAGCGGCAAAACTTCTGGTGTTTTCTGCAAAACCGATTATCGAGATTGCCCTTATGAGCGGGTATGAAAGCCAGCAGGCATTTACGGATATTTTTAAGGCGATGTATAAGACTTCCCCTGCCCAATTTCGGGAAACGGAAAACTTCTACCCGTTACAGCTTGAAATCTATCTGAAGGAGGAGCTTGTAAAAATGGATTTGACAAAAGACAATATTAAATTTGCTACACCCCAAGATGTGGATGACTGGATGGAACTGGTAAGCCTTACGATTGACGGCTATCCATGTCTGGATAAAAAAGATTACACCGCAAACTTGCATCGGTATATTGCGGATAAAAAGGCTCTGATATTGCGGGATGACGATATGGCTATTGGCGTGATGGGATTTTCGCAAGGCACAGGTAGCATAGACTTTTTGGCTGTCCATCCGCAGTATCGGCATCTCGGCATTACAAAGCTGTTCCTTGATAAGCTGGCAGAGGAACTGCTCTATGGGAAAGAGATTACCTTGACGACATACCGTGCAGGCGATAAGGCAGATACGGGCTGGCGGGAAGAATACCGACGTCTTGGATTTGCAGAACGGGAACTGCTTGTGGAATATGGCTACCCGACGCAGCGTTTTGTGCTTCCACCGAAAAACAAGGAGGAAATACCGCAAGGGTATACCTCTATGCCCGAAAATACGGGCAGGAAAGGGGAAACAAGGAATGACCGAAACACAGAAAAACCCGTTGGCAGAGAGCTTTAACGCTCTATTTCTTATCAGATTTGCTTTCCCAAGCATGGTGATGATGCTGTTTATGGGATTATACACCATTGTAGACACGATTTTCGTCGCACGGTTTGTAGACACGAACGCCCTGTCGTCTATCAATATCGTTTGCCCCGTCATTAATCTGATTGTCGGTCTGGGGACGATGCTTGCGACAGGAGGAAGTGCGGTCGTTGCGAAGAAAATGGGGAATGGAAACATAAGGGAAGCCAGAAGCAATTTCACGTTGATTGTCGTGGCAGGGGCGGTTATCGGTCTGCTGATTACAGCGGCAGGGCTTTTCTTGTGTGCCGAGCATGGCACTAATCTAGCTAGTGAAAGTCTAGCCACGGGTATTTACCGCCAAGTGTAGCGGAGCGCAAGTTGGTGTCAGTAATGGCATGGATGAAGGAAGCGCATAGCAAAGTTCTTGAGCCTACGAACAGAAACTTGATAAGGCGATTAGGTGGGTAAGGTTGCAAGACAAACCAAAGCCCTAATGGTAAACGTATACCGAAGTTGTAAATCAAGAGGCTGTGGAACGAAAGATTAGTGTCTTACCTCGGGAGACCCTACCCACATATCGTAAGGTATGGTCGAAAAAGGTTTGGGGAGGGAGTCAGATGAAGTCATAGTAGGTGTGACAGCCGAAGGACGGAAACGATTTATAGTACAAATCATTATTAAGAGAAAAATGCACGAGCCAGAAATCAGATGGATGGAAAAAGCAGGAACGTAACCGAGGGATACCATCTATATCGAGAGGGGTGTTGTGCATAAATTTCATAATAATTGGAGGAGTAACAGCAATGGAATTAATAGATGTGATTACGTCAAAGGAAAATCTAAACAGAGCCTATAAGAAAGTAGTGGCGAATAAAGGTGCGGGCGGAGTTGATGGGATGAAAGTCGAGGAACTTGGTACATACATCAAGGAAAACAAAGATGAAATAATCTGGTCAATCAGAAGCCGCACCTATATACCAAAGCCAGTACGAAGGGTTTATATTCCGAAAGGTGATGGAAAAATGAGACCATTGGGGATTCCAACGGTTTTAGATAGGGTAATACAACAAGCTGTTGCCCAGCCAATCACAGATATTTATGAGGAAATATTCAGTGAATTTAGTTACGGTTTCAGACCGGGAAGAAGTTGTCATGATGCCATAAACCAAGCACTGAAGTATCTGAACGAGGGATATGAATGGGTAGTAGACATTGATATAGAACAGTTCTTTGATAAAGTAAATCACGACAAATTAATTCAGATTCTCAGGGAACAGGTAAACGACAGTACAACATTAAACCTGATACGGAAATACCTGAAAGCGGGGGTAATGGAAAAAGGACTGGAAAAAGCAACAATGACAGGCGTGCCGCAGGGTGGCCCGCTATCAGTTGTGTTATCTAATGTATATCTTGACAAGTTAGATAAAGAACTGGAGCAGAGAGGACTTCGATTTACAAGGTACGCGGATGACACAATCGTATTCACAAAAAGTGAAATGGCAGCCAACAGGGTAATGAAATCCATAACAGGCTGGATAGAAAGGAAACTCTTCCTAAAAGTAAACACAACAAAAACGAAAGTAGTCAGACCAACGAGAAGTAAATATCTCGGATTTACATTTCTGAAACATGGTGGAGAATGGAAGGTAAAACCCACAACAGAAAAGAAGAAGAAATTAAAACAAAAATTAAGTGAATACCTCAAAAGAAATAAAGCGACTGCCCGTCCACTGGCAGTTACAATAAAGCGGGTGAACGAAATAGTGAGGGGCTGGATAAATTACTTTAGAATCGGAATGATGAAACAGTTTATGGAAGAGTTTGGGGCATGGCTTAGGCATAAGATTAGAGTAATTGTTTTGAAGCAATGGAAAATACCTAAGACAATATACAGAAACCTTTGTTACCTAAATCGGAAATATGGATGTGGATTTGGCCACGAAGCAATATTTAAAGCAGCCAATTCAAGGCTTGGGTGGTATAGGCGAAGTGGAATGAATGTTGTAAATTATATTATCAGTCCAGAGGTACTTGAAACAAAAATAAAGGACGGAGCTGGTTTGCTCAATCCTTTAAATTATTATCTGAGAAATGCTGGAATATAAGTTGTAGAGCCGTATACGAGACCCGTACGTACGGTTCAACGAGAGGGAAATAACTTTTACAGTTATTTCTCTACTCTATTTATGCGCACGTCGATGCAAAGGAAATATGCCGTTGCATAGCGCATCGGCGGCGCGCGAGTAGTGGAGAAGACATTCCCCCTGCTCGATTGCGCAGTCACGCCGATCCCAATTATTAAGAAAAATGTAAAATTTTCTAAATATGTACTGTAACCTAAAGACAAATAAATATAATAGTGATATGATAATCCATGTAAAAAATGATAAATATTTTTACAAAACGAAATACAGGGAGGAATATGAAATAAGACGATATGGAGAATATTTTAATCGAAATCAAGGATATGACCAAGGTCTATAATCCGGGAGAAAACGAGGTTCGTGCCCTTGACGGAATCGACTTGCAGATACGAGAGAAAGAATTTGTAGCGATTATCGGCCATTCTGGTTCTGGTAAATCCACGTTAATGAATATGTTGGGATGTCTTGACGTACCAAGCAGCGGCACTTATATGCTGCACAATATTGACGTGTCAGATTTGGAGGATGACGAGCTGTCCGATGTGCGCAATCGGGAAATTGGCTTTATTTTTCAAGGCTTTAACCTGATTCAAAATTTAACTGCTGTAGAGAATGTCACGCTGCCGCTAATCTATCGCGGTGTTGGGAAAAAGGAGCGCAACGAACTGGCACTGAATGCGCTGGAAAAGGTTGGATTATCCCATCGTTTGGAACATAGACCAGCACAAATGTCAGGTGGGCAGCAGCAACGTGTAGCGATTGCAAGAGCCATTGCACAGGCACCGCCGATTATTCTTGCTGATGAGCCAACAGGAAATCTCGACTCCAATTCCACGAAGGAGATAATGCAGATATTGCGGGAATTGCACGGCGAAGGCAGAACCGTGATTTTGATAACACATGACAACGAAATCGCCGAACAGGCGGATAGAGTTATTAAAATCAGCGACGGCAAAATCGTATCGGATACAGGCACGGCGCAGGTATAGAAAGGAGAACTATGAGTAAGAAAGATAAAAAAGAACTAACACAAGAAAACGGGGTAAGACCCAGAAAACGCAAGAAAAAATGGCTAAAATTTGCAATTCCGGCAGCTATTGTTGTGGTAGTTGCAATAGTGGTTAAAAATTCTATGGGAAACGGAACAGCAGCAGTGCCTGTTTATACCAGCCAAGTAACAAAAGGTGATATCAGCACAGAACTAAACACTAGTGGAACCGTAAAAGCTGAGAATACCAAAACTTTTTTTGCACCAGCAAGCGCGCGGGTGGAAGGAATAGAAGTGAGCTTGGGAGATATTGTTAAGGCAGGGGATGTGCTGTTATGCTTTGACGAGGAAGCAGTGGCATACGCAAAACGCCAAAGCGAGTTGGAAAATGCTATTAATTCTGCAGATTACAATTCCAATGTACATAACAACAATGAACAGCGCAGCAAATTGGAAAAAGCGCAGGCAGAGATTGCAGAGTGTGAGGCAGCAATTGACAATTATGAGAAATATATCGACGATTTAACCAATGGCATTACAGATATGAATGCACTGAAAAAGGCAGATTTATATGCAGAGATTTACAGTGTGGAGAAACAGCTTAACAACTATGAACTTGCGATGCAGGTGCCTACAGAGGATATGGATTTTGAGGATATTTTAAGGCGTAAGACTGATAAACAAAACGAACTCAATAAACTGCAAAATGAATTAAATATGCTTTCTGATTACAAGACAGATTATGGCTGGGAAGATATGCTGACACAGGCAAAAAAGGACTTGGCAGACTACGAAACAAGGCTTTCTGAGGCAAAGAGCGACAAGGCAAGCGCCGAAGCAGCAATTGTGGACGGCAATAAATTAACTGGCTTCCAGTTAAATCGTGAGAAATCACAGCTTGTATCTGAAGACGCCGGAAAGAAATATGATGAAGCGTTAAATGGCATTGTTGCAGAATTTGACGGCGTTGTATCGTCATTAGACGTTGTGGAGGGTGCTTCTGTACAAGAGGGCGCGCAGTTAATGGTATTAGAGAGTTTTGAACAGCTCTGTGTTGAGTTTCAAGCATCAAAATATGATTTGGAAGTGTTGAAAGTAGGGCAGACTGCGGAGGTGGAAATATCCGGCAAAACCTATAACGGCACGGTATCCAAAATCAATCATATGGCACA
>Ga0224742_10442_pt1 | contig 10931 bp, 12 predicted proteins | sample LIM_E_Water_Neg_FD_161631 | JGI IMG/M metagenome (GOLD analysis project Ga0224742, IMG submission 161631) | Enriched cells from gastrointestinal tract of the lab mouse from Pacific Northwest National Laboratory (PNNL), Richland, Washington... | ecosystem: Host-associated > Mammals > Digestive...
TTTTTTAGAGGCCTTAAGCATCTGCTTTTTGATGCTGACCAGATAGGGGGAGGAGGCGGTCAGGCCAATATCGGGCCGGATGCCGGAGGCGGCAAGCTGCTCGGCCAGGGAAGAGGTGGTGGTACCGCTGTCAAAGAGCACCGAGGAGCCCTCCGGAATCAGGGAGAGGGCTGCGGCGGCAATTCTCCTCTTTTCCTCAATATTGATAATGGTCCGCTTGTCAATATTGAGAATGGAGGGATGCTCTGCAGGCATAGGAGGAAACACTCTTGACTATCCTTCTTCCCATAGTATAATGGGGAAGTAACGCATACAAACCTGTTTACACCTAAACATACAAAAACCATAGCGCGTCTTCCCGTGCAAACGGTTTTTCATGGCAGGATCAACCATGGATTATAAATTATTGCTGGACACTGCCGTCATGGCAGGGGAACTGATGCTGGAAAACGGAGCCGAAACCTACCGGGTGGAGGACACCATGCATCGGATCCTTTCTCTGTCCCATCTGAAAACCGCAGAGGTGTTTGTGACCATGACCGGCTTTGTAGCCACTCTGGACGACCCCTCCATTGACTCCATGACTGTGGTGCGCCGGATTCGGAGCCGCACCACCAATTTAAACATCATCCATGAGGTCAACGGCATTTCCCGAAATTTCTGCAACGGCAGCATTACGCTGAAAGAAGCGTTTCATCAAATCCGGGAGATCCGGCAGACACCCCCTAAGCCCCAGGCCTTTCTGGTCTCCACGGTGGTGGTTACCGCCTCCTTTACTCTGACCCTGGGAGGCGGCTTGTGGGAGATTGTGGTGTCAGCACTGGCCGGGCTCCTTATGGCAGTCTGCCTCTATCTGTGCAAGCGCCGGAAAATGCACAGCTTTCTAAGCATGCTATTAAGCGCAGCCGTGGTCTCTGTCACCGCAACCCTGGGCGCCAGGCTGCTGCCTGTGCCAGGTACCCTGGACAACATTGTGATAGGCGCTATCATGCCTCTGGTTCCCGGAGTGGCCATTACCAACGCGGTCTTCGACACCCTAAGCGGAGATTATCTGTCCGGAATCGCACGTACCCTGGAAGCCTTTGTCATTGCCTCTGCCATTGCCATCGGCATTGGTCTGGGGCTGGCTATCCAGTTTTAACTCACAGGAGGTCTTATGTTTCTTCAGATACTAGGTTCTTTTCTGGCTGTGGTGGCCTTTGGCTTTTTGCTGGGCTCTCCCCGGAAATATATTCCCTATGCGGGAATCATCGGCGCTCTGGGCTGGACCGCTTTCCTGCTCCTGCGAAACCAGGGGCTCTCCATAGGCCCGGCCACCTTTATCTCCGGCTGCCTTATTTCTCTCTGCGCCCAGATTCTGGCCCGGATTTTAAAGACTCCCGTGACTATTTTCGTCATTACCGGCATCCTGCCTCTGGTTCCCGGCGCAGGCATGTACCACATTGCCGCCTCTGTGATCCAGGCGGATCCGGCCGGGACATCCTATTATGTGCTGCAAACCCTCACCATTGCGGGAATGATCGCTGTGTCTATTGTGGTAGTGGACAACCTGTTCCGTCTTTTGCCCAAGCGCAAAAAATCAGAGGTTTCAGATTCGTAAACCGCGGCAGCCTCCAGACTCAAACAAGTGTAATTTTATATATAAGAAAGGAGCATCTCATGTGGATTGCTGACAACTGGACTGATTATGAAGTGCTGGATACCTCCGACGGAGAAAAATTGGAGCGCTGGGGAAATTATCTGCTCATCCGGCCCGATCCCCAGGTTATCTGGAGCACCCCCAAAAAGCTGCCTGGCTGGAAAAAGCCAGACGGGCATTACCACCGCAGCGCAAAGGGGGGCGGAGAATGGGAATTCTTTCACCTGCCCCAGCAGTGGAGCATCCAATACAGGGAGCTAACCTTTCAGCTGAAACCCTTTAGTTTCAAGCATACAGGCCTTTTTCCGGAACAGGCGGTAAACTGGGACTGGTTCCGTGAAAAGATCCGAAATGCCGGGCGGCCGGTAAAGGTGCTGAATCTCTTTGCCTACACCGGAGGAGCCACTCTGGCCGCCGCCAAGGCAGGCGCTTCCGTAACCCACGTGGACGCCTCCAAGGGCATGGTGGCCTGGGCAAAGGAAAACGCCCGCTCCTCCGGCCTGGAAGATGCTCCTATCCGCTGGCTGGTGGACGACTGCGTGAAATTTGTAGAGCGGGAGATTCGCAGGGGAAATCATTACGACGCCATAATCATGGATCCTCCCTCCTACGGCCGGGGACCTAAAGGGGAAATCTGGAAGATCGAAACCTCCATTCACCCCTTCCTCCAGCTGTGCACAAAGCTGTTGAGTCCGGATCCCCTGTTTTTTCTCATCAACTCCTACACCACCGGGCTGGCCCCTGCAGTGCTGAGCTACATGCTGGCAACAGAGCTGAAAGCCTTTTCCGGGAAAATCGACTCTCAGGAAATCGGATTGCCGGTCCGCTCCAGCGGTCTCATTCTCCCCTGCGGGGCCAGCGGAAGGTGGGAAAAATAATCCATTTTCCCTGTATCGGGATGATATTAAGAACTTGTTAAAACTTTGACAAAATGTTGTTAAGGTTTCCCTGATTCTATTTTCAACAATCATAATCGCTGCTACAATAGGGCTGTCGAAATCAGAAGAGGAGGGAACCTGTCATGAATATAGGACTTATTATCATTGCACTGGTAGGCGGACTGTCAGGAGGACTGGCTACCATATATCTGACCTTCAGTTTTCCGGCTGTTTTGATCTGGAAAGTATGCCGGAAAGTTGTCCATAAGATTCCACTAACAAAATAAAATCTGCCCGCAGGCTAAAAAACAGGCATCCAGGGGTTAAATCCCCCTTGGATGCCTGTTTTTCAGGGTAAATCCACAAAAATTGGCTCATGCTTTACTGCCGGCAGAAATTTTTCCAGAACATCCGCCATAGAAAGCTTCAGACTGGAGGTATTAATACAGGGATGACAGCCCAAATACTCCTCCTGGGCCACCTGTCGGTCTATGATGAGCTGAACCCGGTTCTCCCTGTCGTTCATCAATCCTAAAACGCTGACAGACCCAGGCTGAATGTCCAGAAATTCCTCCATAAATTCCCCAGGCCCAAAGGAAAGCCGGCTGCTTCCAATTTGTTTAGACAGATCCTTCGTCTTGAACTGCTTCTCCCCCGGCATGAGAAGTAAATAAAAATCCGTCTTCTTTGCATTGCACAGAAACAGGTTCTTGCAAATCTGGATCCCCAGAAGCTTGTCTACCTCCTGGCAGGCCTCTATGGTGGGGATCACATCGTGATCCACCCGCCAGTAGGGAATCCTCAGCCGGTCCAGCAGATCATAGGTGCGCACCTCCTTGGGGAGGCGTCCTTCCTCCTTTTCCGGACGTCCTTGGTACAGGGTCCGGTCTACCCATATTTCTTCCATCGCTTTCTCCTTCCTAACGTATGTGGGCCAGCCCTTTTTTCCAATTCGGCATTTTGTCTGCCATTGAAAATTGTTTCACAGGTTTTCCCATGGCAATCTTCTCCCCACAATATGTCTTGCCTACACTAAGTCAAGGCAAAATATCATACTCCAAACACTCATAAAGAAGACGACTCCCCTCCATGATTTCCGGGGGAAGCAGCGCTCGCGCCACCAGCTTCTCATCCTGGGATTCCTCATCTGTCCGCTTCAGGACAGCATAATCCCCCTCAATCCGAAGCACCTGATATGTAAAAGGTCCCATTTCCAATTCCTTGTTTCCACCTCCTTAGCAAATGCATTTCGCGACTCCCGGGGAATAAAATACCCACCTCAGAAGACAAGGTGGTGCAGCCGCGGCTTATCCCCAGGAAAACAGGGCCTTGACCTTAGAAAAACAGAGAAATCACAGCTCTGTGATTTCTCTGCTAATATACTGCCTTTCCCCAACTCATGGTTTCCGGCTCTGTTTCCTTTTTCCAGTATGGCTTACGCCTTGCCCTCGCTGCCCAGCACGTTCTTAATCTTGTGAGCAACCACAGCTTTTACGTTGGCCCGTGCAACAGTCAGATACTGTCTCGGATCGAAGTAATCCGGATGCTCATTCATCACCTGACGGATACCTGCAGTCAGGCCCAGACGAAGGTCAGAGTCGATGTTGATCTTGCAAACTGCGGATCTTGCAGCCTCGCGCAGCTGATCCTCGGGAACGCCGATGGCATCCTTCAGTGCGCCGCCGTTCTCATTAATAATCTTTACATACTCCTGCGGAACAGAGGAAGCGCCGTGAAGAACAATGGGGAAGCCAGGAATTCTCTGCTCAATCTCATGAAGAATGTCAAAGCGCAGCTGGGGCTTGGTTCCCGGCTTAAACTTAAACGCGCCATGACTTGTCCCGATAGCGATAGCCAGGGAATCCACACCCGTCTTAGTCACAAACTCTTCTACCTCGTCCGGCTGTGTATAGGAAGAATCCTCAGCGGATACATTTACATCATCCTCGATACCGGCCAGTTTACCCAGCTCAGCCTCAACCACAACGCCCCGCTCATGAGCATAGTCCACAACCTTCTTGGTCAGCTCAATATTCTCAGCAAAAGCATATTTGGAGCCGTCGATCATAACGGAGGTAAATCCGCCGTCAATACAGGATTTGCAGATCTCGAAGTCTGCGCCGTGATCCAGATGCAGAGCAATGGGAATATTGGGGTTCTCGATAAGAGCAGCCTCAACCAGCTTAACCAGGTAGGTATGGTTTGCATACTTTCTCGCGCCTGCGGATACCTGCAGGATGATCGGGGAATTCAGCTCACCGGCCGCCTCTGTAATAGCCTGTACGATCTCCATATTGTTTACATTAAAAGCACCGATTGCATAACCGCCTTCATAGGCTTTCTTGAACATTTCTTTTGTTGTTACTAATGCCATGACTTTATCTCCTCACTTTCAAAATTATTTGCTGGGTCTAGTATACTACAAATCTTCGCTGTCTTCAATGTTGAGTTTTAGATTTTGCGAAAAAAGTTCATCATAATGTCTCTCACAATGGGCATAGTATAAAATATACCCTATTTCTGCTTTTTCGCTTGCCAAAGAAACATTTTTGTTTACATAGTTTTATTTTTGTTTTATACTTTATCTGTATCTGTGCAGTCAGAGCGCCCAAGACTCTTTTTAGGAATCGCGCAGGCAATACCTTTCCTTTGCCTTCCGAACATTTCTTAAGCATATAAAATCAATTCATAAGGAGATTTTCATGGAACTTACCTTTGCAGAACAAATAAAAATTTTGCTACATCGGGAAAACCGGACGATTAAAGAATTTGCCGAGCTGATGGAAGCCCGCACAGGCACCCGCTGCTCCCGTCAGAATGTGACGCAGAAACTAAAGCGAGACAATTTTCAGGAGCAGGATATGCGGATGTATGCTGCCGTCCTGGGATATAAGGTTCAAATTTCCCTGGTTCCCGCTTCCTCCGATGAGATTGCCGATGAACTGGCAATCCTTTCCCCTCTGAAAAATGAAGCTTCCTCAGACTCTCCGGAAGAATCCCTGCAAGTGCCTTTACCTGAAACTAACATTCTATCAGACAGCGCTCCAAAGGATCCCGGAAAACCTTCGCTGATGGAAACCACCCGCAGCGTCACCGCCGGCCTTCTGAAAAAGCCGGCGCAGCAACAAAAAAAGCAGGTTCCCTCCTCTTCGGTTCCTGCCCCGGATCTCCCCTCCGACTGCATCAATCCTTACAACGGAGCGGAATATCTGGCCAATACCGTGCGCAAACATCCCACCCTGGACCGCTATATCCAGGTCTATGACCAGACGGAACATATCTGGGTGGATGTAGCCGAAGATTTTTTCCAGAAATTCCAGGAGCAAAAGCGTCAGCTGATGGGAAAAGACTATACACAGCCTATCTATATCTGATCCATCTGCCGGCAGGACTGGCCTCCGCAAACTCCTGGGAGCCGCTCCTGCCGACATTCCTTTACTTTCTGTCCGCTTCTTCCTTTTGCGGACCAGTCAGCTTTGCCAAAAGCCAGACTGCTGCCATAATCACCAGGATAGACACAAAGATTCCCCCCATGCCCTGTCCCATGATCTCCAGTGATTTCAAAAAATTATCCCACATCCTTTTCGCTGCTCCTTTCCCATGCACAAACAAGTTGTGAAGGCTTTCCAAAGTTTCTCACAAAAATCTGGAAACCAGTTCAATGACTAATCCCCCAGCTACCACCGACGCAATCTGTCCGGACACATTGGCGCCGGCCGCGTGCATCAGAATAATATTACCCGGCTCTTCCTCCTGGGCCATTTTCTGCACCACCCGGGAGGACATGGGGAAAGCCGAGATTCCCGCGGCTCCAATCATGGGGTTGATTTTTTCTTTGCGAAACAGGTTCAGAAGCTTTGCGAACAAGACGCCTCCTATGGTGTCAAACACAAAGGCCAAAAGCCCCACGCCCATAATCAGCAGGGTACTTGTGTTCACGAAGGCTTCCGCCTGCATGCTGTAAGAAATGGTGATCCCCAGAAAGAGGGTAATCAAATTTGCCAGCACATTCTGCGCCGTATCCGACAGAGTCCCTAAGACTCCACATTCCCGAATCAGATTTCCAAACATGAGGAATCCCACCAAAGCCACAGAGGAGGGGGCGATCAGACCTACGATAAAAGTAACGGCAATGGGGAATATGATTCGCATGGTCTTGGATACCTGTCCCGGCCGGTATTCCATTCGGATCTTCCGCTCCTTTTTTGTGGTTACCAGGCGAATGGCAAAAGGCTGCACAATAGGCACCAGAGCCATATAAGAATAGGCCGCCACAGCAATGGCGCCAATATATCTGGAATGGAGAATCTGGGATACCAAAATGGAGGTAGGCCCGTCCGCCGCTCCGATAATTCCAATGGCCGCCGCGTCCCGCAGATCAAAACCCATGAGCGTGGCCGCGGAGATGGCAAAGAAGATGCCGAATTGAGCCGCCGCTCCGAAGAGAAACATGACCGGCTGGGATAACAGGGGGCCAAAGTCAATCATGGCTCCAATTCCGATAAACAGCAGAATGGGCATTGCCTCTGAGGCCTCAATGCCAACTTCAAACAGCCACTGCACCACGCCGCTGGTCTCTCCCACGCCCTCCAGCACCTGATTCAGCACTCCGGACTGGGGCAGATTCACTAAAATCGCTCCAAAGCCCATGGGCAGCAAAAGGGCTGGCTCGTAGCCCTTTTTCACCGCCAGCCAGATCAAAATAACTCCCACTGCATACATGACCAGCTGCTGCCAGGTAATCGACAGAACTCCCTCCAGTAAAAACTCCATCCTTATTCCTCCCTTGCTCCATTTCTTTCGTCTCTGGAAATCAAAAAGACCTTTCCACAACAAGCCCAGGGGCCTTTGCCCCTTTCAGCAGTTGTGGAAAAGTCTCGCTAATTACCTGAATATTCCGGACAAATACTCCTCTTTTCGTCTGGGGCGGTGCTCCTGCACATGGCCCAGGCAACCGTCCAACCCTCAGTCAAGCTGTGGAATATATGTCGTACTGACGAAATATCCAACGCCTATGGCGCCAGCTACTCCCTTTTCTCTTCCCTCATACTAACAAAAAAAATCTTCTCTGACAAGCCCTAAATGGAAATCTTTTCAACTTCCTTACATTTTTACCGCCACAATGTTCTGCAGCCAAACTCCTTTTTTCACCAGCGCAAACCCAATGATACATTTGATGATCTCCACCAGCTGGCAGGACAAATACAGATAAACGATGGGCAGCTGGGTGAACCGGCTCAAGGTATAGGCCAGGGGAATGCTCACCACCCAGACAAAGGCGCTGTCAAACACAAAGGTAATAATAGTCTTTCCTCCTGCCCGCAGGGTAAAATAGGCTGCGTGCATAAAGGCCTGCAAAGGCATACACATGGCCGCAATGCAAATCAGACGCGTGGCCAGGTCCTGCACGGAAGCTGTGGTCGCATACAGCCGCGGGAACAGAGGCGACACCAGCGCCATGGCAGAGCCGATAAGCACACAGCTGAATACGGAAAAGGCAATCAGCTTGTAATCCGTATCCTTGGCCTCCTCCATTTTTCCCGCGCCCAGAAGCTGTCCGATTATAATAGAAATCGCGCTACCCATGGAGATAAACACCACGTTAAATACATTGGCAATGGTGTTGGAAATATTTAAGGCCGCAACAGCCGAAAGACCTCGCATGGAGTAACACTGAGTCAGGGTCGCCATGCCCGCCGCCCACAGAATCTCGTTGACCATAAGAGGGGTCCCCTTCCAGATAATCTGCCCTGTCAGCTTTTTGGGTATGGTAAAATGACGGTACAGCCCCGCAGCAAAGGGATTTTTCTCCCTGTTTCTGTGGGTCCAGATCACCACGATCCCACACTCCACAAACCGGGACAGCACTGTGGCAACGGCGGCGCCCACCACGCCCATCTCCGGAAATCCAAATTTTCCAAAGATCAGCAGATAGTTTCCAATCAAGTTCACTGCCACCGCAATCAAACCCGCCTTCATGGGAAGCATGGTCTCCCCGTTTTCTCGCAGCGTGCTGGCGTAAATCTGAATCACCGCAAAGGGAATCATCTGCAGCAGCATCACCACCAGATATTCCTTTCCATAGGCCAAGGTCCTGGACACATCCCCCACATCCCCGCCGTCATGGAGATAAAACTGAATCAGGGTCTCTCCCCCTCCCAGAAACATCCCAAGGCCAAGGACACAGATCACCAGGCTGGCTACGATTTTGAAGCGCATGGTATCCCGCACGCCCTCATAATCCCCACAGCCGGCATACTGGGCTCCAAAAATTCCAGCCCCGGAAATAGCCCCAAAAACACTGATATTAAACACAAAAATCAGCTGGTTCACAATGGCAACCCCGGACATCTGTTCCGTGCCTACCCGTCCTACCATAATATTATCCAGCAGACTTACAAAATTTGTAATTCCATTCTGTACCATAATAGGCACTGCTACCAAAAGCACCATTTTGTAAAACGCACGGTCTCCGATCAAACGCCTTACTCTCATTTTTCTCTCCTGTTCCTTCCAAAATCCTGTCTTGTTTTATAGTAGCGTATTGTCTATTATACGTGGTGGCGTCCATGAATGCAATCATTTTTGTTACAATTCACACCCACGCCAGTTTTTGAAAAGTTTTTATTTGATAAAGGTGCGAATTGTAACAAGGACTGCCCATTTAAAGTCGCCTTCGGCGATGGGCTGTCCCTTCGGCCCCATAACTGTATTGGCTCCACGCCAATCAGCGGAGTGATTGGCGTGGGTGTAAAGTAACTCATTTTTTCATGTTGTAAATACCAACTGTTGTAAAGTGTTGAAAAAGCCAACAAGACAGATTATAATAGCCTGACAAGGGCATTTATCTATAACAACAATTCCTGGAAAAATCATTCTGAGAATCCGGAGGTGATCCTGTGACGGAGTTAGAGAAATGTATGGCCGGAGAATATTATGACTGCCACGATCCTGTCTTTCTGGGCTTTAAAGCCCAGGCGGCAAAGCTTTTGAAGGAATATCATACTCTTGCCTATGAGCAGAAGGCAGAAAAAACCGCAATTCTAAAACAGCTCTTGGGGGCCATAGGCACAAACGTTTCCGTGGGAACCCCCTTTGTCTGTGATTATGGCCGAAACATTTATATAGGAAGCAATGTGTCTGTAAATATGAATTGTACCTTTATTGACTGCAACAAAATTACCATTGGCGATCATGTGCTCATCGCGCCAAACGTGCAGCTTTATACGGCAACTCACCCTGTTTCCCTGTCCCAGCGGCTCACTCCTGACTGGAATCCGGAAACAGGGGAATATTTCTGCCGTACATATGCATTGCCCATAAAAATCGGAAATGGATGCTGGCTGGGAGGAGGAGTTGTGGTCCTGCCCGGCGTAACCATTGGGAACGGTTCCGTCATAGGCGCCGGAAGCGTGGTCACAAAGGATATTCCTCCCCATGTTCTGGCCGCAGGCAATCCCTGCCGGGTGATGCGAAGCCTGGATCACTTACCGCCGCCTGCCTCTCACTTCCGGGACGGCATGTAAATATCGTGGACTCCAGGCTCCCCTTCCAGTTCCGCCACCAGCACGGAATCCAGCGGATCCTGGCAATAACCCTTGATGGTTATGCGGAACCAATATTCATCTCTGGCCGGTTCATAATACTGGCGAAAGGGAACCTGCTCCCCGGTAGCCAGCACATACATCCGTTTCACCTTTGTCTCCAGACTGTAGAGCACAATCTCCTCCGCATCTGCATCGGGAGTCATTACATGGAGATATAAGTTGTTTTCTCTGACCGTCACCCCGCCCCATTTGATCTGATAGGGGAAATCCACACAGCGGTTGGTTCCATAGATGCTGTCCCCGTTGATTTTCAGCCAGTCTCCCACAGTCTCCATGACCTCATGGCTTCCCTCTGGAATTTTTCCCAGAGGCGTAGGTCCCACATTCAGCAGAAGATTTCCGCCCTTACCGGACACATCCACCAGCATTTTGATCACATCCCGGGGAGATTTCCAATATTCGTCTACCCTGGAATATCCCCAGGTATTGTTCAGCGTCATAGGGGTTTCCCAGTCATCCTCATAGCCCAGCACAGGAATGTTGTTATCTCCCATCTGCCGGTAATCGCCCAGGCCGTAACCGATCCTTCCATTGATAATACAGTCCGGCTGAAAAGAATACACCCAGTCCTTTAATTCTCTGCACAGTTCCAGGGGCATGTCATAGGGCGTATCAAACCAGATCATACCGATATCCCCATAACGAGTCAACAGCTCTTTGACCTGGGGCTTCACCTTATTCTCAAAGTAAATCCGGAAATCCTTCTCTGCCTCCACGTAGTCCCAGTCATTTCCGTTCCCGTTGGGATCCTCCCAATCCTGCATCTGAGAATAATAAACGCAAAAAATAATGCCATGTCTTCTACAG
>Ga0224742_10443_pt1 | contig 10916 bp, 6 predicted proteins | sample LIM_E_Water_Neg_FD_161631 | JGI IMG/M metagenome (GOLD analysis project Ga0224742, IMG submission 161631) | Enriched cells from gastrointestinal tract of the lab mouse from Pacific Northwest National Laboratory (PNNL), Richland, Washington... | ecosystem: Host-associated > Mammals > Digestive...
GGATATTCTGAAAAAAGAGATTGGCATCGTGTTTACACACGTACTGGAAGACGCCGGGGTATACAAGCGCACTCCGGAAGGACAGGCGGCGTTCCTGCGGTTTATCCGGACGCTGTAAAAGCAAACCGCCACTATTCAGGTTGATACGATACCTCTAAAGCAAACAGATAAAATAGAAAAATCTGTTACTTTGGAGGTATCCCGTTTATATTGTTCCATCGCATTCTCCGAGCGCGCGTTATGCATAAAAAATATGATTATAAAGCTGTTCCATGTCTGCCAATGCTTCATCTGGCCAGTATTTTGCTTTTTAAATTAACAGGGTATGCATACTAACTTCTGCATACCCTGTCATTAAAAGTTTCTATTCCTGAAACATATCGTTCATCAGAACGCTTTACGCAAAATCGCTTTCCTGCCGGACTCTATTTTTTCCTTTTCAGATAAATAAACTCATACGCTTTGATATTGACGCCTTTTGCCTCCATCTCCTCACCAGAAAGCATATCTTCATACAGGCCGTCTTCTTCTTTGATCCAGGCTGTTCGATCCTGTTCGCTGAAATTAAAAAGTCCGATCAGCTTTTCCCCCTCATATTCCCTTGCCAGGCCCAGTACACTGTCATCCCATGTTTCCAATGTCCAGGTATCCGCTTTTGCCATAAATACGTTCTCTGTCCTGCGAAGATTTTCCAATACAGAAAGCTTTTGAAACAATTTTCCCTGTACGGTCTGCAGATCATCGATATTTTCCGTCAGCTCCCACTGCAGTTTGCCACGATGGATATAACGGGAATCATTTGCCTTCCGCGGATCATCCTTATAGCTGTAATCGTTTACCTGCCCGATCTCGTCCCCGCTGTATATAACAGGAATCCCGGACTGCATGAACAAATAAGCATGCAGCATCACGTCCAGGCGAACCGCACGATCCATCGCCTCTTCGTCTTCTTCAAATCCCGCCTTTTCAATTCCGCACATAGAGGCCGTCGTTCCGCAGAACCGCGCGTCTTTCGACACCGGATCATCATTATACAATTCCCCGCGGCTGTTACTGTATCCTTCATATCCGAGAAAATATTTGTTCAAATATTTTTTATGGGAAACCTGCTCCAATCCGTCCTGCCTGAGCCTGTCATAATCCAGTCCCCATCCGATATCATCATGGCAGCGCAGGTAATTTAAAAATACATATTGTTTCGGAAGCTGCCCCAGTCTGTGGAACTGATCCCGCAGCAGTCCGATGTTCCGCGTTGCAACGGTATGCCACGTGGTCGCCATCGTCGTCACATTATACAGCATATGGCATTCCGGTTTTTCCAGCGTTCCGAAATAAGGCACCACTTTTTCCGGCTCCATCACCACTTCCCCTAAAAGCAGCGTTCCCGGGCAGACGATTTCACTGATCATACGCATCATGCGGACAATCGTATGCACCTGAAGCAAATTCCGGCAGGAAGTATGCAGTTCTTTCCAAATATACGGTACGGCATCCAGCCTTACAACATCAATTCCTCTGTTGATCAAATACAGGAAATTGTACATCATTTCATTGAACACCCGTGGGTTTTTATAATTTAAATCCCACTGGTACGGATAAAAAGATGTCATGACAAAATGCCCAGCCTCCGGAATCCATGTAAAATTACCCGGGGCCGCCGTCGGGAACACCTGAGGAACCGTACGTTCATACTGTGACGGCAGGGAATAATCATGGAAGAAGAAATAACGGCTCATATACTCTCCGTCGCCGCTTCTCGCTTTTTTCGCCCACCTGTGCTCATCCGAAGTATGGTTCATTACAAAATCCGCGCAAACATTCATTCCCCGCTTATGGCAGGCGCTTGTCAAATGCTCCAGATCTTCCATTGTGCCAAGTTCATCTCTCACTCTCCTGAAATCAGACACCGCATACCCGCCGTCGGAATTTTCTTCCGGCGTTTCCATAAACGGCATCAAATGGAGATAATTCACATTACATTTTTCCAGATAATCCAGTTTCTCTTCCACGCCTTTTATGGTACCGCCAAAATTCTCGATATACATCATCATGCCCAGCATATCGTTTTTCTTATACCAGTCGGGATCGGCTTCGCGCTTCAGATCCGATTCTTTTAATTCCTGGCTTCTCTGCATATAAAACCGATACATCTGGTGCGTTAATTCTGCAAACATGGAATCATTGCCGTACAGCTCCATATAAAGCCACTTCAACTCATCATGATGCTTCTCCAGACGCCTCATAAATATTTTTTGCTCTTCCGTCTGTTCTTCCGCTTTCTCAGGTTCTTCTGCTGCTTCTTCTTTTACTTCCTCAGGTTCTTCTTCTGGTTCTTCTTCTTTTGCTTCCTCAGGTTCTTCTTCTGCTTCCGCCTGCTCCTCTTCCGCCTGCGCCGTTTCCATCTGTACTTCTTCCGCCTGCTCCTCTTCCGCCTGCGCCGTTTCCATCTGTACTTCTTCCGCCTGCTCCTCTTCTGCTTCCATCGGCTCCTCTTGTTCCTCCTGCCCTGAAAATGCCTGTTTTACCGCTTCTTCCATGGTCGTAGTACTTCTTCTTAAGTTTTTCTTGCCTTTAGTCTTATTTTTCTTTTTCATACTATCATCCCTTTTCTATTTTTCTGTAATTCACTATCTTCCGTAATTAAAACTGCGGTTTTTGTTATCTGCGGATTCCATTATATCATTTTTCCCTTTTCTGTCCAATCCATCTGTTTAACGTTTCGAACAGCCGCTTTACGTCTAACGGCTTCGAAATATGTTCGTTCATGCCGGCTTCCTGTGCATTTCGGACATCCTCGGCAAAAGCATTTGCCGTCATTGCAACGATCGGAACCGTTTTCGCATCCGCATGGGGAAGACCGCGTATCTCTCTCGTTGCATCGTAGCCGTTCAATATCGGCATCTGTATATCCATAAACACCATATCATAATAACCCGGAGCGGACAATTCAAATTTGTCTACTGCCTCCCTTCCGTTCTCCGCTATTTCCACTTCCAGATTTGCCATACCCAAAATCTCCGCTGCAATTTCACGGTTCAGTTCATTATCATCTACGAGAAGAACTCGGCAGCCGGAAAAATCTTCTTCTTTCATCGTATTTGATTTTTGTTTGTGGCTCTGGCCAAGCAAAGACTTAAAGACGTTTTCCGCTTTTGTCTTCATCAACGGCTTGCTTAAAAATGCATCCGCTCCCGCTTCTCTGGCCTCCTGCTCAATCACGCTCCAGTCATAAGCAGAATAAATAATGACCGGAATCTGCTCTCTGACATTTTTCCGTATCGCTTTTATAGTTTCCACGCCGTCCATACCGGGCATTTTCCAGTCTGCCAGCACAGCCTGAAAATCATTCCCCTGCCGCGCAGCTTCCAAAATTTTCTCAACTGCCGTCTGTCCGTCCAATACCCATTCGCCATCCATGCCGATATCTTTTAAGACGGCGCATGCACCGATACATACCTCTTTATCGTCGTCTATGACAAGTACCCGGCAGCCGTTCAACTCTTCCTGGAATATCGGTTCCGCCTCACTAAACGGAAGATACAGCGTCACCGTAAACGTAGTACCTTTGCCGACCTCACTTTCCACTTTAATAACGCCGTCCATCATTTTCACGATATTATAAGTAATCGTCATACCCAACCCGGTCCCCTGTTCTTTACTGACCCGGATATCTTCTTCGCGTTCAAACGGTTCAAATATTTTTTTCAGAAACTCCGGCTTCATCCCTTTTCCATTATCCGAAAAAACAAACTCATAACATCCGATTTTTTTCTGACCAGCCGCTTTTTCCGATACAGAAAAATCAATCTGTCCTCCCGGCGGCGTATATTTTACGGCATTTCCCATAATATTCATAAAAATCTGCTGCAGCCGCAGACTGTCGCTGATTACGTTAACATGTTCTATATCATGTATCTGAACGTTCAGTTTGTGATTCTTTTCTTTTACGGGAGCCTGTATCATCTCAATCAAATTATCCAGAAGCTCTGAAAGATTAATATCTTCTTTCGACAGTACAAATTTTCCTGCTTCAATCTTACTCATATCCAATACTTCATTGATCAGGGCAAGCAGATAATGGCTGGAAGACGAAATCTTCTGAAAACAGTCCGTCAGTTTCGCACGGTCATCCAGATAATTTTCGGCAATTGTCGTCATTCCGATAATTGCATTCATCGGCGTACGGATATCATGACTCATCCTGGAAAGAAAATCGGTTTTTGCATGGCTTGCCTGCACGGCGGAAGCATACGCCGCCTGCAGCGCCGCGTTCGCTTCTTCCAGTTTCGCCGTATATTCCGCATCTTTTATTTTAGCGATCAGATCTTTCTCTTTTACCGTATTGGTAATATCCTGGACAAGTCCCATCACGTTTGTGCTGTCGCCTGTAAACGTAAACTTAAACCAGACCACATTGCCGTCGGTATCGGTATACGAAATTTCCCTGCTGTCGTTCAACGGCTGTTTACTGCTCTCCCCGTCCGCAAAAAACGGCAGGCTTAAAATAATATTTTTCCTGTCAATGACCTGAAGCTGTTTTTTAAATTCTTCCATCGAAATCGTTACGTCACGGTCTGGCAGTTCTTTAAATCCAAGCAAAGAGATCAGGCTTTCTCCCACAAACACATTTTTGCTGTGCGGATCAAATAAAAAGACACCGATCCTGCTGCCGGACACCGTCATAATGCGGGATACTCTCGAAGCATTTTCCAGTACGTCTACCTGAAGATTTACGATTGAAGAAGCCAGTTCATCAATTTCGGAAATCCCAGACAAATTAAACTCTACGATCCCGTTTCCGCCGTGGCTCTTATTCAGTTTTCCTACCATTTTTACCACAGGCATACTGATTTTTTTGCTGACAAGCAGCGCGATCACGACACTGATCACAAGAGCCGCAATTATGGCAATCCACATCACCCGTAAAAAAGCATTGTATATACTGAGTATCACTTCTCTGTCCGCCACAGAGATTAATGCCCAGCTCTGATCCCGATATGGGGAACCGGAACTGTAAATTTTTAATTTTTGAATACTTCCGATCGTTTCCTCATTGTTCCGGCCGGTAAAATCATACAGATTATGTTCTACAGGATGTTCCGTATTCAATACCGTATCTTCCGTCACAAGGCGGCCAAACACGGCTCCCTGATGCAGCAGCGGTACATACTGCCCGCTGTTTTTGACATCTGTCCCGATAATATAACATGTTCCCTCCGAAAAGAAGCCGTTATTCGGAATATTTTCCTGAATCGTTTTTTCCAGCAGCCCGATACCGATTACCCCATATACCGTACCGTCTTCCGACACTAATGGCAGCGTATACTTTATGCTTCCCTGTTTGGAAGCAGAAATACTCGACATGCCGCTCCAATATCCGAGATTGTAAAGTGGAAGATCCGCGTGGTCTTCATACGTGTCAACCGGCGTATAAAAATAGTCGTTATTGCCGCTTTCTGTATCCGTCACGTCCAGATAAAGCGACCAGTCAAAATCAAACGCCAGTCCCAACTCACGCGCAATCTCCGAACTCCCGGTTTCCATAAAAATATCTTTATAATCGGATATACTGTTCTCCTGCACATCCGTATCACGGAAATATAATCCTGTACGGAAACAGGTATCTCCATCGTCATATAAATCGCCCGAATTCAGTATAATATACGAATCATTTACTCTTGCCTGGCGAATCAGGGAAATCATCCGCTCGGAGCAGGCAGACAAAATACGCTTATTCAATTCTTTATCTGTCTGTACGTCCGCCGCTTTCTTATTTTCCTGCTTCAGAATCTCTTCCACAATGCCGTTTATTTCTTCCGCTTTCTCATAAACGAACGAAGGTTTCTGGTTCAACATGTTTTCTACACTGTTTTTCCTGTTTACAGTTTTTTCCGTCAGAAAATTGTAGGAATACTTTTTTATATAGGAAAAACCCCCGTTTAAAGCCACTAATCCGGCAAAGACACAAATTTGAAGCAAAGCAAGAATAATCATCGGAACCATTATTTTTGAAAGCAGGGAAGCGCTTTTTTTCGCCCTTTCCCGCCTGCCGTCCAATTCATTGCGCAACTTACTCACCTGCCACTTCATGAAACTCCCTTTCAAAATCTGCAAACCAGGTATCAAACGCCTCGTCGTCTGTATATTCTGCCAGCACGCTCTCTCTGTCTTCACCGGCGGAAATCCTCTCCTGCGCGGCAGTATGGGCGTCTTTTGCCGTACTTTCTATCATATCATTCAGATAATCCCTTACGGCGGCAGATGATTCATAAGGCGGACTCGTATAAAGCGTATATCCGTTTATCTCATCAATAGCTGTTTTGAAAGTATTTATCATCGTTTCATCAATTCCGGATTCTTCACAGTAAGCAGAGATCACTTCAAAATCATTCGCCGCTGTCTTTACCGGCAAATAACCGGAATTGACGGAAAACTGAATATTCCGTTCTGACTCCGTAAACCATTTTAAAAATACCGCGCAGGCATATTCTGTTTTTTCATCCGACTTAATGACGGACATTCCCGCTCCCTGCTGAACGATATAAGGATCGCTCCCTTCAAAATTCGGAACCGGAAGCACCACGTTTTCAATCGGATACGTATATTCGTCGTTAATCGTCACTTCGCCCGGATAATAGGAAGCACCCGTTGTAGAACCGATCAGGGCAATAATAGAACCGATTTTCGCATCATCCGTACGGAACCTGCTTTCCGCATGAAAGTATCCTTTTACATAAGGCACATAAAAATTATCCCAGAGTTTCTTTACCGTTTCTTTATCGATCCCGGTTTCCACGGTTCCGTCCTCCGATACGGACGCAAATTCATGCCCTAACTGCCTGGCGCCGATGATCATATAATTTGCAACGGAATCCCTGCCGAAAAACGCTTTCCCGTCGTTTGGGACGTCCGGCGTCAGTCCGTCCGTATATTCATAATACTTCGCAGATACTTCGGTCAACCCTTCCCAGGTAGACATATCCTCGTACGTCACCTGACATGCATCGGCAAATTCCTGCCAGTCTGTCTGATTGACCATCATGACTTCCGTACTCTTTGCCGTCGGAAAAATCTTAAGCGCCCCTTCTTCACCAAAAGAGCCTTCCGTCATGTAATGTTCCACATATTCCGACAATTCTTCTTCCGTAAAATATTTACTCAAATCCACAAGCATCTCCTGCTTGTCAATCTGATAAGCGGTTTCTGCATAAGTTCCGAAAATATTCGGCAATTCATCCGCTCCCGGCTCTTTATTCATGGAAGCAATCACGCTGTCTGCGAGTTCCCCGACAGAATTTTTGGAATAAGCCTCGACGATAATTCCCTGTTCACTGCCGACCGTATTATTAAACTCACTGATCATTTCATCAAACTGTGTCTGCTGCACGCCGTTATAATAGTGCCAGACCGTAACCGTAACCGGTGAATCCCTGTCCAAAAGTTTTTCGTAATTTTCTCCTTCGCCGCAGGCAGTAAGCATGGAAACCATTATCGTTCCCGCCAATACCGGATATATTTTTTTATTCATAAATTCTCTCCCATATAGTCTGATCCCGTCAGAAAAATTTCTTTGTATTTTTATTTTTGATTTTATTTATTTTACCATTTTTTGTACTTTACCGCAAGTTTATTAAGTTTATTAACCGGAGAAAGAAATTTAATAAATTTTACGGAAACTCTTTTGCCTCCCACTTTTTTTATGTTATACTGGATACATCAACAACAAAAATAAATAAACGGAGGAAAACTATGCATAACGGAAATTTATCAGCATCAGAAGCATTACAGAAATTAAAAGACGGCAACCAGCGTTATCTGGATGCAAAATCAAATCCTGGTGACGTTTCCCCGCAGATCCGTCAGAAAACCTGTGAGGAAGGACAGATTCCTTACGCGGTTGTTATTACCTGTTCCGATTCCAGGGTAATCCCGGAAAGTATTTTTTCGGCAGGCATCGGAGAACTGTTTGTCATCCGGGTAGCAGGAAACGTAATGGATAAGCACCAGTTAGGCAGCGTTGAGTACGCCGTAGAGCACTTGGGCAGCAATCTTGTCGTTGTACTCGGACATGAACACTGCGGCGCGGTAGGGGCAGCGTTACAGGGCGGTGCAGGAGGATTTACCAAATTCATAACCGATGAAATCCTGGAGGCCATTGGCGAAGAAAAAGACGAATACAAAGCATGCTGCCTGAATGTCGACAGAGCCGTAAACACCATTAAAGAAAGCCTGAATACAAAAGAAAACGAAAATTTGAAAGTATACGGCGCTTACTATCATATCGGCAGCGGTAAAGTCGATTATCTGGATTAATTCACAATTAATTACCACTACTTTTTATGGTATGGCTTTTATCAATCTTTATGGAACGCTGTAAGTGCCTGTTTGTGGGCATTTCCGGCGTTTCTTCTTTTTATCTTATCCCACTAAAAACCGTAAAATCCCGGAAAAACGGTGTCAAAAATGGTGTCTGTTTATTGACTGTGTGCCAGAAATGTAACAGGAATAATTCCGCTTGATTCCAAAAAACGCAGTTGATCTTCAAATACAGAAATGTTATATGTATAGAAAAGGAGCAACCGCCCAAAAGTGGTTGCCTCCCATCTTTCGAGGGAGGCTCACCACCTTGTAACACGACCACTCCAGCGGAAGATTATAACATACATAAAATTATCCAACAATCTGTTTTTCAGCCCAGCCAGACTCAAAAAGTCAATGAGCCTGTACCTCCATCTTTTTACCGGATGGCACTTGCAGAGCAAGTGAGAGTTACAGGGCAGATTCCCTCTCCCCATTTTGCTCTGTTTCGGCTTGCTCCCCGCTTTGCTCTTTTTCCGCACCTTTCCGCTCTTTCGCCGCATCGTCATCTGTTAACACACGTTTCTGCTCTTTCGCCGCATCGTCATCTGTTTCCACATGTTTCCACTCTTTCGTCGCATCGTCGCGTATTACTTCGCTGCGGTTTTTGCTTAAAAACCGCGTCAGATTATAACAGTCGATCCAGATTTCCCCGTTGCCGTCCTCCTGCGATTCGTCAAAAATCAACTGGATTCCGAAATGCAGGTGCACGCTGTCAATATTATTGACATTTTCTTTTTTGCTGTACCCGGTATGGCCCATATAACCGATAACATCTCCGCTCTTTACCCGATCGCCCTCTTTTAACCCCTGTGCATAAGGCCGGTCCTGGCGCAGGTGCGCATAATAATAGTAGCGTTTCGTATCGTCGCTGCGGATTCCGATTCTCCAGCCGCCGTACTGATTCCAGCCAAGCGCTTCCACCGTCCCGCTTTCCACGGCAATAACCGGGGTCCCGATCAGCCCCATCATGTCGTGCCCCAGATGCGGCCGGGAATATCCGTAATCTCTTGAAGAACCGAAATCGTCATAGTCATTGTACTGGAATCCTTTTGCAATCGGAGAAAACACCTGCAGTCCGTAAGTCCCCCCGTTTTCTCCCAAATAGCTGTGCAGTACCGCATCGTACGCTTCCAGATAATAATCATAATTTTTCAAACCGGAAGTCAGTTCTTCCATCGTCGTTTCTTTCGCGCATAATTTTTCTTTCGTTTCTTTCATCATATTTAACGCGTCTTTTGAAAAACTTCCTCCCGTATGCACCGCGGTATAAGCCAGCAGCGGAATCCATTCCACATGCACGTCCTGCCCGTATGTTTCTAAATCGTACTCATAAGCGGCGTTTAACGCTTCATAAGAAACATCAAAATCCACCCATTTGATAAAGTCCTCTTCTTCCGATTCTGCGGACGCAGAAACCGGCAGCGAATTTCCCTGCATATGAAAAACTGCCCCCAAACAGCATAAAATTGCGCCAATTTCCACTAAAACCGCGCATCTTAAAAATTTCTTTTTCATAACATTCCCAAAAATGTTTTTATAAAAATATATGTAATTACAAATCCTCTTAGAATCATGCTAATATTATTTCACAGGAAGCATTTTAAAAGAAAATAAAAAAAACGGAGACTAAACCGCTATCATATGCATCTAACTTATGTAAGACAAATACAAATGAGCTGGCCAGCGGAAAGGATTTTAATATGACAAAGGAACGATTAGGGAGCCTGATCATTGCATCAGAAGACAGCCTGTACCGGGTCGCAAAAACGCTGCTGCGCAGTAATGCGGACTGTGCCGACGCCATACAGGAATCAATAGTAAAAGCATTTTCAAATCTTCATACTTTAAAAAACGACCGATACGCAAAAACCTGGCTGATCCGCATTTTAAAAAATGAATGTTACGCCATTATGAGAAAAGAGAAAAAGCTGATTCCGTTGGAATCTATCCCGGATACGGCCTCCTATGAAGCGGAGGATTATACCGACCTGTATCTGGCCGTTTCTAACCTTCCGGAAGATATGCGTATGGCGGTAATCCTTTACTATGCGGAAGGATTCAGTATTAAAGAAGTCGCCGTCATTGAAGACACAACGGAAAGCGCCATCAAAAACCGGCTGTACAAAGCGAGGGGCAGGCTAAAAAAGCAATTGGCTGTGAATGACGCATATGCAGACCGGCAAAGCGCCCCCTGCAAAGCCAGCTCGTCATTTCACTGAAATTACACAGAACATGATACAAGACATGAAACAGGAGGTAGTTCATATATGAATATAAACAAAACAAACTTAAACAATACTTCGTTCAACAATTTAAAACAGGAATATCCGGCCATCCCGGAAGACATCCGTGCCATGATTGAACACGAAGTACAGCAGCAGTTGTCCGGAAAACACCCTTCACACATAAGCGACATAAGAAGCGGCAAAGCACCGTGGAAAAAAATCATTGCTGCCGCTCTTGTCGCAACAATCGCCGTCGGCACTACCACATTTGCTGGAAGCAGGCTCTATCGCTGGCAGACGCAAAAAGAAGGAGGCTACGGCATAAAAGCC
>Ga0224742_10445_pt1 | contig 10915 bp, 12 predicted proteins | sample LIM_E_Water_Neg_FD_161631 | JGI IMG/M metagenome (GOLD analysis project Ga0224742, IMG submission 161631) | Enriched cells from gastrointestinal tract of the lab mouse from Pacific Northwest National Laboratory (PNNL), Richland, Washington... | ecosystem: Host-associated > Mammals > Digestive...
TTCGTCCGTGACTATAAGGACGTTCCGGGAACACAGCTTGCTTGTTTGATATTGTTCAATCGTTCACACTTTTGATAAGTGTTGCGCAAATCCCGAAATGCAAAAGGCAGCACAAGCAGAATAAGCAGAAAAGTCGTGTATAGGATTGGCTCCATACGAACATCATAAAGGAAATACATAAAGACATTACATACAATCAATCCACAAAATACAACCATTACTTTATATTTATCTTTCAGATAGCAAATAAGAAAATACTTTTTATCCAACTTGATAGCCCATTCCTTTCCGGGTAACAATAAAATCATCAAGTCTCTCTGTCCACGATGACGAGGGTTCTGTCGCTGTCGTACAGCTTCATCAGGAACTCCGCCATCTGCTGGCTCGTATGGTAAGTGCCAAACGCTTTGTCATAATCGTAGGCGTCCACGTTGTTGGCCTTTTTCCCGAACTCCGTCTGTGTCGCTGCCGGAGCCAGCACTTTGGCCCGCATCTTTGCTCCGCTCTCGATTAGCTCCCAAAAACTGCCGCACGACGGCAAAAGAAAAAAAGCCGTCGTGCAGCAGTCCATAGTTATGCCCATTTTGGAAACGGTGGCTTTTGAAATCAAAGCCGCCGTTCTTTTATCCTCAAAGGGAACGACGCGGTAACGCTGGCAGATACGGCGGCTGAGAGGAGGCAGCCGCTATGAAGTACACCGCTATTCGACATAATCTGACAGCCCTTGACTTATTAAAAAAAGCCCGTCCCCCACCTGGGGGAATTGCGGCTATGAAGTTATACTATACGATGCAGGTATAGCAAACTATACTGTGCAAACCGCCCGGTGGGTCTACGACCTGCCAGGCGGTTTTTGTCGTTTCCTGCGTCCCGGAAATTTTTCTTTGATTTTTTCTCTGCGGAACGCGGTTTTGCGCGCAAAACCTGTGCCGCTGAACGCTCTGTTAGCGGAAAGGGAAAGTACCACCACCATCCCCAAACGAAAGGGGGTGAGAAGATGGAAACCAACCCCCGCGACTGTGGCGAACGGTGCAGGTTTGATGCCTTTTATAAAACCGTGTTGAAGCATGAGGCAATCGACTACATTCGGGAAATGAAGCGGCGGGCCAGCCGGGAAACGTCATTGGAGCGTCTGCCCCAAATGGCGATGGACAAGCCAGCCCCTCGGTAAATGTGCTGACATAGAATTTTGTCGCACAGTAGGTAACAGCCGTGGGAACGATGGTATAGCCGCCGCAGGAGGACAGGTTGATAATGTGCGCCGCACCCGTGGCAAAGTAAGTTTGGAGGATATTTTGGCAGGATATTACGATGACTGATCCCTGCTCAAAATTTGCGTCGCTAAACAAAGAATACGGTTTTAAGTAAACCGAAAAAGTAAGAAAAGTGTCAGTGGACTTTTGAGGCACGGTGTGGTATTGTGGTGTGCTGAGAAAGGGGGCCGATATATGGCAAAGAAAAGAGCAAACGGCGAAGGAAATATACGCAAGCGAAAAGACGGTCGCTGGGAGGGCCGCTATACAGCAGGCTACGACCCAGCCACAGGCAAACGCATCATCAAAAATGTGCTGGAGAAAACCCAAGCTGAAGTCAAGGAAAAGCTGGCTGTGGCAATGGACGATGCCAAGGATTTGGACGTATCTCGCTCCGACGACAACACGGTCGGCTCATGGCTCACCAATTGGTACATTCTTTACGCCAAACCCAACGTACGAGTCTCGACCGCTGAATACTACCGCCGGAGCATTGAACTCCATGTAAATCCGAGAATCGGCGACATCAAACTAAACAAGCTGACAGGCCGCGACCTGCAAAAACTGTATCAAGACCTCCGCGAAAACGGTAGGTTGCGGGAGGTTCAAAAGGAGAAATCTCCCGGTTTAAGCGCCTCCACTGTGCGGGGAATACACCTTATGTTGCATAACGCTCTAGACAGGGCGGTCAAGGAACGCCTGATTCAACGCAACCCCACAGCAGACTGCATCGCCCCAAAGCTGGAAAAAAGGAGATAAAGTTACTCCCCGCCGAGGATATGAAAGCATACCTTGACGAGGCCGACCGCCACCATGTCCTCCCCATGTTCTACTTGGAACTGGTCAGCGGCTTACGCAAAGGTGAGTTGGTTGCCCTCCTCTGGCCAGACCTGGACATCGAAAACCAGACCATCAGCGTGAGTAAACAGGCTACCCGCGACGAGAACGGCAATATAGTCATCACCCGCCCCAAAACAGAAACCTCAGTTAGACTGGTATCCATCCCGCAAAAAGCCGTGGAATTGCTCCAACATGGGCACCTCAAGCACCCAGAAAACCACTATATGTTCCCCTCCACACGAACTGGCGAGATGTACTACCCCGACTCAATCGGAACACTCCACAAGCGAATATTAAAGTCAGCAGAATTAAGTTATATTCCTTTCCATTCGTTAAGACACCCAAATGTCAAGCCCAAAACACAAATTTTTTCGGGGTGTATCTATCTGATAAAAATAGATTCATTTGCTTTACACAGCGGCTTTAGGCACATAACAGTGGTTAAAGGATCTATGTCAAATTCTGTAGCAATAATATGTGCATCAACCATGACAGAAAGCTCCCAGGGTGAGTCAGTCTCACCTTTCGGTATCTTTGTCCTGCGAATTTTGTCGTATCCTGCAAATTCATTCGCTATCGCTTTGCGTTGGGCTGGCGTTAGAGTGTTAAACTGCCGTTCTTTCATTTTTGCCTGGTTTCAGGTCTATTGAGTTTATTTCAACCTTGAGTGCCTATAAATAAACCTTGTAAACCCGCACACACAAAGTGCCGGGGCGGACAGAAGACAAAACGGTCCCGCAGAGACACGTCTCAATCTCCTTTAGGACATCGCGTTGGCCAACGCTGGTTGAATGAGAGCCGGTCTGTGGTTCGGGTTTCGTTCAACTGTATTTAGAGTTTAGCAGGATATCATCTCTTTTTCAAGCAGCGCTGCACGAACGGTTAAAAAACGGCACTTTTTGGTATATAAATATTTATTGTATCGATTGCTTTTGAGAACAGTGAAACACTGGAGTGCCTTGAAGTATTTGACCTCCCGTTCACTGTAAAATGAAAATTGGTGGCTGAATAAGATTATAAGTACAGCAAACGTCCATCCTTCAGATTAAGCCTCTGGTCATACCGCGCCCTCCATTCTGGCGGCATCCGATGGCTGATATTTATAACCATGGCGTCCTCACTCAGTATGGCCGCTTCGATGATTCGAGCGTTTTCCGGGTCCAAGGCAGATGTTATCTCGTCCAGAAGGTACACCGACGGCCGCCCAACCATGGCCCGAGCCAGAGCTATCCGCTGCTTTTCCCCCCCGGACATTTTTTCCACAGTCTCGGGGGCTATCTCCTCCCCGCCGTATCTCTCCAGCAGGTGGTCCAGATTGAGCTTTGATACTACACCCCGATAGAGGTTTTGGGGGATATCCCGCCCAAGGCATATGTTTTCCTCCAGAGATGCGAAAAACATATATGGCTCCTGAAACACAGGGCGCACCTCTGAATAAAAACTTCTGGGGCTTATATCTGAAATGTCCGTCGAGTTCATCAGGATATCCCCCTCGTAGCTGTCGTCGCCTATATGGGAAAGCAGCCTTAAAAAGGTCGACTTGCCGCTGCCGCTCTCGCCCATTATGACATATTTTTTCCCCCTCTGGAATTGTATTGAAATATCTTTTAGAATTGTAAGCCCGCCCACGCTGTATGAGAGGTGGCTTACGGTAATCTCCTGGGCCCGCCCCACGTCTTTGCCGGCCTCAGGCTGGGCTTTTTCGTAAGAAGCTGTCAGCTTGTTAAATCTCTCCAGCATAGGGCGCACTTCATTTTTTGCATGGAAAAGATAGGCCAGCACCTCAATGGGTGAGCTTATAATAGCAGCCAGCTGGATCACTGCAACCAAGCCGCCAATAGATATCTGGCCCACCCCGATAAGGAACAGGCCTATAATAAAAATGAGGACCGTCTTTGAAACCTGAAGCACCCCGGTAATGGAGTATATCAAAAGGCTTCTTTTCATCACAGCCGACTCCGCTTTTTCCACCCGGCGGTTCTCAAGGTCCAGCAATTCATTGGACCTCTGCTGGTACAGATAGGCCTTTATCAGGTTTTTGCCGTTGAGAAAGGATTGAAGGATCGCGTTATACCTGCCAAGGCCCTTAGACAGCTCCTCGCGCACTTTCCCATCCTTCTTGCCAAGCCATTTTGGAGCCAGCACGATCATGACGCTGACTCCCAGCACCACGGCAGCCATCACCCAGTGTATGTAGAGTAGGGAGCATGCAGAAAAAGTCAGCATGGTTATACACTTGATGATGTCGATGGTCCCGGCGAAATATTGCTCAGTAAGGCATGGAATATCGTTATTTATAAAGGATACAAACCCTGAGATCGCCTTATGGTCAGCGCCGCCGATGCAGGAGAAGGCCCTGAAGGAGGCCCGGCGCAGATGCTCCTTCTGACGTATTTTAAACTTCTCCGTGGAGTACATATCGACCTGGGAAAAAATGACCTGCAGCGCCGACAGCACAATATATGCCGTTAGGATGGCGGCGCGGCGGTCTGAGTTAGAGATGACGGAGGTCACAACCTCTCCCGAAACCGTTGTGGACAAAATGCTTACAGAAACGAAAAATTCCCCGGCAAATAGAGCGAAAAGAAATAACGGCCGGTTAGGACCCAGAGCTTTCCATAAAGGCTTCATATGATACCTCCTTGATTGGCAGATAATCGATAATGATTAATGACAAACGTTTGAGAAGGGGCAGGTTATATTTCCGGATTTTATAGCCTTGATTAAATCAAAATTATAAATTTTATTCAGATACTTACTTCTGTTAAAGAGAATAGTATTATCGAAAGATGATATTTCCCCCATACAGAGTTCAGGGAATGATCCTGCACCGCAAGGTTGAATTTCGCCATTCTCATATATAGACCAGTAAAGTGAACCTGCTGCGCATTTGAATGGGGTATTAGGTAGATAAGCTTCGCCATTCTCACTACAGTGAATCGTTTTTGGCATTTCTTCTTTCCCCAAAAGGCTAGCAACCTTTTGGTCAAAATCTATAACATTGCATTCCTTTTCTTTTAGTTTTTCCTTTGCGCGCCCCACCAGAGATATTTGCCCAATTGATATTCTGTTAATTCCATGAACGCGAAGTTGCTCTATCAACAGTTTTATATCTTCATATCGTGATTTGCATGAGATGAATGGCCAATTCAACTATGCGAATATATTAAGCCACAGTGTGTTGTAGATCATGTCGACACTAACCTTCAACAATTTAAGTTTAACATACCAAAAATAATTTTTCAAGCAGCGCTGCACGACCGGTTAAAAAACGGCACTTTTTGGTATATAAATATTTTCGCATTGATTTGATTTTAGCTTGTTAAAGTGCCGGTAACCCTAGAAAACACAGGGCTTTTTGACAAAAAAGGGCCCCTCAATGACCTATATGGCCAAAAAGGGGTGTTCATATCACAGTGTACTTTCTCAAAATAAAATAGACGTATGAAAAAGGCACGTTTCCTTGTCATATTGCTGTTCTATATTACCGCCGTACTTCTCTACCGCTCTCTTAATGCTTTTCTGCCCCACTCCATGCCGCTCCCTGTTCAGCTTGCGCGTCAGAAAATTACCGGCGCTGTCTTTAAGCGGCTCCTCATCACATGAGTTTGTCAGGGAGATAAAGAGTCTCGCGTCGGAGTGCGTATCTTATCTACAGCAAAGGCCTTTACCTTATGCTTGTCAGCCTCAACCATTATCACCTCGTCTGCGAACCGAGTGACAGACTCATCGGCAGTTTCTATCAACACAGGCTTCGTATCTATGCTGATCTGGTACAATGCCTCCTTCATGTTTCTATAAAGGCGGCTTTTTTCAAGGGGTTTTGACAGATAACGAAATACGTGGAATCTCATGGCCCCATCCAGATAATCCAAAAATGATGTAAGTATAATTATTTTCACATATGGAAACCGGGCCTTCAATTTGGCCCCAACTGTGATACCGTCCAGGCCCGGCATTTCCACATCAAGGAAGGCAATGTCAATTCTTTTATCTGATTTCAGCAGTTCTTCACCGCTTGTAAAAGCCTCATACTCGGGCTGCTTCAGCTTGTTTTCACTGAAATATGCCCGGAGATACTTTTCAAGCTTATCCATAACGGCTGTGTCGTCATCGCAAAAGACTATCCTCATTGTTGACACCCCTCCTCAAGGCTATTATACCTTATTTAGGCCTGGAGGTCACGTCTTTATTAGCTTTTTCAACGCAAATTTTCACGATCTCTGCGATGACCTCTATATCTTCGCCTTTGCATTTGGTTATATCTGCGGCAATATCAAGTGGGATATTTTCTGGATGCATAGCGCCGTTTAAAAGGTAGTTGGGAGACACATTAAGTTCTTTACATATCCCAACAACCAGGTACCCTCCAGGGCTTTTTTCAGATAGTCCAAGGTCTCGCGTGATCCAAATGCACGCACACCGGCACCTCGGTTTTCTTGGCCATATAGCCCATGGCCGTCCCTATTGCCTCCATCGGGGCAATTCCTCATGGCACTGGGCAAACTGGGCTATCGCCGGCAGCCCCAGCTCCTCCGCCCTGAGTATGGACTCCAGTACCTCAAGGTTTGCCGCGTTAAAGGCTCCAACGGCGATTTCCTGCTCCTCCGCGATTTGCAGTATATCCTTCAAGTTCATCAGCATGGTGATCGCTCCTTCCCGCTTACACCTTTTTGATCTGGCTGAATATCACCTCAAAAGCCCCGTCTGAGCAAAACAGTATCTTCTCAGCCCCCAGCGGCGTATATATCAGCGAGCTCATGACCTTCTCCCCATCGTTTGCGAACACCTCTACCGTATACTTGTCCATCAGTATTCTCAGCTTTACCCTGCCCTCATGCCCGGTAAGGGGCATAGTCCTCACAGCCAGCAGGTCTCTGGCACTGCCCGAATAGGTGCGGTCGGTGGTGAAGGTATGCTTTGCGCCGTCATATACCAGCGAGGTGTAGAAGCGCCCGTCGGCGGCCACCCGGAGCTCAAAATTCCTGCACACCTTCGTGTCAAACTCGACCGTCATATCGAAGACCCGGCCGCTGACTCCCGGCAGTTCCTTAAAGTCCCCGGACGCCTGTGCCTCAAATGTAAGCTCATCGGTGCGGTACTTCTCCAACTCCCTCACCGGGTTCTGGCACAGCCGCCCGTCCCGGAGGGTAAGCTCTCTGGGCACGGTCATGGGGCCGGACCACTTGAAATCGTTTGGTGTAAGGTAATTCTCCCAGTTGTTCATCCAGGCTATCAGCACCCGCCGCCCATCCGGGGTCCCGGTGGTCTGCCCGGCGTAGAAGTCCATGCCGTAGTCAATGGCCTGGACTGCCTCCCGGGTGAAGGTATGGGAGCCCTTGTCGTAGCTCCCTATAAGGCAGAGACTTCCGTTGCCGTTATGGTGCTCAAGACCCTCGGCAAGCATCTCCTGGGGGGAGACTATGAGCACCTGCTTCCCGTCCAGGGGGAAGAAATCCGGGCACTCCCACATTTTGCCGTACTCGTTATTGCAGCGGTCCAGTATGCTCACAAAGCGCCAGCTTCTCAGGTCCTGTGAGCTGTATAGGGCTATCTGTCCGCTGCCGTCGGGGCTCCTGCTGCCTATGACCGCGTAGAAGCCGTCGTCCTCCCGCCAAAACTTAGGGTCCCGGAAGTCCGAAAGGGAGCTGCCCTCTGGGAGAGTGTCGGCGGTTATCATCGGGTTCTCCGGGAATTTCTCATAGTCCCTGCCGTTGCCCACAGCCATGGACTGGGTCTGGCGTATCTGCAGCGTGCCGTCCGGGAGCTTATCCTCCCGGTTGCTGGTGTACATCAGGTAGTGCTTACCCTGCCACTCTATGGCACTGCCCGAAAAACAGCCGTCCTTATCGTAGGGCATATCCGGCGCAAGGGCACTGGGCACATACTCCCAGCTTATCAGGTCGCGGCTCTTATAGTGCCCCCAGTGGATGTTTCCCCAGCGGGTACCATATGGGTTGTTCTGGTAGAACAGGTGGTACTCGCCCTTATACACTGAAAAGCCGTTGGGGTCGTTGGCCCAGCCCACGGCGGGACTCATGTGGAACACCGGCCTCTGCTCTGCCGGTATCTCCGATGATTTGACGGCCTCATATTCCCGGGTCTTTAATAGTTTTTCACTCATATTCTCTTTCCCTCATTTCTATCTGGGAGAATTCCGCCTTCCCAAAGGAAAACAGCCCCAGATTTCTATTTTGATAGTCGTACATACGAAAGCTCATGGCGGCCTCGCTGTTTACATATACCAGCCCTACCGTTCCCTCTGTGACTACTTCCATGTGGTATACGCCGTCCCCGGGCCTTCTTAGGGGCACTTCCAGCTCTATGTCATAGGGGAAGGTCTTGCCGCCCTCCTCGTACATCCTGAGCCACGAACGGAACACCAGCCTGTTCATCTCAGGCTCTACATAGATATAGTAGCCCTCTCTCATCTCCTCGCTGGCCTGAAGTATCACCCCGGACTGGTGTGCCCCGTCGGAACGTATCTTCACGTGGATATAGCAAGTTTCCGGCATCTGTTGCATTAAAAGCATCTGCTGGGAGGAGGCGGTTTTGGCGGTCCAGCACCCACCGCTCTCCTGCCAGCCCTCAGTGACCGGTGAAAAGCTGTTGGGAACGCTGGCGGTGAACAGCGCTTTTTTACTCTCCGGAAGGGCAAGCCCCAGATCGCCGTCGGGCTGCTGGATAAGCTGATGAACCACCATGCTACCGCCCCAGTCCCAGGTGCGGTAGTCTCGGCCCTTGAATTTATCCGGCCAGAACCCGAAGATATTCTCGTCCTTTGTGGGGTTCCAGCCGCAAATGTAACGCTCCATGTCATGGCCGACCGTCTTCGCCGCATAGAAGGCCCGGGCGTCCAGTCTGTGGTTTTTGGGTATCTGCCACTGGGTCTCACCCACTGGGCATTTCACATAGTAGGTGCCGAACAGATTGGTGTAGGAGGAGAACACAAGATAGTACCAGTCCCCCATCCTGAAAACATCTGGGCACTCGCACGCGCCGTTAAACCTTTCGGGAGAATATATCGGCTCCCTATACTCCCAGGTTTTCAGATCCTTTGACACGCAAAGCCCCACGCACCCTGTCTGGCTATGGGGCCTGTTGGCCCGGGCGGCCAGGAACATCCAGTATTCCCCCAGCTCCTCCCTATAGACTATCCTGGGATCGCGCCAATCGGAGCAGTGGTAGATTTCTCCGTCCGGCCCGAAGGTATCAGCCTCCTGATACTCCCAGCTGTCAAGACTGCCGTCCTTGCTGACGTAGTGGGTCACATACTGCTTTCCCTCCGGGAAAATGCAGGCAAACAGGTGCCACTGCCCATTATGGCGGACTATATCACCTGTGCCGCCTTGTACATGGATAGGCGTTTCCGGACCCATATGCACCAAATCCTTGCTCTCCATCCTGTGCCAGCCCGGCACAAAATCCGGGGCGTCCCTGTCCAGCCAGTGCTTGAGATAGAAAAGCTGGTACTTCCCGTCCACATACTTCGGTATGATATCCCCGCACTTGGCGTTCGGTGCGGTATAAAACAGCTTTGGCTTCACTCTGCATCACCCTTCTCCGATATATTTTTCTTATCCTGCTGTCGGGCCAGCCAGTTCTCCCTTTGCAGCGCCCGGTACTTCTTCCCGGCATGATCCGTCACATAGAAGCTGTCAGCGCGAAGGACGTTATCAAGCTCACTTATGAACCGCTCCCGCTCCGCGCTCTCCGGCGGTATATCGTTGACGCCCGCTATAAGCGGCGTACGGATGTACACCGGCTTTTTAAGCTCCGACAGCCGCCTCAGATTCTCAAGGGTACGGCCACAGCCTGCCCCGGTATATTTCAGGGCCAGTTTCTCACTCATAAATTTTATATCTACCAAAAATAGATCTGTAAGGGCCAGCACGCTCTCTATCACGCTCCACTCTACGTTCACTGTGGTGTCTATGCACGTGCCTATGTCCTCCCGCCTGCACAGCCTGAAGATCTCCCTCACAAAGCCCGCCTGCAAGAGCGGCTCACCGCCTGAGCAGGTGACTCCACCCTCAGCGCCGTAGATGCTCCTGTCCCGCAAGAGCTCCCTGAGGACTTCCTCTGTGGTCCTCCTGCTCCCGCACACCCTCAGCGCCTCTGCCGGACAGGCTTCGGCGCACTCCCGCTTCTGCCCACAGTCCCTGCAAATATGCACGTCTATGCCGCCCTCTCCGGCAGCGCCTTTTGTGCAGCGCCCAAGGCAGCCGCCACAGCCAACGCAAAGCTCCGGGTAGTACATCATCTCCGGCTCCCTGTGCTGGGATTCGGGGTTATGGCACCAGAGGCAGGACATATGACATCCCTTGAGGAATACCGTGGAGCGTATCCCCGGGCCGTCGTGGAGGGAGTACCGCTGGATGTCCATGATAATTGCGCTCTCCATAGTACCTCCCTAGCAGATTCTGCCGATGATGTGGTTTTGCAGCTCCTCGTCCAGCTCCACGAACCGGGCGTTGAAGCCCCAGACCCGCACTATCAGGTCTTTATAGCGCTCGGGCTCCCGCTGGGCACGGCGAAGCTCCGCCGCGTCGTACATAGAGATGTTCAGCACTGGCACCCCGGCCTCGTCACACGCATCAATAAGCCTCGCGACGATCCCTTCCCTGTCCGCTCCCATCACAAAGTCGCTCTTATTTAGGGTGATATGCAAAGGCGAGGAGGCGTAGCCCTCCCGCATGGGCAGTCTTGAGGCCGACTCTATTATGGCGGTGGGCCCCTTCTTGGCCGCTCCGGGAGTGGGCGAGCAGTGCTCGGCTATGGGATCGCGGAACCTTCTGCCGTCGGTGTACGACTACCAGCTC
>Ga0224742_10447_pt1 | contig 10894 bp, 8 predicted proteins | sample LIM_E_Water_Neg_FD_161631 | JGI IMG/M metagenome (GOLD analysis project Ga0224742, IMG submission 161631) | Enriched cells from gastrointestinal tract of the lab mouse from Pacific Northwest National Laboratory (PNNL), Richland, Washington... | ecosystem: Host-associated > Mammals > Digestive...
GGAAGAATATCTGAAGGAGATGCAGAAACAGTTTATGCCGGAAGATACAAAGGTTGGAATTATTCAGGCGTGGTTGGACGATTGTACCGACGAGTATGTGTGCAGTGAGATGATTTACAGAGAAGCGCTGAGGCATGAGTACGAGGAACCGAAACAATGGGAGATTAAGGAAATAAACAGCATTATGAACACCTGTATTGCAGGGTGGGAAAAAATCAGCTCCCATAGGTTCGACAGGTATGGATTGCAGCGTGGCTGGAAACGCAGAACCGATATGCAGGGATTTTCACCATTGCCGGGTAATGCGCAGTTACCTTTTAAGAAGTAAATGGAAGTATGCTTTAAACTCTTTTTTTATCCGGTTTACAGGGCGCGTTTACATTTTTGTAAACGGTGAGTTTACAGCGGGATATAGGAAAATCAAGGATTTCCGCTGTTTGTAAACGGTGTAAACCGAAAAAACTGAAAACACAATAATAAGATTAACAATAATAGGAGGGCATTTATTATGCAGAAATATAACAACACAAAAATCATTATCGGACTGAATCATGGTTATGGCAATATAAAAGCAGCGCATAGGGTATTTAGGACAGGCGTGGAATGCTTTGAGGAAGAACCGATAGTCAGTGTGAATTACATCAAGTATAAGGATAAGCATTATGTGATTGGGGAAAACCACTTAATTTATCAGGGGAACAAGACAGATTCGCAGGACTTTTTTATTCTCACATTGGCAGGATTGGCGGAAGAACTGAAATTCCGAGGTCTGCATGAGGCAAAAGTGGTACTGGCAGTTGGACTTCCGCTTGCTTGGGCGAAAAGTCAGGCGGCAGATTTCAAGAAATATCTGATGCAGGAGCAGGAGCTGTTCTTCTCATTCCGAAAAGAAAGCTACAGAGTTCATTTATGCGGAGTGGAGGTGTTCCCGCAGGGATTTGCGGCGGTATGCAACGCCGGTTCAATGAAAGGATTTAACATGATAGCGGATATCGGGAATGGCACGATGAACGTGATGCAGATTGTGGACGGCAGACCATTAGAGAAAAATCTTGTGACGGACAAATTCGGTGTTTCGATCTGTATGAAGGAAATACAAAAAGAACTGTCAAAATCAGCAGGGGAAAGCATACCGGAGGTTATGATTGAGCCGATGCTGATAAACGGATTACAGGGAAGAACTGATGCAGCTGCAAAGGTTGTAGAGCGCATTGCCGCAGTATACGCAGAGAATATTTCAAAGCGCTTAATTGATTATGGATATAAAGAAAATTTGGTGCATCTCTATGTGATTGGCGGCGGTGGCTGCCTGCTCAGACATTACAGTGATATTGCCTCAAAAGGGAATGTGACTTTTATTGAGGACATCTGTGCAAATGCAAAAGGATATGAATACCTTGCAATGCAGAAACAGCGCAGACAGGCAGTGTAGAAATGGGGTTATGGAATGAGAAAGGCTTATAAATGCAGCAACATAAAATTCTGTATGGAAGATGAAAACCAGCGCAGGACTTGGGAATATTTGCAGGGCATTACACGAAAAGATGGTTCTTATGGGAAGATACTTTCTGATGCGTTTGTAGCGGTTCTTGACGGGCGTATACAGGCTGAAACTGATAATGCGGTGAGTGATTCCGCTATTCTGTCGGAGCAGGATACAGATATTCTTGGGAAGATGCTGGACAGGGCGTTAGAACAAAAATCCTATGAAATGCTCCAAGAGCTACAGAGAGTCTTAACTGAGCAGATCAGCAACAGCTTCAGTGAATATGTTTCTGTATTTTATTCCGGTGCGGAAAATCTTACGAAAAAGACTGATGCGGAAGGAATAGGGCAGATGCAGGAGCCAGAATTGTCTGAGGATATGATGGCGTTTGCATTTGCAATGGGCGAATAGGCGGTTCCGGATTTTTATATTCGGTACTCAATTCCGAGAAGGGAGCCTATGGAACGGTGCCGGAAAGTTTTTATTCGGCACCGCCGCCCATAGCGAATGACGGTGGATTTTGCTGGAATGAGCAGTCTGTCGTCGGCAAACACTACCCTCGGAGAGCGCCTTACTTCTGATGCGAATGCGTCAGAAGTAATAAGGCGTTTACTTTTGCCAAAAGTAACAAAACCATAGTTAGTATGTATACATAAAAATATGAGAAAGAGAGTGATGCGTTGGCGGCAAAAACAATTTCTTTTCCAAAAGGGAAAGGTCATCTTACGCACAATAACAGGGATTTTATCTGCAATAATGTGGTGCTGGAAAGAATAGCTTGGAACCGGATTTACATACAGGAACCATTAAAAGATGCTTATGAAAAATGCTTCGGACAGGCACTTCGGGATTATAATGCAACGCAGAAGCGCAAGGACAGGCAGAAAGACGATTATCTGAAGGAGATAGAAAATTCCGGCAATAAGGAAAAGACATTTTATGAAAATATCGTACAGATAGGCAAAAAGACAGATACTCCGGTTACGGATGAAAATGGAGTGTTGACAGAGGAGGCAAAAGCGGCGATAGAGGTTTTAGATCGCTATGCAAAGACCTTTCAGGAACGCAATCCGAATCTATATTTATTCAATTGTGTAATGCACTTGGACGAGGCAACGCCGCATCTGCATATAGACTATATTCCGGTAGCGCATGGATATAAAAATGGCATGAAGACACGCAACAGCCTGACAAAGGCATTCCAGCAGATGGGATTTGCAAAAGCGGTCAGTAGAAAGCAGAATGAAACTGTCGCATGGCAGGAACGGGAGAGGGAATATCTGACAGAACTGTGCAGGGAGCAGGGGATTGAGATAGAAGTTCTCGGTGTACAGCGTGATAATCTGTCATTGCCGGAATATAAAGCCGCAATGCGAGAAGTGGAGGAGTTGGAACAACAGGCGGTGGTGCTGGATAAGCGGAATGCGGCTCTTGAGCAGCAGAATGATGATCTTGCGCAGAAGACAGCAGAACTTCGTGGACAGGTGCAGGAAATGGAGGCACAAAACAATGAGCTGGTTTTACAGGCACAGAAACTCACAGCGCAGATTGAGGAAGCAGAGGAAAAAGAAAAAGCGGCGAAGGAGGTTCTTGCGAAACATGATTTGAGGGCGGAAACATTTAAAATGATTTCAAAGGAAGTGGCGGCAGAAACAAAAAATATGAAAAGCGTTGCTGTTCCAGTGACAAATCTTTTCGGCAGTGAGGAATATGTCAAAGTAAAGAAAAGTGACTGGAATAAAATGCTGGATGCTTTCAGTAAGGCGGTATCGAGAAATTATCTCTTGGAGAAGTATGAGAAGAAAATTTCCAGTCTGGAGAAGAAGATAGCTGCGCTTACGGATCAGGTTGAAAAATTAAAGCGGTTTGTAGCATCAAGAGGACTTGGGGAGGCGTTTGTGGAATTTATAAAATCGCTTGCGCCAAAGACGATGAAACAAAAGCTGGAAGATGCAAAAACGGATGCGGATGAACATAACCGTCAGAGAAAAAATCAGCAGGCATTGCCTGAAAAGAATAAACAGTGGCAACAGGAAATGTAGATTTTATAGAAGGAGAGGAACAGAAAATGAACATAACTTATGAGAAATGTGGAGATTATTTGATACCGAACTTAATTCCCGCTCCAGAGCCGGAGGGGGAGTTGAGAAAGTTCGGACTGATGCGGAAGTTTTATTTGGAGAACTATAGGAGAGGAATTTATTCGGGATTGCTGTTATCGGGAGAATTAAAGAAGCATCTGCTGATGATACAGGAACAGGCAGAGGAAAGATTTGATTTGCTGGTGGAACAGATGGCGGAGAGGGAGGGAGTGACGGAGCAATTAAAGGCACACGAACAGATGCTTTGGGTGCAGAGAATGAATGGCATTAGGGCGAGGGTGGAAGAGATTGTGATGGAGGAAATTATATACACATTATAATGAGTCAGAGTGGGGCAGAGGGTATCTGCCTCGTTTGTAAGTTTTATGCAATTTTAAGAAGTATTTAAATGACAATTTGGATATTTTGTAGTAAAATTAATTTGGGAAATTATACAAGGAGGTTGCCAATGATCGACAATAAAAAGGAACAAGAGAGAGAAGAACTTCATCGTACCATATGGAATATGGCGAATGAACTTAGAGGAAGCGTAGATGGATGGGATTTCAAACAGTATGTGTTAGGTATGCTGTTTTACAGATATATTTCTGAAAATTTTGCTAGATATGTAAATGCAGGAGAAATTGAGGCGGGGAATGTCGATTTTGATTATGCTAATCTTTCTGATAGTGATGCAGAGCCTGCAAGAGAGGAATTGGTTGATACAAAGGGGTATTTTATTTTGCCGAGTGAACTGTTCTGCAATGTGAGGGTAAAAGCACCACAGGACGAGAACTTGAACGAAACGCTTGAAAAGGTGTTCCGAAATATAGAAAGTTCTGCACAAGGACATGACAGTGAAGATGACTTAAAAGGGCTGTTTGATGACCTTGATGTAAACAGCAACAAGCTTGGTGGAACAGTAGAAAAGAGAAATGCGAAACTGGTAAAACTCCTGAATGGCGTTGCTGAAATGAAATTGGGAGATTATCAGGACAATACCATTGATGCATTTGGTGATGCTTATGAATATTTAATGGGTATGTATGCATCTAATGCTGGAAAGAGTGGTGGAGAGTATTATACTCCACAGGAAGTATCAGAACTTCTGACAAGAATTACAGTACTTGGAAAGAAAAATGTAAATAAGGTGTACGATCCAGCATGTGGCAGTGGATCACTGCTTCTTAAATTTGCAAAGGTTTTGGGGAAAGAGAATGTCCGACAGGGCTTTTTTGGACAGGAAATCAATATTACTACATATAATCTTTGCCGTATCAATATGTTCTTGCATGATATTGGCTATGAGAAGTTTAACATTGGACACGGAGATACATTGATTGAACCGCTGCATTGGGACGATGAGCCTTTTGAGGCGATTGTGTCTAATCCCCCATATTCGATTAAGTGGGAGGGAGACGATAATCCTATTCTTATCAATGATGAAAGATTTTCTCCGGCAGGTGTGCTTGCGCCAAAGTCGAAGGCTGATCTTGCATTTATTATGCACTCATTATCATGGCTTGCGACAAATGGAGTGGCTGCTATCGTATGTTTTCCGGGGGTAATGTACCGGGGCGGTGCAGAAAAGAAGATTCGAAAATATTTGATTGATAACAACTATGTGGAGTGCATTATCCAGTTGCCGAGTAATCTGTTTTTCGGGACAAGTATTGCAACTTGTATTATGGTTCTGAAAAAGAGCAAATCAGAAAATAGTACATTGTTTATTGATGCATCAAAGGAGTGTGTAAAGGTTACAAACAATAATAAGCTCACAAGTGAGAATATAGAGAATATTCTTGCTGCTTATGAGGTGAGGGAAGATAAAGAGTATTATGCAGCAGTTGTTGCAAATGACAGGATTGCTGAGAATGATTATAACCTTTCTGTTTCCTCTTATGTGGAGCAGGAGGATACAAGAGAAAAGATAGATATTAAGGTACTGAATGCCGAGATTGAACAGATTGTAGCGAGAGAGCAGGTACTTCGTGATGAAATTGCTAAAATCATTGCAGAAATTGAGGTGTAACTAATGGATAAATGGGAACTAACACGATATGTTTTAGACGCGAAAAAATCTATTGATACAATGCTTTATCTTTCTGAAAATGGAGAGAAGTTATCCATGATTGATATAAGAGAGGAAGTCAATGAAGTAAAACGAAAATTTTATGTCAATGTTTGTGTTGTACTGGATAAGTGTTTTCCAAAACAAAAGAAAGAAGTTTGTAAAGAAGAAATGATTGCTTCTGTTTATTATGAGCGTGATAAAAATTATGCTCATAAGGACGATAACTATAACTCAAAAGAATACTTTTCGATGTATGAGATAGCAAGTGAGATGAGACAACAGCTTAAATGTGTTGTACATATCTGTAAAGATTTTTTACCAGAACAGATAACATTAGATTATATTGCATTTGACAGTAAACTGTTCAGAATAGTAAATGGAATTACCAAAGATATTGAAGAACAAGTTCTTAATTTTAAACACCCAAATCGTGGGAACAAGATGGATATACCAGAAGAATATACGAAGACATATAGATTTTTTTCTGATACGGAAGACATCAAGAAAATATCGGCGGATGCAAGAAATCAATATGCCACTATTTTTTCAGTAGGTATATGTATGGAAGAAACATTGCAGCATCTTCAAGATAGTGCGGTTAGGACAAATGTCCTGTACGGGTTGGATATGTGGGTATCGATAAATCAAGTGCAATTGGAGAAAATAAAGAAATTGAGAGAGTTGGGTTTATTGGATGTTTGTGATATACCCTATATCCCCAAAAACAAAAAAGAAGAATTGGGAATTATTGAGTTGATGAAAAAGGAAGGACTTATGGATGAGTAAAATATATGAATTGATTGCACAACTTTGCCCAGATGGTGTTTCCTTTAAAAGACTTAATGAAATTTCTGAGATGAAAAGGGGTACGTCCATCACAAAAAAAGATATTGTTGAAGGAGATATTCCTGTCATCTCTGGTGGAAGAATGCCAGCTTACTACTGTAATTCATATAACCGAGATGGAGAAACGATTACAGTCGCAGGAAGTGGTGCAGGTGCAGGATATGTACAATATTGGAATCAACCTATATTTGTATGTGATGCTTTTTCCGTTAAAGGAAAAGAATATGTTATCACTAAATATTTATATTATTGCTTGAGTAATATGCAAGAATATATTTATTCCACCAAAAAAGGTGGCGGAGTACCTCATGTTCATATATCAAATATTGAAAATGTTATGCTTCCTGTACCTCCTCTGAAGGTACAACGTGAAATAGTCCATATTTTGGACAGTTTCACGTTGCTTACAGCCGAGCTTACAGCCGAGCTTACAGCCGAGCTTACAGTTCGGAAGAAACAGTATCAGTATTATAGGAATAAAATGCTGACTTTTGAAACAAAAGTTACGCGAAAGAGACTTGGAGAAATATTTGATTTTAGGAATGGTTTGAGTAAAGGGAAGGAATTTTTTGGTAGAGGAACACCTTTTATTAGATATATAGATGTTTATAACCATAGGGCGTTAAGAAAAGAAGATATAACTGCGTTGGTCGAATGTACTTCTTTAGAATTGAAAAAATTAAGGGTATCACGAGGAGATGTTTTATTTACAAGAACATCTGAAACGGCAGAAGATGTTGGTTGGTCATCGGTCATGCTTGATGATATTGGGGATTGTGTTTTTAATGGATTTACAATCAAAGCAACACCAAAAACAGATGATCTTCTTCCGGAATATTGTGCGTATTGTTTTGCAACAGATGATTTTAGAAATTATGTCACAACGCATTGTGCATTTACTACTCGTGCCTCATTGACAGGAAATACCATTGCGGAATATCAGATGGCGATTCCAAGTATTGATGTACAACTGCGGATTGCCAATGTGTTAAGTAATTTTGAAGCAATTTGCTCTGATTTGAATATTGGGCTGCCAGCCGAAATCGAAGCAAGACAAAAACAATACGAATACTATCGTGACAAGTTATTAACTTTTAAGGAGCTAGGCGAATGAGCACATTCAAAATGGTTGCATCCATGTATGAAAGTACGGTGGTGTCAGAGTATACGCCGGAGAGCAGACGTTCCGACAGTTATCAGAGTGAGACAGAGCTTGAAAAAGAGTTTATCCGTATGCTGACGGAACAGAGTTATGAATATCTGCAAATTCATTCAGAGGTAGAACTGATAGAAAATCTTAAACATAAGTTAGAGCAGTTGAATGGCTATGATTTCACGGATAGCGAGTGGGAGAGATTCTTCCGGGAACATATTGCAAATGCCAACGAGGGTATTGTAGAAAAGACACGCACCATTCAAGAGGACTATACAAAGGTTTTAAAGCGTGATGACGGAAGCACGAAAAATATCAGGCTGATCGATAAGGGAAACATACATAACAACCGATTGCAAGTGATTAACCAGTACGAAGTGCAGGGAAAAGTAGGAAATGCTGCGGAAGATAATGCCATAGATGCCATAGAAAATAAATCCAATCCCGCGGATAGGATTGCTAATTATGATAACCGCTATGATGTAACGATTCTTGTGAATGGTCTGCCTCTTGTCCATATAGAATTGAAAAGACGTGGAGTGGCAATCAGAGAGGCATTCAATCAAATTAATCGTTATCAGCGTGACAGTTTTTGGAACGGATGCGGACTGTATGAGTATGTGCAGATTTTTATTATCTCGAATGGTACAAATACGAAATATTATTCCAACACCACAAGATTTTCACATTTAAAGGAACAGGAGAAAAGTTCCACCAAAGGGAAAAAGACAAGCAACAGTTTTGAATTTACTTCCTTTTGGGCAGACGCAAATAACAAAGTGATACCTGATCTTGTAGATTTTACAAAGACCTTTTTATCGAAGCATACTCTTCTGAATATTTTAACGAAGTATTGTGTATTTACCTCAGAAGAACTGCTCTTGGTTATGCGCCCGTATCAGATAGCGGCTACGGAGAAGATATTAAACCGCATAGAGATAGCTATAAATTATAAGAAATGGGGAACGATTGACGCAGGCGGGTATATCTGGCACACAACTGGAAGTGGAAAGACATTGACTTCCTTTAAGGCAGCACAGCTCGCAAGCCAGCTCGATTTTATTGACAAGGTGCTGTTTGTAGTTGATAGAAAAGATCTTGATTATCAGACAATGAAAGAATATGACCGTTTTCAGAAGGGAGCAGCGAACAGCAACACATCTACTGCAATTTTGCAGAGACAGTTGGAAAACAAGGACAAGAATGGTAATTATCACGAGTACAAGATAATTATAACCACCATTCAGAAATTAGACGGATTTATCCGCAAAAACAAAGGACACGAAGTATTTGACAAGCATATTGTCCTGATATTTGATGAGTGCCACAGGTCGCAGTTTGGGGATATGCATACAGCGATTGTCAAGAACTTTAAGAGGTATCATATCTTTGGGTTTACGGGGACACCGATTTTTTCGGTCAATGCAGGAAGCGGCAAACATGCTGATCTGCGTACCACACCGCAGGTTTTCGGAGAAAAGCTGCATACATATACAATTGTTGATGCTATTAATGATGGAAATGTACTTCCATTTCGTATTGATTATATTAAGACTATTAAGGACAGCGATAAAGTAAAGGACAAGCAGGTATCGGCAATAGATACAGAAAAGGCGCTTTTAAATCAGTCACGTATTAGTGAAATTGTATCCTACATATTAGGACATTTTGATCAAAAGACAAAGCGAAACTGGGGAGACAGTTTCACATTTTCCATTTTGGAAAATGTGGAAGAAGTAGCTACGGCAAAGAATAGAAACGAGATAAAGGAAAAGAAGAATAAAATTCGTATAAAAGGTTTTAACTCCATATTTGCAGTAAGCTCCATAGAGGCTGCAAAGCTCTATTATACAGAATTTAAGCACCAAATGGAGAACTTGCCAGAGGCGAAAAGGCTTAGGATTGCCACGATATTCAGTTATGGCGTCAATGAGGCGGAGAATGATGATTTTGTGGTTGATGAAAATTCCGAGAATACAGACGGACTGGATCAAAGTTCACGGGATTTCTTGGAAAGTACTATTGACGATTATAATAGGTTGTTTTCCACTACTTACGATACCTCAAGCGACAAGTTCCAAAACTATTATAAAGATGTATCGCTTAGAATGAAAAATCGGGAGATTGATATTTTAATTGTTGTGAATATGTTCCTTACCGGATTTGATGCGACAACGCTGAATACTCTCTGGGTGGATAAGAATTTGAAGTACCATGGACTTCTGCAGGCGTTCTCCCGTACCAACCGGATTCTCAATTCTGTAAAGACATTTGGAAATATAGTTTGTTTCCGTAACTTGGAGCAGGAAACAAATGATGCGATTGCACTTTTTGGGAATAAAGAGGCAGGCGGTATTGTCCTGCTGAAAAACTATGCAAGTTATTACAATGGATATGATGAAAACGGAAAACACTATGAGGGATATACAGAACTGATTGACAAGCTGCAGACGCTGTTTCCCCTTGGGCGTTTTTCGGAACTGGGAGAGCAGGACAAGAAGAAATTTATATCTTTGTATGGTGTAATTTTGAAAATAAGGAATATCCTGTCCGCCTTTGATGATTTTGTTGGGCAAGAGATACTTTCACCACGGGATTTTCAAGATTATCAGAGTGAGTATATAGATCTTTATGAAGAGTTCAAGCCGAAAAAGGGAGAAAAAGAAAATATCAATGATGATATTGTATTTGAAATCGAACTTATAAAGCAGATCGAGGTCAATATTGATTATATTTTAATGCTTGTGAAGAAATATCAGAAAGACGGGAATAAGGATAAAGAGATTGTAGTTACGATTGAAAAGGCGGTCAATTCAAGCTTGAATCTGCGGAGCAAAATAGCGCTTATCAGAGAATTTCTTTTGAGGATTAATGCCGATACCGAAGTTGACGGGGAGTGGTTGAAATATGTTGATGAACAACGGGAAAATGATCTTGTTGTAATTATAAAAGATGAAAAGCTAAAGGATAAGGAAACACATATTTTTATAGAAAATTCTTTCCGTGATGGGGTATTAAAAACTACAGGTACAGACGTTGATGCGATAATGCCTGCAGTATCAAGATTTGGTAGTGGTAGTGCAGGGAACCGCAGTGAAACGAAGAAAAGAGTTATTGATAGGTTGCTTGCGTATTTTGAGAAGTATTTGGATTTAGTTGGGGTGAAATAATGTTATCAGATACTTTTAAAACTGAAAATTTAAAAGTATTAAATTCGCTACATGCGTGTAGCGAATTGGAAAAGGTATATATCT
>Ga0224742_10448_pt1 | contig 10889 bp, 16 predicted proteins | sample LIM_E_Water_Neg_FD_161631 | JGI IMG/M metagenome (GOLD analysis project Ga0224742, IMG submission 161631) | Enriched cells from gastrointestinal tract of the lab mouse from Pacific Northwest National Laboratory (PNNL), Richland, Washington... | ecosystem: Host-associated > Mammals > Digestive...
TACCTGTGGCCTCCTGATGTCGCCCAGCAGCTTCTTCGGGTCATACTCTACACCTTTTGTGAGGATTGTATAAAATATCCTTAGTATCTTGCAGGCTACCGCAACTACGGACTGCATCTTTTTCAGCGGATTCTCCTTCCTCGTCCGGTAGTATTCATGTATCTTCCGGAACTCTGCATTCTTCCCCACCAGCGATATTGCTGCCTCATACAGTACATATCTCAGGCGTTTCCGCCCACGGTAGCTGATCCGGCTTTCCCCATTATGTTTGCCTGATTCATTCGACACGATGGCATATCCTGCCAGCTTCTGCAGCTGTTTGGGATTATCAAAACGTCCGATGTCCCCTGCTTCCGCTATAAATCCGCTGACTGTCACCATCCCGATCCCCTTGATAGCCAGCAGGTTGTCTGTATATGGGATCTCTTTCAGTTTCTCTTCTATGTTTCGAAGTAATTCTTCCTGTCTTGCTGTATATACATCCATGTCGTTCAACAGGTTGTTCAGCTCCATCCGGGCGGCTTCCGGCGCTTCCTTGCTTCCAACGCTATGCTCTGCGGCCGTTACCAGGGTCTTTGCCCTCTTCATTCCAGCGCCTCTCAGCTTTGCCTCCCTCCATATCCGGTTCACACCTTCCACGCCCAGTTTTCTGATGTCCTCCGGCAGCGGTGCCTCCTTCAGCACCATCCTCCCGCTCACCGCCTTCAAATCCCCGTAAACGTCTTTATATTCAGGAAAGTAGATGGCGAACCATCTGGCCAGGCGGTTCTTGATCCTTGTAAGCTCCTCCTGCGTCTGGAAGCGCAGGTTTGATAAGCTCCTGATCTCTGCATAAATACCGGTTGGTATGTAAGGGTACGAGAACCTCCCCTCATTGACAAGCGCAGCGATCGTCTTGGGATCTTTGCGGTCATTCTTGTTGGGGTTGTTGTCATCCAGTTCTTTCGATTTCTTCACATGGTGGGGATTTACATGCACCGGCTTCATTCCGTTATCCTGCAGGAATTTCCCCAGGGCGAACCAGTAGTGGCCTGTCGGCTCCATGCCGGGGATTACAGCAGTTTTGCCATGTTTCTCCGCCATGTCCTCCATCCATGCTTTGAATGTCTGGAATCCGGCCTCTGTGTTGCTGAACTCCAGCGGTTTCTTTGTATACTCATAGTTGCGCCAGTCAAATGCCCGGGCATAATGAGTCTCACTTCCGACATCAATACCAACGATCAAAGTTTTTTCAGTTATGGATGCAATTTTTGCGTTCTGTGTGTTACAATTCATTTTAGATACCTCTCTGTTCAATAAGATTTTTACTAACCGTCCAAAGTCAGTAATCTTATTTTACTCTGAGGTATTTTTTTCTCAACCTTCTTTCTTGGAATTTCCTATATTTAAATTATACAGGAAGCTCCTTTAACGCATTATCAAGATCACGAGATACCTCCATAATATCATTCTTAATATCGTGAAGCCAATTTAACATTTTCGTATAATAATCTAACTGTAAATTCTTTTTTCTATATATCAATTCACGTTCTCTAGCAAATGAATTGTTTAGATAAATCGCCAATAATGCTACCAGTGTTGGCATAACTCCTTTAAATAATTCTAAAACTAAATCAACCCACGGGTGCAATAATATTAAATCTTCATAACTCATATATAAATCCTCTCCTTCTCAAATTAGAAATAATTGCACAATAACGTTGTAATAGTTCCATCTGTTCAGATTTCATAAATTCGTTCAATTTTCTACCTAATTCATTCAACTAAATATCAAAATCAATCATAGTAATAACCACCTTCCTAAAAAAACCAATCTTAATCCTGAATACAACAAAAAACACTCAAAACATTACAGCTAAAAATGAGAAAATATTATTAATTCTATCTTCTTTATTTTTCTTCCGCAATTTTTCGAGTGTACATCTATAATTTCTTTTGTAATTATTCTGATATTAGCATATATATTCTGATCTGTCAACGACAAATTTTGCAGATTTTTCCAAATATAATAAAAATTCTCAAATGGGTAATTATTTTTAAAGGTAAATTATATTTGAGTATAAATACTTTGGCTTTATCACGCCGTCGAACCGTGATTTTTTCACAGCCTTCCCTTTCCATTCCCCAAATCCCCTTATAAATCAAGCCTTCCAGCCATATCACACACAAAATCCACTACCTAAATTAACCCATCAAAAAACTTCAATTTTCCTTGATAAATCAACAAAATCTCGAATTATCCACAAATCACAGCATAATACCATCATTTATACTACACTTGTAGACAGTCTTATCAACAAGATTCCTTGAAAACAAAGGATTTTTTCAATTCTAAACATCTTCTACCGAACACCTAAAATTTTTTATGATGCATCTATTTGTATTATGAATATATTGTCAGAAGAATCCATATAATTCCTACTTTTTTACTATGTTTTAACCTTTTTATTTTTACATATGTAATATTTTGAGCACTACTCCGAATATCAAACCGAACTTAATTTACCATATTCCACATAAAAACTACAAAAAATCTCTGCTGCCGGGACAAAATATTACACAAAAAAGCACCATCCAATGTTCAATACATCTTTTGGTGCTTCCCACCTTTACCCTATACAAGTTTTACTCAAACATCTCTAAATAATCTTTAGGCAATACTGCCTTTATTTCTGATACCTTATAATCATCTATATTTCTTGTCACAATAAATTCAGCCCCATACGCCTTCGCACATTCCATCTGTAAACAGTCCTCAAAATCTGAAAATTCCTCATTTTGAAGCCCTGCTATTAATTTTATTTTATCAATCCCTTCTATATCAAATATCGAACACAGATTTAATAATACCTCTCTGCGTTCCTCTGAATTGAAATCCTTCCTTAATATAAAAAACATATTTGATATGGAATGGGCAGCTATACAGCCTTTCACCTTGCCATCCACACAAATGGAAACAATTTTCTTTGCATCTTCATAAAACGGTTCTCTTGTAAGAATATAATCAAGTAATACATTTGTGTCAATCAGAATCCTATTTACCATACTTTTCCTCTCTATATTCAGCTAATTCCGCATCATAATCAACAACCGTACCTTTCCTGCGTAACTGCTCTAATCTTTCAAATGCCTCTTTCTTTTCTGACTGATTATCATTGTAAAGACCATTTACCCCCTGCATAATCTGTAATACAAAACTTATCTTATCCTCTGGCAGTCTCTCCAGCTCCTTCATTGCGCTCTGTCTTAATGCTGTCATGAAAACACCTCACTTTGATAGTTAATATTTAATATACTTCGTATTTCTTAGTATTATAACATTCTCACTTCTTGATTTCAATTAGTATTATAGAATGTGTCTCAATGGCTCAATACTTTTATTCCAATAACAAACAAAATATAAATAAGTACAGAAAGATTTCTCCACCTGTACTTATTTTGTAGTAAAAACTATCTGCTCAACTTAACTTAGAGTAACATGGCTTAACGCATCGCATCCTATCTCAACTAAACTTAGCGAAACAAAACCTAAAACGCCTAACACGTACCTTCTAGCATCCACCGCCTAAAGTGAATGCTACTTCTTTTATAACATAATAATCTTCACTGAGGGCAATCGGAAAATCAATTCCGATTAACCTTTCTAAGTAGATTAGACACTGACCGTTTGCAGAGTGCAAGTGCTCTTTTAAATTTTCATTCCTTCTTTTTTCGCTCCAAATACATATTTGTCTGCAACAATATAAAAATTCTTTTCAAATTGCTTCAACTGTTTTTCTGTAAAATTAAGATATGTTTTTGCCATCTCTTTACAAGCTTCGCATATCTCTTTCTTTGATTGTTCGCTTATTTTTTCTTTCTCTATATCATAAACTTGTCCCATTTGGCTTATCCTCCCATCACTTCTTAATCCTTGCCAAATATGCATTATCAATTACTGCTACTAATTGTTTTATGGACTTTTCATTGTCATATATGTTCTCCATAACATCTAATGGAATACTTATTGAATCATCATTATTCAAAAACCATATGTAAAATCTATTACTGAAAATACCTATTCTATGTATCTTCTTGTAGACTTTATTTAATTCCTGCTCTAATTCTCGTTGTAACCAGTAATAAAAATCATTCATCTTTGCCTACCGCTTCCCTCTCACATATAAATCCATATCCATCAGCAACTTCTTTCATATCATTAAATCCAATTGGTGATTTGCAGCTTGCCACTTTTCCACGTAAAAACAGCCACTTGATTATTTCTGCCTGACGAACACCTATCTTATCTGCAAATTCTCTGATCACCATAGAATCAGGAATACTAATCTTCTTTAATTCTATACCGCCATCCATAGTTTCAAGAAAATCTGACCAGCTTACTTCATCTACTGGATTGCAGCTTTCAATATATTCTTGTGCTTCTTCCAGACTGTCAACACCATCAACAATAATTGTTCCTTTTCTCATTACCTGCAATCTGTATACTGCCATATGTTTTGATCTCCTCCTATTATCCTATTTGCATATCTTATCAATCATTTCTTCTAACCTTTCTCGTCCGCTCTGAACGTAATAAACATTACCATCAATCATCAAATGTTCCCTTCTCTTATGTGCCGTAATAATCTTCTGCTGAAAAATCTTGATTCCACATATTAAACCATAATAGAACGCTTCATTGTCCATCAACTCATTCAATATACAATCCCTCCTCTGATATATGCTTTTTGCCATAAATACTTCTATGTATGTGTATGTGTTTCTTCCTTATTATAATGGCGCATCCTAATCACAATAGCTTTATATGCTTCTGCAGTGCTTCCTCAATCTCCCTGCGCTGTAATCCTATATAGCGTTGTGTTGTAGCTGCTGATGAATGTTGAAGCAATACTCTTACCAGCTCTATGTTGTATCCATTGTTCATATAGATACTTGATGCGAACAGTTTTCTAAAACTATGCGTAGATACATGATCCAAACCTAAATGATTACATACCAGCTGCAAATGATTCTGTACTGTCCGCTCTGATATGTCAAAAAGCCTTGCTGCCGGATTAATATTATTCTCCAACACATAATTCTGAATGTAGCTGTATATCTCAATGGGCACTGTAAATTCACGCTTCTTTTTTGTTTTCTGTTCCACAATATCAAGCCGATACCTGTTTCCATCATGGATGATTGCTGATAACCTCAATTGCAGCACATCAGATATCCGCAATCCTAAATTTGCCTCCAGTACTAAAGCCGTTGCAATCCTATTGTTTAGTTTTACAATATGCCCATCAGCACATATAAATCCGCTGCGAATTGTTTTAATGATACTTTTATATTGTTCCTCCGTGAGCGCAACTGTCTTCTTGTTCACTCCATCACCACCCTAAATTTCGTATTTTGTATGGGATTTATTGCGTATTTCTGTTGGATTCTTCCATCATGCTTTTTTAATCCCATAAATAAAGAGTTTTTCGTTTTCTCTAACAAAAATACGCAATAAACTATTTGTAAACATTTCATGGCGAAATTTTCCGCATTTAGTACTGAAACAATATTTTTCCAATACACTTCCTCATGGAAATAATTCATTTCTGAAATATTCCTCCATAGCATTTTCCTGTTCCTTTTCACAATCGCAAAGGCAAAAATATACTTTATGTAATTGCTTTCTATTTTCTCCAATCATAATTATTTCTACCCTATAGCTTCTATATAATGTACCGATCACTTCAAACTCTATTTTCGCAGAAAGTAACACAAAAAAAGAAAAACCCTTGAAAAATCAACGTTTTCAAAAGTTTTTCTTAGCCTGATTTTTGGTTTTGGTGTTTATTTGGTGTTTTTTCCGTTAAAATTTCCTCTATTTTATCAGCGGTTTTTCTGCGTGTATCATCTAAAACAACGGTGTACACATCTGCTGTAACTTTTATATTTGCATGACCTAAATGTTCTGATATTACCTTTAAATCCATGCCGCTGTTCAGTAATAAAGTAGCGTTTGAGTGCCGCAGCATGTGTAAAGTCATAAACTTAAATTCAGTTCCTTTTAATCTGTTTTTAAATGACCCGTACAGACTGGAACGGTCTTTGTAATCTCCTGTATCGGAAGTAAATACCATTTCTGGGTGTTTGTAATCTGCACCTATGGCAAGCTGAACTTTTCTTTGTTCTGTCCTATGCTTTTTCAATAAATCATATAAAGTATCGTTTATAATCTGGTAGCGGTTGCTTGTCTTTGTTTTGGGGGTTGTAAGATATTTCTTATCCCCAACACTGGCAAGTGTATGATGAATATGGATTTTCCTGTTATCGAAATCTATATCTTCCCACATCAGCCCCAGGCATTCCCCTGCCCTCATTCCAGTGTAAAGCAGGGTTTTTATGATTGTGTTGAACTGCGAATATCCTTTAAACAATTCAAGGAAATCTGAAAGTTCATTAGCACTTAAATAATTCTTCTTCTCTTCATCATTTGATTTATCCTGCGGAAGAATAATATTCCTGCATGGACTTTCTTTTATGTACTCCTGTTTGACCGCAAATGTAAACAGACTACGCATGACGGTGTATATCTGTTTTGCGTGGTTTGGTGACAGGGTTTTCATATCCCCTTTGACCATGCTTTTATGGGTTGCAAAGAAATCAGTGATAACAGCAGGTGTAATGTCTTTTAATTTCCTGTTCCCAAAATAATCCATGAAATGATATTCAATATGGTTTTTATAATTATACGCTGTAATTTCTTTAAGGGTTGGCGCATATAATCTGAAATATTCTTCCACAAGTTCCGAAAAGCGCATACTCTCTTTGAGATTAGATAAGCCTTTACTGCGGTTACAGAAGTTTACGTATTCTTCTTTTGCCAACTTATCGGCTTTTCTCTGTGTCAATCCCTCTGGCGGTTGGTATGTGGCTGTCTTGCGGATTTGTTTGCCGTTTACATCATAGCCCATATAGACTGTAAACCTATATGTCTTGCCCCTCTGGATAATTCCTGTGTCTACTTTTCGTGTTTCTGTTTTTGGCATAATAACTGCTCCTTTCTTATAAATGATATATTTGTATATGATAAAAGGCAATGCCGCCGCATAATGACGGACAATGCCTTTATATCCGCTGATATGGCTTTTATGTATCGCCATTGTTCAGATAATCAACAAATTTTTCATAATTCACAAGATATTTTATGCCTGTTCGGATATATGTTATCCTATTGCCTTTAATCAATCTGCGGATATGAAACTCGCTGACTCCTGTTTGTGCTGATAATTGTTTGACCGTCATCATTCTTGGCGCAATCGAAACAATGTTATCCATTTTTAACACTTCCTTTCTATTTGGGTTTCTAAGGCTCGGTACAATGCGCAAGCATTGTATCAGGTAACGCTTATTTGCAATATCACAAGCCGCCGTAGGCATTTAGTTATTCACTATCAAATCATAAATGCTTAAAATTTCATCTATCTCGAAAACATCTGGTATCGTAACTGGCTGTATGCCCAACTGCTGAAATTTCTTTAACCAACGTTCTTTAAAAGTCCTCAAATTTCCAAACTGTATTGGCGTATGGATATTATCATCTGCAATCGCCTTTTCCAATGCGTACAAGCCTTTAAATCGGCTTATCATATCCATAATGGATATCATAACTGCTTTATCATATGGTTTAAATGTGCTTTTATTGATTAGGTCTACTGCCTTGCTCCTGCTGACATATTTTTCTATACCGAAAATAGATTTTATTTCTTTTTCAATATATGCGTGGCAGAAATCCTTGTCTAAAAATGGCTCTAATGAACGTTTTGTAGGCAATTTCAAATTATAAATGCCTTTTTTCTCGACCTGGATTTCAACTCTTACCGTATGTTGTATAAGTTCTTCTTCCTCTGGCGCTATTCTCTTATGGTTATTTATCACTTCAGCCCACTTATGATAAATGTTTATGCTCCTGGAACTGTTATAAAAACAGCAGGATTCGATATACAAATCGTTGATTTTTTTGTGAATTGCTTTCCGTTTCATATTACGATAGCCATATGGAAAACTCATATTTGCCAACCACACGACAAGCTGCGGAAAATCGACTGCTATATCCTTTGCTATGTCTGCCCTGTTTGCTGAAAATATGGATATTGGCAATTTATTCAGTCGGACGTATCGGAACTCGCTAATCTCATAAAGCCGTTTCTGCAACCGCTTCAATATGTCAGCAGGAGAGTACTTCTCTAAATCCACAAGAAGTATTTTACTATCACCCATGATGATACTTGGGTTACACCTCAACACTAGATAGTATTCGTGCCGCATGATGCCGCTATCGGGATATTCATAGGTTTTCAGTTCAATCTGTGTGATGCCTTTTGCAGAATAATAGTTACTTCTTTCTGTATATTTACCCACTCTTGTGAGGCTTGGAAGATTGTCATGCAGATACCGATACTGAATACCGTCAATCCTGCATATCGCTTCAAAGGTATGCATTTTAACCTCCATTCTGCGACCGACTTATACTATATGAATACACCTATACTATCCCTCTACACCTACGTAAAACTCTGTCTATTCTGCCCATGAATAAGCGTAAAACCCTAGGTTTTATGCGCATTCTGGGCTTCTATGCCATACCTTAACATCTGCTGTTGCTGATAGCATCTATATAACGTAGCAGTATAAGCCGTTCTGCTATAAATCATTTCTACTCTTTCAGTCGGTCTAACTTGATTTCCTCAACCGCTGACAAGACCCTCTGCACCTGCTCTTGTGACAGTTCCTTTCTCCACCAACGGCAGAAAGTTGTTTCATGCAATCCTAGTTTCTCGGCGACTTCCCACTTGTAAATCTGCTCCTGCTTCAACAGTCTTTCAATATCTTTGTTGCTCATTGTCCTGCTCCTTTCTTTAATCATTATCAGCAGTATCTTTTCAACGTTCCCTGTGCTATAATCAAGGTGTTGTTGTTGCTGACACTTAGGTTATCGGTGTTAAAATACAAAAATTTACATTGGTGGATTATGTTGGATATGTTTGTGATTACTGTAATTTTATCCACTATTGTGGACTTGAAAGACAAGGAGTGATAATAATGGAAAATCCATTTAAGGAACTGCGCTATTCGGATAATCTAACTCATGAAGAAATAATATCGCAAAAGGAGGTAGCCGCTAGGACTGGGCTTTCTACATCGGCAGTATCAAAAATAGAACAACCAGGCAGTAACCCACGCCTTTTGACTATCAAGGACTACCATAAAGCCTTTCCCGAAGTTTCTTATGAATACCTTATGGGTGAAACTGCGACAAAAGATGCAAAATACCATACAGTAGGTGAAATCTTTCCTTTTGATGATTCTTTCTATAATAATCTGAAACAACTGCTTGAACTGGATAGTGGGAATCAATTTGTGGAGTATATGCTTTCCGCTTTACTGTATAACCCCCAGGCATTGTATACGGCTCTGATTACAATATTTGATACCCTGTACCAGATAAACAATATCCAGCAGGATAAGGAACTATCTTCCAGTGACAAAGCGAAAATGAGTAAAATGCATGAGTATATATTCAGTCAGTCCGTCATTGATTATTTAGAGAATAATGTCATGCCGCTGTTAGGGCGTGGATTTGAAGCAAAAAACAAATATCTTAGCAATGAAGCGCAAGATACTGAAAAAGCAATTCGTGAACTGTATAGCGGCACTGAATCCTCTGTTACGGTAGAAAATATTAAAGTTACGCCTATAACCAATGACCAAGACTGAATATCCTAATATGAAGCAGGTATATCCTTTAAAACCATTACTGGCTCTTACTGGCTTCATCTGATTTATTTATAGATGAATTTATCCCTAAGAACACTTGCTAAATTGCTAAAGGACTGCTGACACATAAGCCGTCCTGATGTGTCAAATTATAGCCGCCGCAAGAAGAATATCCTTTAATGCAAAAAGGGATGCGCCGCTCATTAGACGTATCCCCTTATATGTAGTGCTATGTTACATTTTCAGTTGTAGACGGATGATTTTATGGGTGTGGTGTAGTATGTAGGTTCCCGAGCACATCTTATGCCACCCTCCATGAACTGTGAAAAACTGTTTGAAACTGCAAAATTCTAATCTAAAGGCGGCTACAGCACATATTAGAGTATTAAACTATCGCCTTTGAAAAGCTGTTCAAGAAACTCATCTGAAAAGCCGATACTATAAGGAACCATTTCACTACTAATAGCAGGATTCATAAAAAGCCCCGTAACTATACCTTCTGAAGAATATATTCTATTTAACAGTTGCTTAAATGGAACATGAATAATAAATGGTTTATCTCCCTCACAGATAAGCTTGCTCTCTGTATAAAATACATATGAGTTTCCTTTATTTGTTGGCATCATTGCCCAATCATACGGCGGTCTATGGTCTGAGTATGTTGGCACGCATACATAACAATTATATCTCCACAATGCCCATAGTTGTCTTTGCATTTCAGTACTATTAGCTATTTTGTTATTATAAGCCCAAATAGCTTGCGTAAGTTCACAATGTTCCACATTTTTTCTCATTCTTTCCATATCAAAGTTGTCCATAAAATTCTCCTTTTACTATTTTAAGAACCTTTTATATTCATTTACTCTGGCTTCTAAATGGGCTAAATCCTCATAATATTCATCATCATGTTCATATTTTTTGTTTCTGGATTTAAAATCTTCAAGTTCATCTATGGCATCAGATAAACATGCTTTTGCTCTTTCTTTGTTATGGGGGCATTGATACAGTCCTGCATGACATATCTCACCCTCGCAGAACTCACGTGAGCAAGTAGTATAAGTGCAATGTATTTCTCCACAGTCATCTAAAGTTATCATTTAAAATCCTCCTATGCTTTATAATTCGGGTTGGTCTGA
>Ga0224742_10452_pt1 | contig 10809 bp, 9 predicted proteins | sample LIM_E_Water_Neg_FD_161631 | JGI IMG/M metagenome (GOLD analysis project Ga0224742, IMG submission 161631) | Enriched cells from gastrointestinal tract of the lab mouse from Pacific Northwest National Laboratory (PNNL), Richland, Washington... | ecosystem: Host-associated > Mammals > Digestive...
TCATCAATAAAAATTTTACACAGATTTGCCGGAAGCTGGTAAATCAGCCGTCCAATCCCAAGGCTTCCGTAGGAATTCACTTTTTTCTCCACGTAGAAAATCTTACCTACATCCAGGGCCATCATAGCTTCCTTATATGATTTAGACACATCCTTAAGTTCCTGGACGACTGTGCCGTACGCCACCCTTACATTCATCATTGCCTCTGTGCTCATCATGTCCACAATAGTCTGAGCCGTCTTCTCAATTTCTGCATTTCCATCTGCTGAACCCAGCGACTTGATCAGTATAACATTGTTTTCATCAACCGCTGTAATGAAATCACCCGACTGCGCAGAAAACAGTCCCCGCAGAAGCTCCGCCGCAGTGCCGTCCTTTTCTGTTTTCGTCTCAATAATCACCACGACTCTGGGAACCATTACCTCTATATGGAGTTTCTTGGCGCGGTTATATACATCCACCAAGAGCAGGTTGTCCATAATCAGGTTCTGGAAAAAATTGTTCCTGTCAAAGCGTTCCTTGTACGCCGTTATAAGCTGCTGGAGCTGGCTCACTGCAATTTTGCCTATCAGGTAGGCTTCATCATTGTTCCCTCTTGCCACCAGTATATAGGTAAGGTCTCCCTCATCCGTGACCTTCAGCAGATGATCCCTTCCTATTACCTGGCTGTCTGCCGGAGAATCCGCGAAGCCTCTGATCAACAGATCCGAGATGTCGCTGTTATCAAAGGTAGACGCCACCTGTCCCCCGTCCAAATTAAATACTGCCAGATTGACCTTCGTGATAATGCTTAATTCTTCAATGCAATTTGCTATTACCTGTGTAGATATCATGCTTTCACGCCCTTTCTGAATATAAATATAGTATAGCAGAGAATTTGGATTTTTGGCAACAAAAAAGGGATGCTAAAGCATCCCTTTTGGTATAAATTACTAGTTAGTAATTGTCTGTTCTGTTTCTTTGTCAAATACGTGAATCTTTGTAACATCAAATGCAAACTTAACGGAATCGCCAGGTCTGGATGATGTACGGGAGTCAACTCTTGCAGTAAGAGGGAACTCAGCCAGATCAAAGTATAAGTAAACTTCTGCACCAAGCAATTCATAAACCTTGATGGTTGATTCAAATACACATTTAGAAGCTGCAACAAATTCTTCTGAATCATATACATCTTCAGGACGGATACCGAAAGTAACAGTCTTTCCTGCATAGCCGCCAGCAATCAGCTTCTTGGACTTGTCAGCCGGTAACGGAATGCTCTTTCCTGCAATCTTAAGGCTTGCAACATCGCCGCTTACTTCTACTACTGCATCAAGGAAGTTCATCTGGGGTGATCCCATGAATCCTGCTACGAACAGGTTTGCAGGTTTCTGGTACAGATTCTGGGGAGAATCTACCTGCTGAACAACGCCGTCTTTCATAACTACGATTCTGTCGCCCAGTGTCATAGCTTCTGTCTGGTCATGTGTTACGTAAATAATGGTTGTGCCCAGTCTCTGGTGAAGTTTGGAAATCTCAACACGCATCTGTACACGAAGTTTAGCATCCAGGTTGGAAAGAGGTTCGTCCATAAGGAATACTTTAGGGCTGCGGACAATTGCACGTCCCATAGCAACACGCTGTCTCTGACCACCGGATAAAGCCTTGGGCTTACGGTCAAGAAGGGGTGTAAGGTCAAGAATCTTAGCTGCTTCTTTAACCATCTTGTCGATTTCGTCTTTCGGAACTTTTCTTAATTTAAGTCCAAATGCCATATTGTCATATACTGACATATGAGGATACAGAGCGTAGTTCTGGAATACCATTGCGATATCTCTATCTTTAGGCTCAACGTCGTTAACCACTCTGTCACCAATCTTCAGTTCGCCGGATGAAATATCTTCCAGACCAGCTACCATACGTAATGTTGTGGACTTACCACATCCTGAAGGACCTACGAAGATAATGAACTCCTGATCCTGAATCTCAAGGTTGAAATTCTTAACTGCTTCAAATCCATTAGGATATACCTTACAGATGTTTTTTAAAGATAAACTTGCCATTTCTATTTGCCTCCTTAGATTAATTGGTTCACGTTTAAGTCTGAACTTAGTATACACGAGTTTCCGTCACCTGACTATACTACTATTCCACAAAGATTTTACTAACTATTGTTTAAAATGCTTACAATTAACATGTCTTTTCATGGCATGAGACAACATGACCAAAAAAACCACGGGTCAATGGACACTTTGTACAATCATTCTCTTCTATCCCTGTCATCGTAAAAGGCGAGCTGGTTTTTTCCCCGTTCTTTTGCTTTATATAGCGCTTTATCCGCAGATTTATAGAGGGATTCAAAGTCACTGCCATGGTCTGGAAACACGGCGGCGCCGATACTTGCCGTTGCAGAATACTTTACATATTCCCCCGCCTGGAAACCATGAAAAAATTTTACAAGCTTTTCAGCCTGATGCAGGGTATCGGCATCATCCTTCAAGTCCTTAAGGAAGATCATAAATTCGTCTCCTCCTGTACGCCCTATGATATCCGTGACACGGAAGTTGGCGCCGATATGTTTCCCTAAAGTGCGGAGCACTTCATCCCCGAAAACATGTCCCATGGTATCGTTGATCTTTTTAAAATTATCAATATCCAGCACAAAAAGCATTCCGAGAGAATTCGCATTCTCCCTCATATATTCTTTGATTTTCCGTTCTGTAGCCAGTTTATTGTTCAGCCCGGTAAGCAGATCCGTATCTGCCTTTTCCTGTAGATTCCTGCTTCTCTCCGCATTTTTCTTCTTCCCTAAATAATTACTGATGGCAAACAACACATAAAACAGCATCATGACGCCAAGAAGCTGGCAGAGCATTTTGATAGTTTTGATCCACATGCGGTCCTGTGCATTCTTAACGTATTCTTTATCCACTCCGATAACAAGGCTCCATCCATTGACGCCAATTGAGGAATATACAAGGGTCCTTTCTTCCCCGTCTGAGGAAAGGGCCACGGAACCTGTCGTCATATTTGACATCTTTACCCTGGCTTTAACAGCATCGCTCTGATACCCCTTGTCAACGCTCTCCCATATATTTTCACCCTTTAAGAAATTACTGCCCACTATGCCCGGCTGCAAAATCGTGCCCTGGCCATCCACCATCGCCGTAAAGGCATTCTGTCCAAATTTATCTTTTGTGTTAACAAGTTCATTGATCCGTTTCAAAGGATAATAGAGAATCAGATTCCCCTTATCTCTCCCAACAGGTACCACGATCAACAGCTTTGAGTAAACCAGTGCATCTTCTGATGGCAGATAATAATACTGGGGCCTTGTGTGGTCATCCACCACTTCATTATAGGATTTCATATCCAGGTCTATGTATTCTCCCTTTGCATTTACCGCCATGCCCTTTTCATCACAATAAACAGCTTCATAGGCCGGGGTCTGGTCCACCGCTGCCTGTAGAAGTTGTTTTACCACCGTTTCATCTCCAGATGCTTTTTCCCCGATTGCCTGTGCGGAAAGCCTGCCTGCAGTTTCTATGCACTGCAGGTCACTGCTGATCTTCATGGCAAATTTTTCTGTAATTTCTTTCATGTCATTCTCAACAGAAACGACCGCATCTTCTTTGATCTCAATCGAAAAGCGAATGAACATGATCGTTACGATAACTATCACACATGAAAGGGGCAGAAGCCACTGGAACAATAATTTTTTCTGCTCGTCTTCCATTATACCTTCTCCATATCATCTTTCACGTTCACAGCTTTATCTTCCTTACTGCTGCTTCCTTCAATGGGCTTTACGGTTCCCTGTGCTCCATCTTCCTCCAGCGTAACAGTCCATTCTTCATCACCTGCGATTTCACCCTCCGGTTCAAACCGCTTAAATGTTTTATTGTAAAGAAGCGCACATATAAAAGCAGGCCCTGATATTCCAAAAGCAAAGACAATTGGCAGCGCCTGCAAAAAAAATCCTGCAATAATAACCGGAACTATCCAGCATACCATCATCAACAGCGTTTTGGGAAAAGTAAGGATTCCCATGAAAAGTGAATTTTTAAATGTATTTTTGATATTATTTTCAAATCTTGACAGCACCGGAAACACATGCATAAGAGTAAACATAAGGACGACTCCCACCACTGTAAGCGCGATCCTAAGCCAGGAAGGAAATACAAGGCCGGAATACCTAAGGATAAATGCATCCCCTGCCAGAATCCCAACTGCTGCCAGGATCATCAGCCAGATAATGGTCGCCTGTTTGAAATTTTGTTTAAAGGATTTAAAAAAGGAACGGGTAATATACCCTTCTTCATTCCTCACCATCTTCAATACCACATAATTTAACGCTGTCATGGATGCACCCACTGTAATAATCGGTATACAGCAGATAAAAGCCAGTATATTCAGATATATCAAATCTGCCATTTTTGACAAAAAGCTGAATACGGGGCTGTCCAAATCAAATAGTCTGCCCATGTCTGTCCCCTTTCTTTTCTTTTGTTAAAATTTATATTCCATGGGTGTATATATAATCCCGTCCTGCTGGTTTTCAGGCCCTATATCCGTAAATCCTATCCTGTGGTAAAAGCCCACTCCGTAAGGAGATGCGTTTACGGTCAGGCGGCTTTTACCAAGTTCATTCTGGACATAGCCTGCAATCTTCCCAATAAGCGCCCGTCCGATCCCGTGCCTGTGATACTCTTTGTCAACAAAGAGAAGAGAGATATGCACTTCATTTCGGAGCGTAATCATTCCTACCATCTTTGGCCCCGCATAGGCTGCCATCATCTGGTAGGAACCCATATCAAACATCCGCTTTAACCCCGTATCTGTGATAAAATCCTCGAAACTCCTGACACCTTCCGGTGAATAGACATCCGCCTCAAATTCCAGAAATGTTTTCCATGCCAGGCCCATAGCTTCTTCCCAGTCATCCTGTCCGGCAAAACGTATCTCAAATGGTAACTCCCCGTCCATTGCCTTATCCCTTCATTCGTTGTTGCTATCAATGTTTAATTATAACAGATTACGCCCCACTTTACAATCAGGATTCCTCTTACTGGGCCATCTCTTTTCCTACCTGATTCACCAGCGGAAGCCCGTTTTCAAGTGCATACGCATTTTCCAGCGTCGTAAGTGCAATCGCCTGCATGGCCTCTTTCGTAAAAAACCCCATATGGGAGGTGATCAGCACATTGGGGAAAGTCACTAGTCTTGCCAAATTATCGTCTACAATAATATCATTGGAACGATCCTCATAAAAGACCCCTTCTTCCTCCTCGTAGACATCCAGCCCCACGCCTCCGAACTTTCCTTCCAGCATCCCGCCTATCAGGGCATCCGTATCTATCAGGGCGCCTCTGGACGTATTCACCAGATAAACCCCCTTTTTCATAAGGGCTATGGATTCCTCATTGATAATATGCCTGGTGTCTGAATTCAGCGGGCAGTGCAGGGTTATAATGTCAGAGGTTTTAAAAAGTTCTTCCTTCGACACATACTCTGCTTCCAGCCCTTCCACCGGATAAGGGTCATAGCAGATAACATGCATCTGGAAACCGTTTAAAATCCTGATCATCGCCTGCCCGATCTTTCCCGTCCCGATAACTCCGGCAGTCTTCTCATACAGATCCATTCCCATCAACCCATTAAGGCTCATGTTAAAGTCCCTTGTCCTGTTGTACGCCTTGTGGGTCATCCTGTTTACCGTAAGAAGCATGGCCATCGAAAATTCCGCCACCGATTCCGGGGAATAGCTGGGCACTCTCAAAATCACGATCTTGTCCTCGGCCGCCTTTACATCTACATTATTAAACCCGGCGCTGCGAAGCAGAATCGCCTTCACCTTCATTTCATAAAGCGCATCTATCATTTCAGCATTCACATAATCATTGACAAAAATGCAGATAGCGTCATGCCCTTTCGCCATAAATACGGTTTCCTGATTACAGGACGCCTCAATAAAATGGATGTCAAATCCATATTCCTTTCCCATCGGCTCAAACCAGATTTTGTCGTATGGCTTGGTTCCATAAAATGCAATTTTCATATAATATCCTCCATTTCCTGCTTATGCTGTATTTATAATTACACAGACACAGGATTTTTATGCCTATGAAAACAGTCCCTTAAAAAAATCCTTCACAGAATTTTTCAAATTGTCAAAAAAACCGCTCACTGCATTGGAAGCTGCATCCTTCACTGCACCTGTCACAATTTCATCCATATGGTCCACAAACCCGGCCCCGTACTCGGTATACAGACTTTCCGTCTTATCTATCAGATATTCACTGGAAAATCCCAGATCTTCCAGTTTTTCCATTGCGTCCACCAGCGCTTTTGCATCCTTTTTGCTGATTTCCACACCAAACTTTTCTTTTCCTTCTTCTACAGCTTTAGAAAGCCCCTCATCGGTAGTCAGATCCCCTTTCTGCACAATTCCCCGCAGAAAGGAAAACGCTTCTCCCGCAGTCTCCTGATCCACGTTTTCAAGAACTTCTGATAACTGCTGCTTTACCTGTGCGATAACATCTCCGGTTTCCTGACCTGATGCATCTGTCCCCGAAGCGTATGCCGCCCCGGAAGCAAGTATAAACATCATAACAAAGGCAGATAAAACTGCCGCAATTCTCTTTTTCATAATTCTCCTGTTTCTGCCTGCGCCCGGCGTACCGGGCACAGACACTAAATTTAAATCTGGTATTCCCTGACTCTCTCCATGATCCAGGGATAAATGTCCTCATATACCTGCCTTTTGTCCTTTTCATTCAGCAGTTCATGGCGGTCTCCCGAATACAGTTTGATAGAAATGCGTTCCATGCCTGTTCTGGCAAAATCATCGTATGCTTTTCTGACCCCCTCGCCGTAGCTGCCTACCGGATCCATGTCACCTGCAATGAAATGTACCGGAAGCTCCTTGGGCATAGCGCTTAGATTTTCGTCCTGATTCAGGCGGTCAAGAAGGGTAAACAGCGTCTTAAATCCGTTTACCGTAAAGGTGAACCCGCAGAACTTATCTTCCATATAGGCATCCACCACCTTTTCGTCTGTGCACAGCCAGTCAAAAGGCGTCCGTGCATTCGGAATTCTCCTGTTATAGGAACCGAATGCCAGTTTTTCTATAAATTTCGCTACATGTTTCTGCCCAAGAAACAGTCCCTGGATATTGGCGATCAAAAGGCTTAGTTTTATCAGCGCCGCAGGCTGGGAACCCGTGCCGCATATAACGGCCCCCTGTATTCCCGTTCCATACCTGAACAAATAGTTGCGTGTGATAAAAGACCCCATGCTGTGTCCCAGGATCACATAGGGCACTCCCGGATATTCTTCCTGTGTTATCTTCTTGAGCCGGTGCACATCACGCACCACCACCGTAGCAGGATCCTGCTCACAGAAGTATCCGTAAGTCCCTCTTTTTTCCGCGCTTTTCCCGTGGCCGAGATGATCATCCCCTGTCACCAGTATCCCCTTCTCTCCCAGATACTGTGCCAGTTCTTCATAGCGCTCAACGTACTCCGCCATTCCGTGGACAATCTGAAGAATACATACCACCTTTCCCTCAGGCACCCACCTTACGGCATGGAGTTTTGTCATTCCATCCCTGGAATCAAATGTAAATTCCTCTTTTTTTACCATTGTAACCTCCCATACAGCCCAGCAATGTATTAGCAGATTTCCGCCCCCGCAGGCATATCTTTTTCCGGAACCATCAATGCCAGATTCCCTGCCGCATCCTCTGCACACAGCAGCATGCCTTCCGACATTACCCCTGCCAGCTTGGCGGGTTTAAGGTTTACCAGCACCATGACCTTCTTGCCTACCATTTCCTCAGGACGGTAGTACTGTTTGATCCCCGATACAATTTGTTTCACCTGGCTGCCAATACGTACCTTGGAGCAGAGAAGTTTCTTTGACTTGGGCACCTCCTCACAGGCAATGATCTCACCTACCTGGAACTGCATCTTATCAAACATATCGTAGGTTATCTCTTCCTTCCCCTCTATGTCAATTCCCGGTTCCTCTTGTGGCTGTTCCTGCCCGGCTTCCGAGTCAGCCTTTCTTGCTTCAAACATGGCTTCCGCCTTCTCCACTACTTCTTTTACATCCAGCCTTGCAAACAGGATTTCCGGTTTTTCCGTCACCTTATTTCCTGAAGGATAAAGTCCGAAGGAGTCAAGTTCTTCAAAACCCCGGAGCTGTGTATTCAACTGGCCCGCGATCCTTGCGGCAGAAGCCGGCATGAAAGGCTCCAGCAGGGATGCCCCGATCATAATGCTCTCTACCAGATTATATAGCACTGTGGAGAGACGGTCTTTCTTCTCCTCATCCTTAGCAAGCACCCATGGCTCTGTCTCATCAATATATTTATTGCAGCGTTTAAACACGGTAAATATTTCCGTCAGCGCATCCGCCACACGCAGTTCTTCCATTTTATCCAGCACTTTGCCGTAGGCGCCTACAGCCACCGCCTTTAACTCCTGGTCCACCCCATCTTCGCAGCCCTTATCCGCAACGATTCCGCCAAAGTACTTATTACTCATGGAAATCGTCCTGTTGACCAGATTTCCAAGGGTATTGGCAAGGTCAGAATTGATCCTCTCCACTAACAGCTCCCATGAAATGGTTCCGTCATTGTCAAAAGGCATTTCATGAAGAACAAAGTAACGCACTGCATCCACGCCAAAAAAGTCCACAAGGTCATCGGCATAAAGCACATTTCCCTTGGATTTGCTCATTTTGCCGTCCCCCTGCAAAAGCCAGGGATGTCCGAATACCTGCTTCGGCAGCGGCTCCCCCAAAGCCATCAAGAAAATCGGCCAGTAAATGGTATGGAAACGGATGATATCCTTTCCTATCAAATGTAAATTTGCTGGCCACAGCTTATGATACTGCTGCGAGCTTTCCCCCATGCATTCATAACCGATTCCCGTAATATAGTTGGTCAGAGCGTCCAGCCACACATAAACCACATGCTTATCATCAAAGTCCACCGGAATCCCCCACTTAAAGGAAGTCCTTGATACGCATAAGTCCTGAAGCCCCGGCAGCAGGAAATTATTCATCATTTCATTCTTACGCGATACAGGCTGGATAAATTCGGGATGTTCATTGATATGTTTAATTAATCTGTCGGCATACTTGCTCATCTTAAAGAAGTATGCTTCCTCCCTTGCAGGCTTCACCTCCCGCCCGCAGTCAGGACATTTTCCGTCCACAAGCTGGGATTCTGTCCAGAAGGACTCACAGGGCGTGCAGTAAAGCCCCTCATATGCCCCTTTATAGATATCTCCCTGGTCATACAGCTTCTTAAAGATCTTCTGTACCTGCTTTTCATGGTAGTCATCGGTCGTACGGATAAAATGGTCATAAGATGTATCCATAAGATTCCACAAATTTTTAATGGTGCCTGCCACGTTGTCCACAAACTCCTTGGGCGTCACTCCTGCTTCCTGGGCTTTAAGCTCAATTTTCTGTCCATGCTCGTCCGTACCCGTCTGAAAATAAACATCATATCCGTCTTTTCTCTTAAATCTTGCAATACTGTCCGCCAGCACGATTTCGTAGCTGTTGCCGATATGGGGCTTCCCCGAAGTATAGGCAATCGCTGTTGTGATATAATACTTCCCTTTGTTCATGTCCATTACCTCCTATAATAAAAGCCGCCTTCCATCAAGCGACGGAAGATGGCCTGTTTGTCGTGATCCTGCTTTCTTCGTTTCCGCGTTTAGCTGTAGCGATACATGATTTTAGCCTATCACAAACCGCTTATGTTGTCAATTATATTGACTTTTTTCGCCGACGTCTGTTTTATCGATGCAAAAACCCCGGACTGGTATCTATCCGGGGTCTGCCTGTTAATTTATTGTTCCGGGGCCGGTTCTGGTATCTGCTCCTGCCCGAAAATTTTCAGAAGGACTTTCTCCTGAACTGCTGCCAGTACGGCTGCTCCAGTAAAAATTTCTATCAGCAGCACCGGGATCCAGAGCCAGCCTGCAACAAGAAAAATCCCTGTCCAGAAAAGCATATAAAGAGATTCCGGAAGATGCTTAACTGCCAGCAGCAGTGCATTACACAGAGTGGTCCTTGTTGAAGTTTCCATTCTGACAGCCAATGGGAATGCATAAATAAAGAGAAAATTCCATATGACGGCAAGCATCACAAGCATACCTGTCATCACTTCCGCCCAAAGGCCTCCCACGTTTCTCCAGAAAAAAAGTTCCAGCACGATCCCCACTCCTGACAAGAGAAGCGGCATCCACAGCTTTAATGCCTGCTTCCATTTTCTTTGGAATACAGTCAGAAAATCACGTAAAATATAGCCATCTTCATTTCTTACGATTTTGGAAGCAATCTCATGAAGTGCACATGACGCAGCCCCCATTGTAACCAGCGGAACAGAAAACAGAATCCACAGTATATTCAGTTTTATAAGGTTCACAGCCTTGTCTGCCGTCTGATAAAATTTAGAGTCAAAATGAAATGTGCCTCTCATATGAGTTTCTCCTTTCCAACTATTCCCTATCCTTTGATACCAGTAGATGCAATACCTTCTACATAATACTTCTGGAGGAAAATGAACATAATCAGCATGGGAATGGCCGAAATCGTCAGTGATGCCATAATCGGCCCATAATTAATGGGTTTAGATCCGAAAAAGGTCTGGATTGCAAGCTGTATGGTCCTTTTTTCTTCTCCTGTTACAACCAGCAGGGGCCACATGAAATCATTCCAGTGTGCAACGAAATCCAAAATAAATATAGTCGCATAAACAGTTCCCGAAACAGGAAACACTACATGAAAGAATGTTTTGATGGGACCGCA